>VSSQ01000787.1_pt1 | contig 15878 bp, 11 predicted proteins | sample 4763081 | NCBI WGS metagenome assembly VSSQ01 (sample SAMN12137344, study PRJNA551015) | bioreactor metagenome | isolation source: SDC9 anaerobic chlorinated ethene degrading culture | place: USA: Knoxville, Tennesee | collected 2015-01-01
CCGGATCCTCATCATCAACCCCAACAGCAGCGAGGAGATGACCGGGGCGATCCACAGGAACGCCGCCGCCTTCGCCGGGGACGACATGGAGGTCCTCACGGTTCCCACACCGGGAACATCGCCCTTCATCGCCACCTACGAGGATCACGCCATGGCCGCACCCGGCATGGTCCGGCTTCTGAGGGAGAACGAAGACAGTTTTGATGCCTTTGTCATCGCCTGCCACGGCGACCCGAACATCGACCTGATGAAGGAGATAACCACGAAACCGGTGGTGGGCATCGCGGAAGCCTCCATGAAAATGGCCACCATGCTGGGGCACAGCTTCTCCGTGATTGCACCGGTGGAGCGCACGGTTCCCAACAAGAAAGCCCTCATCGACAGGTACGGCCTTGCGAGGGACATGGCCTCCGTCCGCCCGGCAAGCGTCGAACAGGGGGCGGACGAGGCGGAGCGGCTCATCGCGGCGGGACGGAGAGCGGTGGAGGAGGACATGGCGGAAGTGCTTGTTCTCGGCTGCGCCGGTTTCGCCGGCCTCGACAAGAGAATGGAGAAGGAACTGGGCGTTCCGGTGCTCGACGGCGTCATCTGCGCCCTCATTGTCGCTTCGGGACTGGTGAAGTACGGCGTTTCCATCAGCAAAAAGAGGCGGTACGACAATACCTTCGGCAAGGGCTGAAAAAGGGGACCGGACAGGACGGGGGTGAGAGTACGGAGAAACGGAACGGAATGCACAGGAAGCAGGTACCGGAACCGGGAACGACTATCACAAGGGAGGCGACACGAAAGATGACTACGATGAAACGGTTGGTTTTTTGCGTTCTTCTGGCTGCGCTGGTTCTTTCCTTCTCAGCGGCGTCCTATGCGAAGGAATTCGTTATGGGCCACACCGGACAGCCCCTGGTGACCTTCGCCCAGGCGGGCGAAAAATTCGCCGAGCTGCTGGACAAGCACTCCGGCGGGAAAATGAAGGTCCAGGTCATGGGCGCAGCCGCCCTGGGAAACAACAGGGAAGGCATCGAACAGATACAGCAGGGAGTCACCGACTTCTGGCTCATCTCGACGGGACTCCTGGCTCCCTTTACAAAAGCCGTGACAGTGTACGACGTGCCCTATCTCTTCAAGAGCGAGAAGGCCGCCCTCGATTTTGTGAACAGCGATCTTGCCATGGAAGTGGTGAAGCCCCTTGAAGAAAAAGGGATCAAGCCCCTCGGCTACTTCATCATGGGATGGCGGCATACCCACAGCAATATCGCCGTCCGGAAGCCCGAAGACCTGAAGGGCGTCAAAATCCGCACAGAACCCGCACCCATCCGCATGGCCATATTCAAGGCCATGGGAGCGAACCCGATTCCCATGGATTTCGGCGAAGTGTTCACCTCCCTGCAGCAGGGCGTGATCGACGCAGGGGAGAACACCTTCGAAAACATCAAGTCCCAGGGGTTCCACACGGTGCAGAAGTACATCACCACCGACGGACACATTCTGGACCCCATGCTGATCGTCATGTCGAAAAAATCGTGGGACAAACTCTCCGACGAGGAAAAGGCAGTCCTGCAAAAGGCTGTTGACGAGACCTGCACATGGGAACAGGACAATGTCCTCGCGAACAACAAGAAAATCATGGAAGAGTTCAAAGCCGCGCCTTCTCCCGAGGTCATCGAGCTCACCGCCGAGCAGCGGCAGGGATTCCGGGAGGCCAGCAGGTCCGTGCTCAAGGATCATGAAAAGGATATCGACATGGCCATCTACGAAAAGATCATGAAGTTCCAGGAAGCCTATCCGGAAGAGGCCCCAAACAGCTAGTCCGTTTATTCCGGGGGAGAGGGCTCCCTCTCCCCCGATCTGTCCCGGAGGTGCCCGACAATGAAAATTCTGAGCCTAGCGGACCGGTATTTTGAGGAAGCCCTCGCGGTGATCCTCTTCTCCGCCATTCTGCTCATAGGGATGGAACAGGTTGTGTCCCGCTATCTGCTCCGGTTTGTCCATTCGTGGGCCGAAGAGCTGATGCGGATTCTCTTCGTGGCCCTGAGCCTCGTGAGCTTTTCTCTCTGCGCGAAGAAAAGGCAGCATGTCAAAGTGGAAATCCTCACCATGAGCCTGCCCCCGAAGCTCGGGAAGGCGGTTTCGCTTTTTGCGTCCCTGGCGTTCCTCGGATTCACCCTTCTTGTTGTGAAATATTCCTACAACATAACCCGGCTCCAGTTTGAAAGCGGCCAGACCACGGCGGCCATGGATATGCCCACCTGGACCTACTTCTCCCTGGGTCCCGTCCTTTTTTTGCTGATGGCTTTCCGCATCGTGCAGAAGGACATCCTGCCCGTGTTCTTCCCCCGGGAGGAACAAACGGAGACTCTCAAATGAGGAGGATGCCGGAATGCTGACCGCCGTATTCGGAGGAATGTTTCTCGCGTTGCTGCTCAGTATCCCCATAGCCGCTGCCATAGGGTTCAGCTGCCTCGCCTTCATCCCCTGGATTCCCGGAGGACTCGACAGGGTCATGTTCTTCGTCGGCCAGCGCATGGTGGTTACAGCCGACTCCTTCACCCTTCTTGCCCTTCCCTTCTTTATTCTTGCCGGAACCCTCATGTCCCACGGGGGAATCGCACGGAAGCTCACAGACCTTGCGGAAGCGGTAGCCGGAGACTTTCCCGGTGGGCTGGGAATAGCGGCCATCGTTGCCTGCATGTTCTTCGGCGCCGTCTCCGGTTCCGGGCCTGCCACCGTGGCGGCCATCGGCACCATCATTCTGCCGGCCATGATCTCCCGGGGCTACGGGGTCGGATTTTCCGGAGGGCTGGTCGCCTGTGCGGGGGGCATCGGCGTCCTCATACCCCCCAGCGTTCCCATGATCGTCTACGGCGTGAACAGCGGAGTCTCCATCACCGACCTCTTCATCGCCGGGCTCTTTCCCGGAATCCTGGTGGGGCTGTTTCTGATGATACCGGCCGTTTATATTTCAAGGAAAAAAGGATATGCGGGGCTGCCCCGGGAAGGGGGAACGGGCTGGGTTCTGAAAAGGGTCTGGCAGGCGAAATCGGCTCTTCTCATGCCCCTCATCATTCTCGGCGGGATTTACTCCGGTGTGTTCACGCCGACGGAAGCCGGAATCGTAGCCGTTGCCTACGCCATCGTCCTCGGGTTTGCCACTGGCGGCCTGACGATGAAGGGGCTCTGCAGCGCCATGGTGGAAGCGGCCGTCATCACCGGTTCATGCATTTTCCTCATGGGGACGGCGAGCGCTTTTGCAAAGCTCCTCCACATGAAGGACGTTCCGAACCTCATTTCAAACCTCATTTTTTCCCTCACCACCAACAAGTTCCTCATCCTGCTCATGTTCAACGCGGTCTTCCTGGTGGGAGGAATGTTCATCGATACCCTGTCAAATATCCTCATCTTCTGCCCAATCTTCCTTCCGCTGGCGCTGAAGATCGGCGTGGATCCCATCCATTTCGGCACCTTCGTGGTGGCGAACCTCGCCCTCGGCATGGCGACGCCGCCCATGGGGGTGGACCTCTTCGTGGCGTCGAATATCTGCAAAACACCTTTTGAGAAGGTTCTCAGGGGCTCCATTCCGTTCATGGTCTGGAACCTCGCGGCGGTGCTCATGATTACCTACATTCCCATGCTGTCCCTCTGGCCGCTGCAGTTTTTCAGGTAGAAGGCGTCATGGATGAAACGCCCTTCCGGTTTGGAGTGTTTTGAAGTATCATATGCGGAATATCATATATTTTTTACGAGGAGAGAGAAATGCAATGAATAAAAAAGTCCGTGGAATTTTCGCCCCCATCGCCACCGCCTTCGATGCTTCCGGAGAGGTGGATTATTCGACCTTTGCGGAGAACACGGTGGCTTTCGGCGCCACAAAACTGTCCGGCCTCGTGGTGCTCGGCAGCAACGGCGAGTTCACCCTCCTGTCCCACGAAGAAAAGGTGAAGCTCGTGGAGACCGCGAGAAACCATCTTCCGGCGGAAAAAATGGTCATCGCCGGTACGGGATGCGAGTCCTTCAGGGAGACTCTGCAGCTTACGAAGGAATGCGCCGCCGTGGGCGCCGACGTGGCTCTCGTCGTGACCCCCAACTACTACAAGAAGGACATGAACGAGGCCGCCCTCGGGAATTTCTACACCATGCTCGCCGACGCCTCACCCATCCCCGTGATGATCTACAACATGCCCGGCAACTCCGGGGTCAACGTTCCCTCCTCCCTGACGCTGAAGCTGGCCGCCCACCCCAACATCACGGGCATCAAGGACAGCGGCGGCAACATTGTCCAGATATCCGAAGTGCTCGCCAAGGCCCCCGAAGGCTTTTCCGTGTTCGCCGGCTCGGGCAGCTATCTTCTCGCCACCCTCCTGCTCGGCGGCGTCGGCGGCACCCTGGCTGTGGCCAACGTGGTTCCCGACTATTGCGCCGAAATCCAGGAGAACTTCGAGAAGGGCGATATCGAGAAGGCCCGGAAGATGCAGCTCGCCCTCCTTCCCCTCAACGCCGCCGTCACCAGCCGTTTCGGCATCGGCGGCATGAAGGCCGCCATGGACATGGTGGGCTTCAAGGGCGGACTGCCCCGCCTGCCCATCCTTCCCGCCGGGGAGGAGACGAAGAAGGAAATCGCCAGGATCCTCAAGGAGCTGGGGATCCCCACGGTATAGTCCCGTGATCATCTCCGCAGACCGTTTCCTCGCGGACCTTGAAGCCCTCGGCCGTATAGGCTGGGTGGACGGGGAAGGGATGGACAGACCCGCCTTTACCCCTTCCTACGATGCGGCGAGGAAGTTCGTGGAGGACAGGATGAAGGACGCCGGCCTCGCCGTGACTGTTGACGGGGTCGGGAACATTTTCGGAACACTGGATGGGAGCGACCCTTCCCTGCCCGCCATATATGCCGGATCCCACCTGGACGCCGTGCCCGGGGGAGGGAAATACGACGGTCCCCTGGGCGTGATGGCGGCCCTGGAGGCTGCCCGGACCATCCGGGAAAATGCGATTCCCCTCCGTCATTCCCTGGTGGTCGCCGGGTTCACCGGTGAAGAGGGGGGCGAGATGGGAGGCACCTTCGGAAGCAGGGCCTTTGCAGGACTGCTGCAGGAGCCCTTCCCGGCGGAAAAGCTGTCCCGAGTCGGGCTTACGGCTGACGGAATCCTGTCAGCGAAGGGGGACCCCGGCGGAATCGCCTGCTATTTCGAGCTGCACATCGAGCAGGGACCCTATCTCGAACGAAGGAGCATTCCCATCGGGATTCCCACGGGAATCGTGGGCATCAGCCGGTACGCCGTCCGGCTCGAGGGCGAGGCGAACCACGCCGGAACCACGCCCATGAAGGAGCGGAAGGACGCCATGCGGGAGGCGTCGGAACTGCTCTCGGAATGGTTTGCCTGGACGGATACCCGGGATGACTTTGTCTGCAACGTGGGCGTTTTTTCCCTGCATCCCGGGGCTGACGCCATTGTCCCGGGGAGGGCCGACTTCCTTCTCGAAATCCGCTCCCTCAGGGATTCAATCATGGATGAGGCTGCTGCACAGTTCCGCTCCCTCCTTGAAAAAAGGAAAAAAGTTTCCGTCTCCATGGAACCCGTGGTATGGAAAGGGGCGGTGGACCTTGATCCCCTTCTCCAGGACGCTGTCGAGGCAGCCTGCCGTGAGGCGGACGTCCCCTCGGTGCGCATGCCGAGCGGCGCATCCCACGACGCGAACCCCATGGCCCGGATCACCAGGGCGGGAATGATTTTTGTGCCGAGCGCGGGCGGCATCAGCCACTCCAAAGAAGAATATACCTCGCCGGAAGACCTTGCCCGTGGAGCGGACATCCTTGCCCGGGCCATCCTGGAGGCCGACCGGAGACTGTAGGGACCATTCGTGAAACGATAAGGGGGGAGCGGAAGTACCCGAAGGGGTTTTCCGCTCCCCGTCCTTTTTTGGGTGACCGGGGCAGCCTGTTTTTTCCCCGACAAGTGAAAGTTTTCCGAAGAAACGGGAAAAACCTTCTTCCCAAAAGCCTATCCTCCTGTAAAATAGGAACAAAGGCTTTTTCAAGGGAGTGGATACTGTGGGGAACTTCCAGGTCATCATCGGTCTCATAGGCATCATCTCCATCGTGGCCACGGGGCTGGTCCTCAACTTTGCCCAGGCGGTATTCATTCCGCTGATCATCGCATGGCTCCTTTCCTATCTCTTCGGTCCGGTCGTCCGGTTTCTCTCCAGGCTGAAAATCCCCACATTTCTCAACGTCGTCGTGGTTCTGGCGCTTTTCTTCGGCGTCTGCGTCCTCGGCGCTCTCTTTTTCAATGCCCGGATCCTCACCTTCACCGAGGCGTTCCCGAAGTACTACGCCAGGCTCCTCGAAATAGGAAAAACCCTCACGGTCAATCTTGAACTTCCTCCCGACTTCTGGTCGTCCATAAACTGGGGCGTCACCGTCAGGGGGTATCTCATCGAACTGTCGGGCTCCTTCGTCACTATCGTTTCCAAACTCGTCATGGTGATCGTGTTCCTCGTCTTTCTCCTTCTCGGCGCTCCCTACTTCGACTACAAGCTTCAGAAGGCCTTCTCGCCGAGCACTGCCGAAAAAGTGAAAGGCATTCTCGGCACCATCTCTTTCCAGATAGGGCGGTACCTGAGCGCCCTTGCTCTCATCAGCGCCGTGACGGGGTTCCTGGTGTGGTTCGCCCTCGAATACCTCCAGGTGGACTTTGCGGTGACCTGGGGCGTACTGGCCTTCATCCTGAACTTCATCCCCACGGTGGGTTCCATCGTGGCCTCCATTCCTCCGGTCCTGGTGGCACTGGTGCAGTTCTACCCGAGCTACATGCCGGCGGTCATCACAGCCCTGGTCCTCCTGACCATCCAGGTGACCATCGGCAACTTCATCACGCCCAAAGTCATGGGGGACCGGCTGAACCTCAGTCCCGTCGTGGTGCTCATCTCCCTGCTCTTCTGGAGCCTCATCTGGGGCGTGGTGGGGGCTCTCATATCCACCATCATCGCCGCCATCATCAAGATCATCTGCGAGAACATACCCTCCCTGAACTTCATCAGCGTCATGATGGGGTCCGGCAAGGTCTACCAGAAGGAGTTCGAGGAAAGGGCCTGAGTCCCGGAAAAAAGACCAGCGAAAGGAAGTGTCCTTCATGAAAAAAACTGCCGTTTTTGCGGCAGCCGCTCTTTTTCTGTTCACCGCTGCCGCTCTGCCGTCCCCTGCGGCAGGTCCGTCCCTTGCCCCCCTCAACCCGGCCTTTCTCCGTGACCGGGCTCTTCCCGGCGGCGGAGAAGCAGAGCTCCGGAGAAGTGTTTTTTTCGCGGGGGAAAGGCGTCCCTCCGGAAAACGGCCGTCTCCTCTGAACCTGGATCATCTCCGGGGCAGGGGAGAAACTGTCCGGTATCTTGCGGCCCGGACCTTCAGAGAAGACGCAGCCTTTCCCTCCAGGTTCGACCTCCGGGAACAGGGGAAACTGTCCCCCATACGGGACCAGGATCCTTACGGCACCTGCTGGACCTTCGCCGCCATGGCGGCTTTGGAATCGCCTCTTCTGCCGGGAGAGACAGCCGATTTCTCGGAGTGGCACCTGGCCTATTGGGCCTATAATGACACTCCCGACGGATTCCCGGCCTTCACCGTGTATGACGGGGTCGGCCTCTTCGATCAGGGAGGGGATGACTGGAAGGCCATGGCCGTCCTCGCGAGAGGCACCGGTCCGGTGAACGAATCGGATCTTCCCTACGGCGGCCCCCTGCCGTCGGAAAAACCCCGGCTTCCGCGACAGAAGCTTCTCACCAGTGCCCTGTACATGCCCTATCCGGCCGTGGAAATCTGGAGGGACGGCTACCCCTATCTCGCCGTGGAGGAGGTCAAGGACGCCCTGATGAACCGGGGGGCTGTGTCCATCGGCATGATGGCTGACTTCAACGAAGACACCTGGAACGGGGAAACGGGAGCCTTTTTTTACAGCGGTCCCCGGGGAGCGAACCATGCGGTGAACATCGTCGGGTGGGACGACCATTTCCCCAGGGAGCGATTCGCGACCCGGCCGGCAGGCGACGGGGCGTGGATCGTCCGGAACAGCTGGGGAACATCTTTCGGCGAGGCGGGGTACTTCTACATGTCCTACGAGGACACGAGCCTCGACAGCGGCATTGTCTACCTTGCCTCACCCGCGGGGGAATACGGTATCATCCACCAGTACGACCCTCTGGGATGGATACGGTCCGTCTCCCCCCTCGAAACGCCCGCTGCAGGCACTCCGGCCTGGATGGCCAACGTCTTCACGACCGAGGAGAGCCAGGTTTTGAGGGCGGTCTCTTTTTACGTGCCCGACTACGGAACGGAATATGAAATCACGATAGGGGTCCTGTCCGGCCCAACCCCTGCCGACAAGGAGTCCATGCCCCTCCGGGGGCAGCGGGGCGTGCTGGAAAAACCGGGGTACCACACCGTCGCCCTTGGAAAACAGGTCTACCTCCCCCGGGGAACGCGGTTCTCAGTGGAAGTGAAGGTAACCGCCCCGGAATACGGGTATCCCCTTCCGGTGGAAGCTCCTGTGGCAGGGTATTCCGACAGGGCTTCCGCTGAGCCGGGGCAGAGCTTCTGCAGTGCCGACGGCGAGACCTGGATCGACCTCACCGGGGGTGTTCCCGGAGGAAACTTCTGCCTCAAGGCGCTGGGACAGGGGGCAGAATCCGGCGGCTGCAGCACCGGGGCTCCGTCACTTTCGGCGGTCCTGCTGCTGGCGCCCTTCGGGCTGGTGTTGATCCGGAGAGGGCGTTCCTGATGCCGAAGAAAGAAGCAGGATCGTGCCCGGTAACGTGGGGAGCCTGATGTGAGACTGCATGGCTGAAGGGAAGGACCTGTACGGCGCTTCAGGGAACAATTCCATAAAACAAGATGGGGCGCCGTGAGGCGCCCCATCCGTTTTCTTTTTCCTTTCTTCGGGAAAAGGAATCAGTCCTCGAACTTCACTTCTCCGGCAAACTTTTCGTCCGCCGCCAGTTCAATTCCCCGCATCCAGGTCTCCCGCTCCTCTTCGTCGCGAATACGGAAATCGTAGGTTCCGGGAACGAGGAAGAACTGGATGTGCTCTTCAGCGCCTGCTTCGGAGACTGCCGCTTCATCGTCCTCTCCGGCGGGGTGGGGGAAGACGTCCACGAAGATATAGGTCCATTCCGTCCCCTTTTTGGGAGGCGTTATCCGGACCCGGGCGGCAGGAAAAGCGAAGGATTTTGCGGCCGTCGCTCCGGCCTTCACTTCCATTCCCTTTTCCCACAGCTCTGCCCTGGGCTCCTCGGTCCACACTTTCACATCGTAGGTGCCCGGGACGATGGGGAAGGATACCTCGTTTTCGCCGCTGTCCGAGTGGACGAATTCGTCGTTTTCTTCGGCCGGGGACAGGAAAATCTCTGTGAAGAAATAGACTGGTTTCCCTTCGAATCCCTTCACCGTCAGCCGGACCGTTCCCTGGGAGAAGGAGACTTCCTTCCGGACGGTCTTCCCTCCTTCGATGACCACGTCCCTGATCCACTGTTCGACCTTCGTGTTGTGGTCCCTGACGAGAATGTCGTAGGTCCCGGGGACAAGGGAATACTCATGTTTGTTGCCGCCGTCCCGTGCCGCCTCGTCGGGATTGTCCCTGTCGAAGGGGGCTTTGTAAACGTAGGAGTCTGTGTAGACCGGCTTGCCGTTGGAGTCGAGGCCCGAAATGAGCAGCTTCCCCTGGGCGAAGGAGACTTCCTTCCGGACGGTCTTCCCTCCTTCGATGACCACGTCCCTGATCCACTGTTCGACCTTCGTGTTGTGGTCCCTGACGAGAATGTCGTAGGTCCCGGGGACAAGGGAATACTCATGTTTGTTGCCGCCGTCCCGTGCCGCCTCGTCGGGATTGTCCCTGTCGAAGGGGGCTTTGTAAACGTAGGAGTCTGTGTAGACCGGCTTGCCGTTGGAGTCGAGGCCCGAAATGAGCAGCTTCCCCTGGGCAAAAACAAGTTCCACCGCGGCGGTCTCCCCGTTCCCGGGGGCTGCGTCCGCCGTCAGGGTGACCTTGGTGTCCCTGTGGTGGGCCTTGAGGGTGTATTCCCCGGGTGAGAGGGCTTTCTCGGTCCAATCGGCGCCGGAGAAGCGCACCACCGGTTCTTCCGGAGCGTCCTTCCGGAATATTTGCCACTCCGCACGGACGGGCTTCCCGGCGCTGTCCAGTGCCCTGACCCGAATCCTTGCAATGGAAAACACGGCTTTCAGGGAGGTGAGCTTGTCCTCCACAAGGTCCACACCCTCGAAGAAGATCTCTTCGCCTGTCTCCGTCGCTGTCGCCCGCACGAGGTAACTTCCCTCGGGGAGGTTCGCCTTTACAGTCTGCCCCTTCTCGGAGAGGACTTCATCCCCTTCCTGCAGAACGGAGACTGACATCTCCACGGGCTTTCCTTTCCCGTCAAGTCCCGTGACCTCCAGGTTCGTATCGAGGGCAGTTTTCACTATGGTGTCGAAGGCCTTCGCAAGCTCGGCGGCGCTGTTCGCCTCCAGGAGAAGCCCTCCTGAGGGTTTCACGATGCACTCGAGCTTGGAGACCGATTTCTTGTCCATTCCGAAACCCACCACGTGGATCTTCGAGACGATTCCCTTCTCGGCAAGGACCTTCGCCGCCGCACAGGGGTCGCCGCCGCAGCTTTCAAGGCCGTCGGTGACGAGAATGATCACCTTGCTGCCCGTGAAGTCCTTTTTGAAGTCCTTTGCCGCCTCCTGGAGGGAATAGGCGATGGGGGTCTTCCCCTTGGGCTTGATCTTCCCGATGAAGGCCTTCATTTTCTTTTCGTCCATGGGACCGATGGGAATCTCCAGCTTCGTGTCCTTGCAGTCGTTTGTCCTGTGACCGTAGACCCGCAGTCCTACGGCGATCCCTTTCCGCTCCGACAAGTCGTCGATGATTTTGCCCAGGGCGTCCTTCGCCACCTCGATCCGGGTGGACCCCCCGAGCTTTGCCCACATGCTCCCCGAAGCGTCCAGGATGAGCTCTATGTGGGTTGTGGCATCATCCTGGGCAAGGACCGGGCTCCAGGAACCCGTTGCCAGGAAGAAGAGAAGAAAGAGCAGTGCCGCACGGAAAAATCCTGAACGATTCACCATTACCAGCCTCCCCGGAAATATTGGGTATTTTCAATGTAATTTTAGCATGGAGAAGACAAAAAGAAGAGGCGAAAAGAAACGGGAAGGGACAGACTGGGGACATAAATAAACTAAAAATTCAATCTAGATAGTGTATTTTGTGCTATAATAGCCATGAAGCTATATTCCATGGCTGGTGAAACCGGGAGGAAATCCGCCTTCTTTTCCAAGGCGGCGAAGGAGGGATTCAGATGAAGAAAGTGGTCGTGGCGATCGATGGGAGCGAGGCCAGCAGGGGAGTGGTGGACTACGCCATCAATTATGCCAATCGCGAGCCGGATGCCGACATGCTCTTTCTCCATGTCATCGCTCTTTCCGAGCATAAGCCTGTGTTCTACGGAGAAGGAACGGTAGTGGTTCCCCCCACCGACGATGAAGTGAAGGCCGAGTTCGGAGAGTTTATCAGGAAGGAAATGGATGTTCTCGGGAAGACCATTCCCAAAATGTCCATCTCTGTCAGGTCGGGGAAGGTGTACGACCAGATCGTGAAATTCGCCGTTGAAAATGACGCGTTCATGATCATGATCGGCCACCGGGGGCTGGGGGCAATGGAACGGTTCTTCCTGGGCAGCGTTGCCGCGAAGGTGGTGGCCAACGCTCCATGCAGCGTCTATGTCCATAGGCCGAGGCCCGAAGCAGAGGCGAAATGAGCACCTTTTAATCCGAAAGCTCAGAAATGAAGGGGAAGAGCGCCCCGCCCGGGGTCCGGGCGGGGCGTATTTCACGCAGGGAATCCCCGCGGCGGCGTCTGGTATAGTAAAAGGAGAAAAGGAGCTGGTCTCATGGAAAAACTGTTCGGCTACGCCGGCACCGTTTTGTGGATCGACCTCACGTCCGGCGGGATTTCCCGGAAGGACCTTTCCGCTGAAACCATACGGCCCTGGCTTGGAGGAACGGGGTATGCCGCCCGCCTCCTTTTCGACGGGGTGCCTCCCGGAGCGGACCCCCTGGGCCCGGAAAACCTGTTTATACTCGCCACCGGTCCTCTCACGGACAATGTCGTTCCGGGCGGCGGAAGCCTGTCGGTCTGCTGCAAGTCCCCCCTCACCGGAGGATGGGGCGAGGCCAGGGTCGGGTGCGACTTCGGACCTGAGCTGAAGCGGGCGGGGTACGACTTCGTCGTGCTCTCCGGCGCCTCGGACCGTCCCGTGCATATCGTTATCACCGACGACAGAGTGGAGCTCCGGGACGGAGCCTTTCTCACCGGCAGGAAGGTGCTGGAAAGAGAGAAGCTCGTGAAGGAGCGGGAAGCCCTTGAAGGGCATTCCGTCCTCACCATCGGCCCGGCGGGAGAAAAGGGCGTGCTCTTCGCCTCCGTCATGGTGGGCCACAGGGCCGCCGGGCGCATTGGCGCGGGAGCCGTCCTCGGTTCGAAAAACGTGGCAGCCCTTTCTGTGAAGGGGACGGGAAGAATTGCCCCCGCCGACCCCGCAGCCTGGATGCGGGAGGTGCGCGCCGCCCATGGAATCGTGAAGGAAAATCCCAACACGCCTGGGTTTACGGAACTCGGCACCATGGGAGGATACGAGAATTCCGACCGGATCGGGGACCTTCCCACGAAAAACTGGCAGTCCAATTCCTGGGGGAAGGGTGAGGCTGTCTCCTCCCATTTTTTCGGGAAAAACCAGGTGGCCTCCACCGGCTGCTACAAGGGATGCCCCATGAAGTGCGGGCGGAAGGTCCGCGTGGAGAACGGTCCCTGGAAGACCCCCGAACACGACGGCGGAGAATACGAGACCGTGGGATCCTTCACCGCCTATGTTCTCAACGAGGACGTGGACTGTGCCGTGCACTGCGGGTACCTCTGCAACGAGCTCGGCATCGATACAATTTCCACGGGAGCGGTCATCGGCTTCCTGTTCGAGTGCGCGGAGAAGGGACTGGTCTCCCCTGAGGCAGCGGGGGGGCTGGATCTTTCCTGGGGGAACGGCGCCGTTCTTCCCCGGCTCGTGGAGATGATCGCCCTCAGGGAAGGCATCGGCGATATTCTCGCCGACGGCGTCAGGCGGGCGGCGGAAACAATCGGCGGAGGGGCGGAGCGGTTCGCCGTTCACGTGAAGGGGCTGGAGGGCCCCTGCCACGACCCCCGGGCCGGCAAGACCCTTGCCGTCAGCTACGGCACGGGCAACCGGGGCATGTGCCACATCCATCCCCTTGAAACGGTGGCCTACGACTGCTCCCACACCGATTTCGGGCTGATCCCCTTCGGCCTGCCCGACCCGAATCAGTTCGGCCGGTGGGACGAGGAAGGAAAGGGCGAGGCGACCAGGATCCTGCAGGACGGAGGGGCCCTCCCGGATATCCTCGGAACCTGCAAGTTTTACATGTACGTGGGCATAACCCCGAAGGAATATGCGGCCATGCTCTCGGCGCTGACAGGGTGGAAGGTGACGGGGGAGGAGCTTCTGGAGACGGCGGAGCGGGTGACGAACCTGCAGCGCCTCTTCAACTGCCGGGAGGGCTTCGGAAGAGAGCAGGACCGTCTTCCGGACAGGGCGCGGTCCCTGCCTGCCTTCGGGAAATATGCCGGCAGTCCGGAAAGCGCCGTCCGGAACTACGACCTCATGCTGGACGAATATTACGACGCCAGGGGATGGGACAGGAAAACCGGCGCCCCCCTGGAGGAAACCCTCCTTCGGCTGGGGATTGAGGGATAGAAGACAGGATGCACAAAACATTTGCACGGAAAAGGCGGGAGACAAACGGGGAAAAAAAAGGTAAAATATGAACGCGTTATGTAAAGAACAGGATGATGACGAGGTTTCCAGGCAGAGGCAACACACACTTTCAGGGAATGGGAGTTGATGTCCAGATGCTGACGGAGAACATCGTGACGGTTTCGGGGACGCTCCATCTGGTCCGCGTCGAGGCCAGCGCCGGCAAGCCGAAGAAATACATGCCCTTTTCGGTGCGCCAGGACACGCCGGGGACGGACGGGAGCGTCAGAAAGGACTTCCTTCTCGCCAGGATTTATGATCCCCGCATCCAGGAAGAAATGAAGAGCCTGAAGGAAGGGGTGCCTGTACGAGTGCAGGGGGATGTGCGCTCATCCCTGGGAAGCGGCGAGATGTACATCAACGTGACCGCCATCGAAGCGCTGGCTTAAGTACTTCCAGGTTTCCGGCCCGCGGGCCGAAAGGTTGCTTCGGGACGCGCATTGCAGTGCGTGCAGATGGTGTGCGGCATCAGGGACAGCAGCCGGCTGATCCCGGTGCCGGAACAAACCTGTTTTTTTCAGTCCCCTGATTCGCTTCTGCCCTTTTTTTGCCGAAAACTCCGTCGCCAGCATCGTCTTTTTCCCATTCTTCAGTACCGTTTTCATCTAGTGCCCCCCGGAAGGGGGGCTTCCCGTTTGGTACAGCGCAAGAAAATTTATTATCAGGAGGTCGATTCAATGGCAGGGAATACCGGCGGAAGAACAGCCGTCCGGGTCCTGGAGCGCATGAACATTTCCGTTCTCTTCGGCATACCGGGCATTCACAACCTTTCTCTTTATGAAGGTCTCTCATCCGGCCCCATCAGGCACATCACCACCCGCCACGAACAGGGGGCCGGGTTTATGGCCTACGGATGGGGCAAATCCACGGGAACACCGGGAGTGGTTCTCGCCATCACCGGACCCGGACTCACCAATATCCTCACGCCCCTCGGCCAGGCATTTCACGACTCAGTTCCCATGGTGGCCATAACCACCCAGATCCCCTCGCGGTTTCTTTCAGGCCGTTCCGGCTACCTTCACGAACTTCGGGACTCCACCGTCATGTCCTCATCGGTCACCAAGGGTTCCTTCCGGGCATCGTCCCCGGAGGAGATTCCCCATCTTGTGGAACGGGCCCTCCGGCTCTCCGTCGAAGGACGGCCGGGGCCCGTGCACGTTGAGATTCCCCTGGACTATCTCGACGAACCCTGCGGCATGCCCCCCGGTGAACCGGTGCGCCGGGAGGGACCCTCTCTCCACGAAGGGCTTGCCGGTGAAGCTGCCGGGAGCCTGTCAGCCGCCCGGTCGCCCGTCATCATCGCCGGCGGGGGTGCCGCGGGAGCGGCTGAAGCGGTGAGGCTCCTTGCGGAGAAGCTCTCCGCTCCTGTGGTGCTGACCTCGGCGGGAAAGGGAATCCTTCCGGACGACCATCCCCTCTGCCTCGGGGCACGGCTTCATTTCCCGGCGGTGAAGGAGCTTCTGCGGAATTCGGACTGTATCCTCGCCCTGGGAACCGAACTTTCCCCTCCGGACATGTGGGAAGAGGAGTTTCCCTTCCCGGACGGGTTGATCTCGGTGGACACGGACGGCGGTTTCGCCTCGTCCCGGAGAGGACTGTTCCTCGGGGGCAGGTGCGAGGACGTGGTCCCCATGCTTGCGGGAGCGGTGAACGACAGGGGCGGCGTGTCCTTCCCCGGCAGGACGGCCATCCTCGGTGAATGCCGGGAGGCCCTGGGTTCCGTTCTCGGCGTGGAAGAAGAGCTTCCCCTGCTGCGTGACACCGTCTCGGCCCTTGCGGGGGCTCTCGGCGACGAGGGCGTCCTCTGGGCCGACATGACGGGGGCGGCGTACTGCGCCATCAGCGAATATCCCTGCTCCCGGCCCAGGAGGTTCCTCCATCCCGTCGGGTTCGGCACCCTCGGGGCGGCCCTTCCGGGCGGCCTCGGGACAAGGTGCGCCTTCCCGGACCGCAGGGTTGCGGTCCTCACAGGAGACGGAGGATTCCAGTTCACCCTTCCCGAGCTTGCGGTGGGC
>VSSQ01000788.1_pt1 | contig 15853 bp, 11 predicted proteins | sample 4763081 | NCBI WGS metagenome assembly VSSQ01 (sample SAMN12137344, study PRJNA551015) | bioreactor metagenome | isolation source: SDC9 anaerobic chlorinated ethene degrading culture | place: USA: Knoxville, Tennesee | collected 2015-01-01
GCCCGGAGACCTGATCCTCACCGTCGGCGCCGGCGATATTTATACGGTGGGTGAAACTCTGGTGCGGGAAGCCTGACGGCAATCCAGCGACAGTATTAGAAAAGCCTGACGCCGTAAAAACACGGCGTCAGGCTTAACCTTTCAAACGATGCTTTTATACCGTTGACAGGCAGGCTGCCTTTGTGATACCATTTTAAAGTTGGAAAAGCACCATGCGGGCATGATGGAATTGGTAGACATGTAAGATTTAGGTTCTTATGCAGCAATGTGTTGGGGTTCGAGTCCCCATGCCCGCACCAAAACCCTTAGGACCAGAAGGTCCTAAGGGTTTTTTAATTGCAGCGGCGATAATATCTTGAATGGCATGAAGATAATCGGCTGAATCAAAGCGTATGATATGTCAATTTTGTTTTAGAATAATATCCCCATTATCTTATACGAACTAATCCTTAGAACCCGTATGGTTCTAAGGATTAGTTCGTATTTTTGTGGAAAACAAAATTGTCATTTGAGGGAACATGTAACATTGAAAAGTCCGAATTTACTATGATATGCTTTAAACAGATATTACATAGGAGGAAACGATATGTTCCTGAAAAACGCTATTGTTACGTTGTTATCTGTTCTGTTATTATCATCATCTGTAGCTTTCGCGCAAACACCTAACGACATGGACAAAACTTCCGACTTTGCAAAGAGCGCCGTTACCTCTCTTATGGAAAAGAACATTCTTCAGGGCGACGATAACGGGAATATCAATCCGCAGAAAACGATTACTCGCGCTGAAATTGTCACCTTATTGGTGAGAGCATTGAATATTAATACCTATAATATTCCGGATACAGCTACCTTCAAGGACGTGCCGAAGGATTGTTGGGCATATAAATACGTGGAGGCCGCTTATCGGGACGGGATCGTAAAAGGTGTGGATGCGGACCGTTTTGGACTCAACGACCCCTGCACCCGCGAGCAAATGGCCGCACTTTTTATCAGGGCCTTAAAGCAAACAGGCCTGAATGCAGGTACCGATTGTGAAAATATCAATGCTCTGTCCGATAAGCTGGATATCTCCGCCTGGGCGAAACAGGAAGTGGAGCTTGCCCTAAAGACTGGTCTAATGAATGGTACCGGCACCAATACATTTAATCCTCAGGGCTCTGCCTTGAGAGAGCAGGCGGCCGTTGTTATCCAGCGTTTTCTGGACAACAGTGATTCGCTCCAAAGTACGGTTTCCGTTGTTTTTAACGGAGATGTGATGCCGCTTTCCCATCCCGCCATCGTTGAGGGTCACGCGGTTCTGATTCCGGTGGATTTTTTCAAGAACTATTTTGCCAACTCGCTGACGGGAAACCCGGAGGAGGGAATTGTCTGTCTGGAATTGGCCTGGGGATATAACGATTTAGGCTATCTGCAGAATTATCTGTGGTTCAGGGCCGGCGAAACCACGGCGTACAAAAGCTCCATGTTCAATATAGACCCGTTTGAAACCCCCGAAGCCTACACAGACCGGGCGATTGCCCTTGATACAGCGCCTGTGCTCAGAAATGGCGTGCTGTATTTGCCCCTGGAGGATATCTGCAGTATCGTAAAGGCCCGGTACGAATACAATCAAGCGGAAAATACCGTTTCTGTCGAAGCCGATGAAAAAGCGGCGTATCCCAATCTCCAATATGCCCTGGGCAGAAATCTGAATAACCCCTACTGGGGAGACGCTGTGATCAGCGGCAACATGTATCAGACCATCAGCGGCGGCGAAGCTCAGCCGGATGAGCAGATTCAAATCGGCTATGACCTGTTCCGCAGAATCAACAGTCTGGCGTCTCAGACCAATTTGAGCTATACCATTGTAAAAGGCGGTGCCGCACCGGAGATTTTGACTTATAAGGAAATTTCCGCTCCCTCTTTTGGCATTGATTTCGTCGAAAATTCGAAAGAGAGCGCGTGGCTGACCACCAACCGGGATTACCTTTACAAAGTCTCAAAACTGACAGGATTGAATCCTTTGGTTAAAGAGACAGACGTTTATAATGTTAAAACAAATCAAATGTTATTTTCAAATTACAGCAATCTCCCAATCACACGGGAAGGAACAGTGGATATAGACGGCAGAGAAGCTGTTAAATATGTAATGCATTTTGACCAGGACAGTATATTGCTGGTGATGGATAAAAGCAACTTCTATGGCACCAATTTAAACGTGATTAAGCTGAGTTTTAATCAGGAAGTAAGCTACGACATCGTGCTTTATGTCACGGGGGAAGATATCGTCAGGCAGGAATACCACTTTTCTGGACAAGGCCGCGAAGAAATCCCCTCCGACCAGATCAATGTCGGAATGGACCTTACCATCGATTATCAGAATGCGGGCCAGCAGATGCAGATCACTCTGCCCGACGGCAGAGCGATCCCCTCGGCATAATAGCAATTTATCATTTTTCTTCCGAAAAAAGCTTGCCTTTTGGTTTGCCCGCTACAGTCTTGTCAAAGGCTTTCACGGCCATGAAATTTGGGATGTTAAATATATCAGGGGCCGCTGCAAAATTCTCATTTTGCAGCGGCCCCTCTTATGATAATGTCTGCTGAATAAACCACGATGTGGTTTATTCACGCGGTCAGGCCGCAAGAACGATAAAACGCTGACGGCGCCACAAGGTCAATTTGACATTTTCTGTGGAAATAAATTCAATTGCACGCTTTAAAATTGGTTTGCCCTGTTTCTCAACTTATGGTATAATTGCGCGATAAAATACGATTGAGGTCGAAATCTAACGGTATAACGGAGGCCCTTTTGTGAATGTATCGTCAACCATGTATTTGATTGTCTGCCCGCTGGTGTTTCTGGCGGGGTTCGTGGACTCCATCGCCGGCGGCGGCGGACTCATATCGCTGCCCGCATATCTGCTGGCGGGGTTGCCCGCGCACTATGCGATCGGTACAAATAAAACCGCCATGAGCATCGGCACCTTTACCGCCGCGGTCAAATACCTGAAAGCCGGGCAGATGGACTTAAAAGTCGGGGCCCTGTCGGCCGCCGGTTCTTTTCTTGGCGCCTTCCTTGGAAGTTCTCTGGCCTTGATGATAGCTGACAACATACTGAAAATGATTATGCTCGCGGTCTTGCCTGCCGTTGCTATATTTTTGCTGATAAAAAAGGATTTCGGGGCAGCTGCAGACTTGTCAAAACAGGTAAGCGTTCAAAGACTTACCGTTTCCTCGCTGGTCATCGGCCTTGTCATCGGCTGTTACGACGGTCTCATCGGGCCGGGCACCGGAACGTTTTTTATTCTGACCTTTACCGCCTTTCTGGGCTTTGACCTGCTTAAATCCTCCGGGTGCGCAAAGGCGGCTAATCTGGCGTCCAACGTTGCGTCGATGATCGTGTTTTCCGTTAACGGCAAGGTGCTGGTCCCTCTCGCCCTTCCCGCCGCGCTTTTCGCGGTCGCGGGAAACTACTGCGGAGCGAGGCTCGCGATCTCCGGCAGAAGTAAATACGTCCGTTACGTCATTTTTTTTGTTATCGGACTGCTCTTTTTAAAAATGGCAGCCGAGCTGATTTGAGGTACGATACATAGGGGTTGTCTCGAAGAAGAAAAACACCGGATAGGGGTGTCATCCTGGGCGTTAAGCGAAGGGGCTTTTTGCCGCAATTTTTGCGGAAAGTAAAGATTCTTCGGCCTTCGGGCTCAGAATGGCGGCTGAACGGGGGTGTCTCATTTTATTTTGAGACACTCCCATTTTTTATTGTTCCGAACGGAACTGTTCCAGGAAACATAAAATAGGATAGTTTCATGGAGGAGAGAGTAACCATGTATCGAAACAACAACTGCGCAGTTCCAAGTAATTTATCTCCTAAACAGCAGCAATTGTATAACACGCTCCGCCGCCTTTGGATGGAACATGTCCTATGGACCCGTTTCTTCATCGTCAGCACGGCATTTGATCTGCCGGATCTTGAATATGTAACCAATCGGCTTCTGCGTAATCCCGCCGACTTTGCGTACGTACTGAGGCCGCTTTACGGCAGCGAAAGGGCCATGAGATTCGCAAATTTGCTGACCGACCATCTTCAGATTGCGGGACAACTGGTAAACGCGGCGAAAGCCGGCGATACCGGATCCGCCGACAGGCTGCGCGAAAAGTGGTATTTAAACGCCAGTGAAATCGCAAGTTTTTTGAGTGAGCTCAATCCCTGCTGGGATGTGATCACCTGGCGGGAATTATTGTACGATCATCTTAAGATGACGGAAAACGAAGCCACTTATATTCTTTCGGGAGAGTATACTGCGGGAATCGACCAATACGCCGCCATTCAGGAGGAAGCGCTCATCATGGCGGATGTCATGGCACGCGGAATCATCGGGCAATTTAGAATCTGACTTCCAGCCTTATAAAATTCTACGAAATAAAAAGCCCGCCGGGTTCGGTACGGCCGAGACATCCGGTGGGCTTTTCGCCTTTAAAAACGGATTTAGTACCTAAATTGCACTGACCTGTACATCAAATGTGGTGGTCCTGGTTACATCGTCTTCGGTGTAGCTTACCGTAACGGTGATCGTACCCGCAGTGTCCAGCGTGCTTCCGTCGGCGGGTACGGTGGTGTACTGTGTCACCTGGGCGGTAGAACCATCACTGTAAGAAGCGGTGATGACCATACCGCTTAGGTCAAGTGTTTCACCAACCGAATAGCTTGTTTTAGTCGGCTGGGTCGTTACGGCGATTGAATCCAGGGTAGCGGCCGGAGCGGCTTCAAATTCAGCCGTCACCAGGACATCCTCGGCAGGCATGATAAAGGTAGTTCCCGAGATAACAACATCGTTATATTTTAATGTGCCGTCTTTTAGACGCATTCCTGCGTCGGGGGTCACAGTCAGGGTGATTACCGTTCCGGGACGCGACTGAGTCGGACTGGCTGTGATGGTGCCTCCGGAAAGTGTGTCGATGGTCACGGTATAAGCCGGCTGGGACAAATTATAGATGAGTTTGCAGATTTCCGCGCGGGTCACAGCCTTTTGAGGCTGGAAGCTGTCCCCGTCATACAGACCTTCCAGCACATCGGCGTTAATGCAGGAAGAGACTCCGTCATGCGCCCAGCCGGAAATTAAGGCATAGTCGGAATATTGCTGATAGTCATTAGTGTCATTGACTCCGAGCTTGAAGGTGCGCATGGTAAGCAGCGTCAGCTGTTCCCGCGTGACAATATCGCCCGGCGAAAACTTGGTGGCGCTGGTTCCATTTAAAACGCCAAGTCCGCGCATCATGATTACGGCGCCGTCATAATACTGGTTGAGACTCGTAATGTCCGTAAAGTTGTGGTTGTCGTCCCGGATACTAAGAATGCGGCACCAAATCACGGCAAGCTGTGCGCGCGTCAGGCTCGCATCAGGCATAAACGTGTCGGCTCCGCTTCCAAGTACAAACTTCTTTTCGGCACAAAAATCAATGGCGCTCTTATACGGATGGCTATCGGACACGTCGGTGAAAGCTGCAGCCGTAACCGTCGAGGCAGACAGAACCATTGCAGCGATAAGGAAAATGGCAAAAACTTTTTTTATTTTCATGGTCTCTCCTTTTTCGATAAAATTTTTACTTTTGTCATTGGGTAAGCATGACAAAAGGTCCTAATTCGGGATCAAGTTTATTTTCTGCCGAAAATTGCAGCTTATTTGAAGCAAATTGAGGAATCCTTGTCGATTTTCTACAATTGAACATAATATGATTTATTGGGCCGAACAGGGGCGGACAGCCAAACTGTCCGCCCCTGTTATTGAAACAACCGATTTTTGAAGTATATTATTACTAATTTGTCAGATCGTGTCTTGTTTAGGGTTTATTGATACGTTTTGAGTGAAAGGATAACGGGCGGACTGCCCATACTATACTCAAACGATTTGTCTGCGGCGCATCTTTCGCCGTTTAAGATGGAATATTCCGGTTTATATCCCGGTATTGCGCCAGACAGAAAGGACTGCTCATTATGGCCGGCAACAAGAGATTTAGAAAAAAAAAGTTGTTCATCGTCCTTGGAACAACTTTGATTCTCTTGTTTCTGATTGGCACGGCGATTATCTACCGGGAATTATCAAAAATAAGGCAGCAGGAACCAAGCGCCTCTGTTCCCCCCCAGGAAGAGTACTTTGAACCCGATGAAGACGGTACGGATCAGAGCGCAGTGGTCGATCCGGGCGATGTAACCTGGCCCTCGGACGTAACTCCGATCAGCGGAATGAACATCATGAACATTCTTCTCATCGGACAGGACCGAAGAGAGGGAGAACCGCGGGAGCGAGCCGACTCCATGATTTTGGTCAGCTTCAATAAGAAGGATGGAACGGTAAAGCTCATATCCTTCCTGCGCGATCTGTACGTTCAGATCCCCGGCTACAGCGACAACCGGCTCAACGCCTCCTATGCGTTCGGCGGCATGGAACTGCTGGACAAAACCATAGCGCGGAATTTCGGAGTGCAGATCGGCGGGAATTTCGAGGTGGACTTTGACGGTTTTCAGCAGATCATCGATATTATGGGCGGAATCGACGTGGATCTCTCCAAAGCTGAGGCAAAATATTTAAACAAAAATTTCCGTTGGAAGCTGTCCGAGGGATCCAACCACCTGAGTGGGGAGCAGGCGCTCGCCTACGCGCGTATCCGCAAACTGGATTCCGATTTCAGAAGGACCGAGCGGCAGCGTAAAATCGTGATGCAGGCAATGTCCGACATGCTCAAGCTGAGTACGGCGGAGAAGCTGGGCCTGCTCGACAGCATCCTGCCCTACCTCACGACCGATCTCACAAAGGCGGAGATTCTCGGGTACGCAATGACGGTACTGCAGGCCGGCGTGAACGGCACGGAATCATATAGTATTCCGGCCGAAGGGACGTACAGATTCGCCAGCATTCGGGGGATGTCCGTTATCGTGCCCGACCTTAAGAAAAACCGCGAATCCCTGAACCTCTATCTGTATGAAGAATAGCCTTTCTTCATCCTACAAAAAGAACCGGGACACAGGCTTGGCTGCATCCCGGTTCTTTTATTTATTTTTGTTCCAGGTCCTTGGGGCCGAAGCCGTGGGGGAACAAATCGCTCAGAGGTACGGACGCAAACTCCCGGTCCCCCCTGGCTACCAGCAGCTCCAATCCGGGCGCGAACTCATAGAGCATCTGCCGGCAGGCGCCGCAGGGCCAGCAGTAATCCTTGCTGTTGCCCGCGATGGCAAGCTTACAGAAATCGTCCCGGCGCCCTTCGCTCACCGCTTTCACAAGGGCGGTGCGCTCGGCGCAGATGGTGGAGCCGTAAGCGGCGTTTTCCACGTTGCAGCCGGTGAAAACCGTACCGTCCGAACAGAGAAGCGCCGCCCCCACCGAAAAGCCGGAGTAAGGCGCATAAGAGCGCTCCAGCATGGAAAACGCTGTGTTCACCAGTTCTTTGTCTGTCATCGGGTCCCCCTCCTGTCTGTTTCTTTCTTCTTATTCTATCCAATAAGCCGGTAAAAGGCAAGCCCGGCTTTACCGAAGGAAATTAAGCCCGGAGGAATTGCCGCGCAATTATTTTGCCTTCAGCTCGCGAAGCTCGATTTTTTTGCTGAGGTCGCTGTAAGCCACGGCCGCCAGAGTGTCGTTACGATAGGCGAAAAATCCGCTGGGCTGGAACAGGAAGGCAAAAGGGTTATCCCTGTCATACTCCCGCTGGAGTTCTTTGGAGTACTTTGCGCGGAGCGCCTCGTCGGTCTCTCCCCGGATCTTCGCGGCAAGGTCCAGGAGGCTCTGATTGTCCGCATCCGCGGCCCAGCCGGTACGCCTGCCATAGATGGTACCGTTTTCACCCACGCCGGGCAGAAAGGCAAGCTGGCTGTTTGCGTCATAGTAGTGCGGGGACCAGTAAGCGAGATAAAACGGCAGGGCCGCAGATCTGACCTTTTCATAAAACTGAGGGTATTCTAAAGTTTCGATATTGACGGCGATGCCAATCTCGGTCAGGTTATCCTTTACCTTCAGGGCTACCATATTCCAATCAATGCCTTCCATCGCAATATCGGGGCAGACAAGGGCAACCGTAAAGCCGGCCGGATAGCCTGCTTCGGCCATCAGCTCTTTGGCCTTTTCCACATTCCGGCCCTCTGTTTTAAGGTCGCGGGTCAAAGCGCCGGTAAAGCCCAGCGGCATAAAATTGAGGGGCACCGTGCTGTTCTCCCCGGCCAGGGCAAGATAACCCTTATAATCCAGAGCGTAGCGCACCGCCTCCTGAACCTTGGGATTTGACATCTCGGGCGCGAGACCGGAATCCCGGCTCATGGCCAGAAAGGCAAGGAGCACGGAAGTGCCGCTCACAACAGATACGTTTTCCCTGCCGTCCAGCTCCCCCGCGGCTTGGACGCCGAGGTCCAGGGCGATGTCGATCTCGCCTTTCTCTATGGCCTCAAGCTCGGCTTCCACGCTTTCCATCTTTTTTAAGATAACGGTATCGATGTTCACGTTGCCGCCCCAGTAGGTTGGGTTCTTCTCCAGAACAAGCTCTTTGGGCGACCAACTCCTCACGACAAAGGGCCCGGAGCCGGCCGAGGAAGTATCGAGCCAGACCCTGGCGGTGTCTCCGCCGTTGTCGGAGCCGCCATGCCGCTTTAAAAGTTCGCTGTCTAAAATACTGTAGGCGCTGGAGGTGAGCTTATCCAGAAAGGAGGCGTCGGGCTCGTTGAGGGTAAACACCACGGTGAAGTCATCGGTGGCTTCCACGCTCTGCACAATTGCCACGTCGGCATAGGCGTTGCTCTGCTTCAGTCTTTTCATTCTTTTCATTCCTCTTTCAGCAAAAGGGCTCATGTATGTGAGTTTTTCCTTTGGCTGCCGAGGCTATGCATGAAAACAAGGCGGAGAGGAATAAAGTTCCTCTCCGCCAAATAATTGATGCCAAAACAGAATGCTCGCGGCACCGCAGCCAACGGACTGGTCGCCCACGGCTCTATTTGATATGAACGTGATTGTTGATATGGTCCATGCAGTAGCAGTAGTAACCGTTGCACTTGGAGCAGTAGCGAAATTCCAGCTCGGGATGGTCGGCGTCGGTCCTGCCGCAGACGGCGCACTTATGGAGATAGCCCTTCTTTTCCTGCGCATGCTTCTGAGCGGCTTTGAAATTGATGGTTTTCCCACTTCTCCGGTACCGGGTGCGCCGCAAAATCCGGCCGGCCACCTCCCGGATGTCCGACCAGAAAAAGAGAGCATAGTTGCCCAAAGCGGCCAGGTCCTGAGATAGAAGTACCGGCAGCGTGGACAATATGGCGTATCCCGGCAGGCTGATGATTTCCCACGCCATGATAAAGACGTAAAATACCGCCAGCCACTTAGCTTTCACGGGGATGATGAAGTAGAGGGTCAGCTGGGCGTCCGGATACAGTGTGGCAAAGGCCAGGAACATGGAAAGGTTCACCTGATACATGGTGATGGTGGGCGCCGACCAGAGCGCTGCCATATCGCCCATAAAAAATCCGCCAATAAACCCGGCAATTACGGTGAGAAGCGCGCCGGTAAAATAGTACAGACTGAATTTTGCGGTGCCCCACTCCCGTTCCAGCGTGGTGCCGAGAAAATAATAAAAGAACAGGGAAATCGCAAACCAGATAGGACTGCTGGACGTCGGCACCGCGATAAAGGTAACAAGCCTCCACACCTGCCCATGAAGAATATAGGAGGGATGAAAACCCAGAAGCGCCGAACAGGTGCCGTTGCTGAACAGATCCAGAAAATAAACGGCGGCGTTTCCAATCAGAACGTACTTGATAAGGCCCGGTACCCCAAATTTGGGATGCCGGTAAGCAAAGCGGTCCAGCCAACTATCCACGGAGTGCAAAATAATACCCCCAATCGTCGCCCTCTATTTTAACTGCCCGGTGTTTTGAATTCTATCACAAAATGTAAACAATCCCTGCCATGAGGCTAATACCGAACGTATAATCCAAAATCCATGCCCCAATTTATGCATACAGTATTGCGGAAAAAACTCATTATTTTGAGTAAATTGTTTTATCTTGCGGGAAATTGTTCGGTTTCAGTTTTCAATTTCTTAAAACGAAATCACTATTTTTCGTAACTTTTCAATTATTCCGTTTACGTAATCTTTTCCTATAATCAATAGTACAAAGAGTTATGCACATTCTCCACAGGTTTTTCAACAGGCTCTTAGCCGTTGCGGCCCAATTATTTCCTTCAATATTCCCTTGTTTTCCCATTCCCTCGGATCAAAGTTTCCCACATTTTATTTTCCGGTTTTGCGCAACATAATCAGGAATATCCCATGTTTTCCCTTCCGGCGCAGTACTTCCTGCGTCTTTTCAGCCAAGGCCCACGTCCCGGTTGGCATAGGCGTTCAGGAACAGATCGCCCCGGTGCCCAGCCAGGAACTCGTAATATCCCTGGCTTCCGATCATGGCGCCGTTATCCCCGCAGAGGGAAAGCGGAGGGAGATAGAGCGAAGCCCCAATCCCGCGGCAAGCCTTATCCAGGTCTTCCCGGATGCGGGAATTGGCGGCGACGCCGCCCGCCACGGCCACCTTGCCGTAACCCAGCGAATGGGCGGCGGCGATGGTCCGACCAACCAGCGTGTCGCTCACCGCGGCGGAGAAGGAGGCAGCAAGATCGGGCAGCGAAAGCGTCTCTCCCTTTTGCTGCGCGTTATGGATGAGGTTAATGACGGCGGTCTTAAGGCCGGAAAAGGACATATCCAGAGGGCAGCCGGGTATTACCGCCCGGGGCAGCTCATAGCGCTTATCGTCTCCTTCCCGGGCGAGCTTATCCAAAGGTGCTCCGCCGGGGTAACCCAGGCCCAGCACCCTTGCCACCTTGTCGAAGCACTCCCCCGCGGCATCGTCTCTGGTGGAACCCAGGACGGCCATGCGGGTATAATCCCGCACGTCCACAATGAGGGTGGTCCCCCCCGAGACGCACAGGCACAGGAAGGGCGGCTCCAGTGTCGGATAGGCCAGATAGCACGTGGCGATGTGCCCCCGCACGTGGTGGACGGGAACGAGCGGCACATCCAGCGCGAAGGCCAGGGACTTGGCGAAGCTGACGCCCACGAGCAGCGCGCCGATCAGGCCGGGGGCATAGGTCACCGCCACGGCATCCACATCCCCGCGGGTAAGAGAGGCCCTGCGCAGAGCTTCCTCGGTAAGTCCCGTGATGGCCTCTACGTGCCTGCGGGAGGCAATTTCGGGCACCACCCCGCCGTAAATCGCGTGCATATCCGCCTGGGAGGCGATACAGTCGGAGAGCACCGTGCGGCCATCCCGTACCAGCGCCACGGCGGTCTCGTCGCAGGAGGATTCAATTGCCAGAATGTTCATCGTTTCACTCCCCGGCCTTTGGAGGTGGGGCGGCAGGCAAAGACCGCCTCCCCGGCTCCGGCGCGGCGCCCGGCCACGCCGGGTTCGCTCTCAGGCCTCATATGTATCTATTCCGGGTCCTCCGAACCTTCGCGGGGGAACTCCAGCGTCATCAGAATCGCGTCTTCCACGGGGTTCTGATAATAGGCTTTCCTGCGGCCCGCTTCGGTAAACCCGTGCTTTATATAGAGGGCGATGGCCCCCTCGTTGGAAGCGCGCACCTCAAGGGTGAGAAAGGCGAGTTTCGCCCTGCCGAAACGGCAGAAAGCGGAAATAAGCGCGTCGGCCACGCCAAGACGGCGGAAGGCTTTGGCCACGGCCACGTTGTCGATATACCCCTCGTCCAGCACGGCCCGGAGCCCGGCGTATCCCAGCACAGTCCCGTCCTCCCCCTCGGCCACGATATAGGAGGCGGTGTCGTTATACAGCTCCTCCTCCAGCATGGAAGCCGACCAGGGGGCGGAAAAGCAGGCCCTTTCGATGTCCGCGATGGCCTGCAGATGGGATTTGTCCATGGGAACGAGTCTAAAGTTCATTGTCGTCCTCCGATGCGGTTTTGCCGCTCTCCCATAAGAGTAAAAGTTACCGTGAAAGCGCACCAGCGCCCTTTCTCAATGGGCTTCCGCCCAGCTTCTGCCCGCACCGGCCTCGGCTATGAGGGGCACCGACAGTTCCATGACACTCTCCATTTCCCGGGTAAGCAGCTTCTTCACCTGTTCGGCTTTCTCCTGGGGGCACTCCACGATCAGCTCGTCATGCACCTGAAGGACAAGCCTGGCATCCGGCACCTCCCTCGTAAGGGCTTCGTCGGCGTGGATCATGGCCAGTTTCATCACGTCGGCCGCGGTGCCCTGGATGGGCATATTGAGGGCCACCCGCTCGCCGAAGGAACGCAGGTTTCGATCGGAGGACCTCAGCTCAGGCAGAGGACGGCGGCGGCCCATCAGGGTGGAGACGTAGCCATTTTCCTTGGCCTCAGCCACCACCCGGTCCATATACTCCCGGACACCGTGATATTTCGCGAAGTACCTTTCCATATAGGTCCTCGCCTCGTTTTGGAAAACTCCGATGTCCTGCGCCAGGGAGAAGGCGGAAATACCGTAGACGATGCCGAAGTTCACCGCCTTTGCCCGGCGGCGCATCTCCCCCGTCACCTCCGTCGGTGAAACGCCGAAAACCTGGGAAGCGGTAATCGTATGGATATCCTCCCCGGATTTGAAGGCGTCGATCATGGCCTTGTCATGGGCCATGTGGGCCAGCAGACGCAGCTCGATCTGGGAGTAGTCGGCGTCCACCAGTACGCAGTCCGGCGGGGCCACGAACATCCGGCGCAGCTCGGAGCCCAGCTCGGTCCGGATGGGGATATTCTGAAGGTTCGGCTCGGTGGAGGAGAGCCGCCCGGTGGCGGTCACGGTGTTCTGCAGGCTGGTTCGGATACGCCCGTCGGGGCAGATCACCTTGGTGAGCCCCTCCACATAGGTGGAACTCAGCTTGGTGAGCTGCCGGTACTCCATGATGGAGTCAATGATGGGGTGAAAGCCCCGCAGCTTTTCCAGCACCTCCACATTGGTGGAATAACCAGTTTTGGTTTTTTTGACCGGCGGAAGGCCCAGTTTGTCGAAAAGAACGGCGCCGAGCTGTTGGGTGGAATTGATGTTGAATTCCTCCCCCGCTGCCTTGAATATTTCCGCTCTGGCCCCTTCGATGCGCCCTGTGAGCATCTGCCCGAAACCCGCAAGGGCTTTCCGGTCCACCAGAAAGCCCGCCCGCTCCATTTTAGCCAGAACGGGACACAGGGGCAGCTCCACCTGGTAATAAAGATCGCACATCCCCAGCTCCTCCAGCTTGGGAGCCAGGATCTCGTAGAGGGCGTCGATCAGTCCCGCGTGGGAAGAGAGCGCCGCTATGGCCGGTACGGGGTTCGCCAGAGGCGAAAAGGCGTCGGGCGCCTCATATTCCCGCGCCGTGGGGAACTGGTGGTTAAAATAGCACAGTCCAAGCTTCTCCAGGGCGTAGCTGCCGTCGGTGGGGGCCAGGAGATAGGCGGCCAGGGCGGTGTCGAACACAAAGCCGCGGGCAGGAAGCCCCTCGTCCAGAAGTTTGTGCATCAGGTCCTTGACCTCATGGGAGACCAGTCTGATTTTGCCCCCGAACAGCCCTTTGAGTATCTCATTATAGTTTTCCAGCCTGTTTTGGAGAAAAATCGTCAGGTGAGGACCCACAACCGCGTCCACGCCGTCCAGTCCCGGCAGGACCCGCACCGTCACGTGGTCTTCGTTCTCCCACTGCCGCAGCAGTTCCCCCGCCCGTGCTTCCTCCGTGACGATCTCTCCGGTGGCCTGGGCGGTAAAACGGGCATTATTCCCGGCGCTCTCGCCGGGCGTTCCCGGAGTAAGGCCGTATCTATCAATCAGCTTGGAAAATTCCAACCGCAGGAAAAGCTGATACAGCTCTTCCCTGTTTACCGGCCCGCAGAGGGCATCCTCCGGCGAAAAGCCGATGGGGGCGTCGGTGTGGATGGTGGCGAGCTCATAGGAGCTTCTCGCGCTCTCTTTTCCCTCTTCCAGCTTTTTCCGCACGGCGGGTTTTATATCGAGCCCGTCAAGCTTTTCGTAAATCGCATCCACGCTGCCGTAGTTGCGGATCAGCTCCAGAGCTGTTTTTTCCCCGATGCCGGGCACACCCGGGATGTTGTCCGAGGAATCCCCCATGAGAGCCTTTAGGTCCACTATCTTCGGCGGTTCGAAGCCGTAGACTTCCCGAAAGGCGGCGGGGTCCATCTCCTTGGTTTCGGTAAGGCCCATGCGGGTGGAAACCAGCTTCACGTGGGTCTGATCGGTGATGAGCTGCAGGGAGTCCTTGTCTCCGGTGACCAGGGAGCACTCCCACCCTTCCTCCCCGCATCTGCGGGCAATTGTGCCGATGAGATCGTCGGCCTCCCACCCCTCCAGCTCGTACCGGCGGATGTTCATGGCGTCGAGCACCTCTTTGAGCACCGGGATCTGCATCGCCAGCTCCTCCGGCATTCCCTTGCGCTTCGCCTTATAGCCTTCGAACGCCTCATGGCGGAAGGTGGGTCCTCTGAGGTCGAAGGCGACGCAGACGGCATCCGGCTTCTCCTCGTCCCTCAGTTTCTGAAGGATGGTGAGAAAACCGTAGACCGCGTGGGTGGGCAGGCCGTCCCGGGTGGACAGGGGCCGCACCCCGTAAAAGGCGCGGTTCACGATGGAATTGCCGTCAATCGCCATGAGCTTCATGTGCGCGTCTCCTTTCCGCCAATGCCTCCGGCTTGTGAACTCTTATGTTCTCTTGCAGGTCTCGGGTGGGCATAGCGCCGGCAGTATGGTGAATTTTTACTTTCGGTGATAGTATATCCTGTTTCACCGGCATTGACAAGCGGTTTCGCCGGAGGAGCCCCACTTATCGGGATCCTTCCGGCGATTCTTCCGTTCTCTTTTCATGGATATCGGGTAAGCGTCAAACCCGAGGTCACATGGACAGGCAAAACGGCATATGATGGGACAATATTCTCTATCATGCTGCACTAACTAACCTCATTATTTGAAATCGAGGTCCACCGTTCGGCAGTTTCACTGTTTGAAATAGACATGCCTAATAAAGGGGAATATGCTGACAGCACAGCGTTACAAGCAGCATATTCCACAGCATCATTGGGGGACAATGCTTATGTGCCCGGATTTAACTAAATGAATTGGGAAATGGAAGTTAACTTCTCTTTAACAGGCAGCAATTGAGCAACTCATCATTAACATGCCCTGATTGCGGAATACGTTCCCCAATCAGGGCATGTTAATCTCATTTTGGAGATTGCATATCTGTTTTGTAATGCGTACTGTTATATCGGAATCTCCTGCGGCCGAAGAAGAAAGGATGCCTACCCCGCCCGCTGTCCGCCGGTCGGGGTGAATACTGGCAGGAAGAGCCGCCGTTACTGCTCCATGGCAATGCTACAGCAGCTCCACGCCCTTGTTCCCTTTTACCAGCGAACCGATGATATAATTCCGCTCGCCGCCGCAGCAAAGGATGTCCTTGACGAGGCCGACGTCCTGCTGGGCAACCACGATCGCCATGCCGATACCCATGTTGAAAATGCGGTACATCTCCTCATCGGAGATGTGTCCCTTGTCTGCGATCATATCAAAAATAGGAGAAGCGGGGAAGGTCGAGGTTTCGATGCGCGCGGTGAGTCCCACAGGCAGCATCCTGGGAATACTCTCGTAAAGGCCGCCCACAATGTGACTGGCCGCCCTGATATGCACACCCCTGCGGCGAAGGCAGTCCAGAGCGGGGGCGTAAATCCGTGTGGGCCTGAGCAGTTCGTCGCCCAGCGTCCGGGAAAACTCCGGAATATAAGCGGATAGATCGGTCTTGCCTGTCATAAAAAGCTCCCTGATGATCGGAAAACCGTCGGCGTGTACGCCAGCGGACCAGAGGCCCAGCACCAAATCACCCGGAGCCGGC
>VSSQ01000789.1_pt1 | contig 15842 bp, 13 predicted proteins | sample 4763081 | NCBI WGS metagenome assembly VSSQ01 (sample SAMN12137344, study PRJNA551015) | bioreactor metagenome | isolation source: SDC9 anaerobic chlorinated ethene degrading culture | place: USA: Knoxville, Tennesee | collected 2015-01-01
AAATTCATTTGTTTACTGCATTATGTGTACTCTTAGCATGTTTTTTATTGGATGTATCAAAAATAGAATTTCTTATTTTAGCAATTACAATAACATTAGTTCTTGTAGCTGAAATAATTAATACAGCTATAGAAGCAACTATTGATATATCAACTAATTATTATCATCCTTTAGCCAAAATAGCTAAAAATGCAGCAGCAGGAGCTGTATTAGTAACAGCAATAAATGCATTACTTGTAGGGTATATAATATTTTGGGATAAGATATCTAATATTTCTTATGATTTAATACATAAAGTAAAAGAATCAGAACCATATATGATATTTATAGCACTAGTATTTGTTACTATTGCAACTTTAATAATTAAAGCTATATTTGGTGAAGGTACACCATTAAGAGGTGGAATGCCTAGCGGGCATAGTGCACTTTCATTTTCAATTGCTACAGCACTTTCATTAATAACAGAAGAACCAATATGCATAATTCTAAGTTATCTAATGGCTCTTATAACAGCTCAAAGCAGAGTGGATTCTAATGTTCATTCTATATGGGAAGTAATAGTAGGAGCTTTATTTGGAACATTACTTACTTTACTTATATTTGTTATATTTAAATTGTAATGTATCAAGTAGTTGAGTTTACAAAACTTAATAACAATACTTTAATTTTAAGAAAGTAATGATATAATAAAAGACACAACAATTTTATAGGAAATTAGGAGGAAAGATGTTTAAATCAGGATTCGTAACAATAGTAGGTAGGCCAAATGTAGGAAAGTCAACGTTATTAAATCAAATAATGGGAGAAAAATTATCAATAGTATCTAATAAACCACAGACTACTAGAAATAATATACAGACAATATTAACTGGAGAAAATCATCAATTAATCTTTGTAGATACACCAGGAATACATAAACCTAAGCATAAATTAGGAGAGTATATGGTTAATTCTGCCAAAGAATCTATGAAAGAAGTAGATCTTGTATTATTTTTGATTAATCCAGAAGAAGAAATAGGAAGAGGAGATAAATTTATAATAGAAACACTAAAGAATCAAAAAGCACCTGTGTTTTTAGTTGTAAATAAAATTGATGAATTTACTCAAGAAAGAGTAGCTAAAACTCTTCAAATGTATTCCTCAGAAATGGAGTTTAAAGAAATAATACCTATTTCTGCTTTAAAGGGGAAAAATGTAGATAAATTAGTTGAATTAATGATAAATTCAATGCCAGAAGGCCCTAAATATTATCCAGATGATATGATTACAGATGTTCAAGAAAGATTTGTTATTTCAGAAATAGTTAGAGAAAAGGCGTTGAGAACATTAAGAGAAGAAATACCTCATGGAATTGCAGTAGATATAGTACAAATGAAACAAAGCCCAATTGGAACATGGCATATTGAAGTTGATATGCTTTGTGAAAAAGATTCTCATAAAGGAATAATAATAGGGAAAAATGGCCAAAGTCTTAAAAAAATCGGAGAAACAGCAAGATATGAAATAGAAAGATTTTTAAGGAATAAAGTAAATCTAAAGATTTGGGTAAAGGTTAGAAAAGAGTGGAGAGATAATCAAAACCTATTAAAAGAATTGGGGTATAAAAAGGTTAAGTAAAATAAGGGGATGGTGTTTCTGTCACTACATAAGGTAAATGCAATAGTTATAAAAACTAAGGAATTTAAAGAAAATGATAAATTAGTATGGTTATATACAGATAAATTGGGGAAAATAACAGCTATAGCAAAAGGATCTAGAAAAAGTAAGAGTAAACTTCTATCTCTTACTTTACCTTTATGCTATGGAGAGTATGTTTTATTTAAAGGGAAAAGTTTATTTAATTTACAAGAAGGAAAGATAATTAATTCTTTTCAAGGATTATTAGATAGTTTAGACAAATTAACCTACTCATCGTATATATGTGAATTGATAGATATATGTGTAGAAGAAGGGGAAACAAATGAAGAATTATTTAGAAATTTCTTAACTTGTATGTATTTACTTAATACTAATGCATTAGATTATGAAATGCTTACTAGATCCTTTGAATTAAAATTATTAAAAGCAACTGGGTATGGATTAAATTTAGAAAACTGCGTAAGTTGCAGAGAAAAAATATCAGTATCCAATTATATATCTTTATCACATTATGGAGGTGTATGTGAAAATTGTAGAAGAGAACATGGGACATATATATCTAAGCCTGCATATAATGCAATAAAATTTCTCATGAGAACACCTATGGATAAGATATATAAACTAAACATAAATGAAGAAGTAAAAAAAGATATAAGTAAAATAACAACATTTATTATTTCTTCAAACTATTCTAAAAAACCAAAAAGCTTAGAAATGCTAAATTATATAAAGGAGTGAATGAATATGGGAATAACTTTAGAAAAGGTAGATAAAGTAAAAGAAAGAACAGGCGTAAGCTATGCAGAAGCAAAGTATGCTCTTGAAGTAAGTAATGGAGATGTATTGGAAGCAATAATATACATTGAGGGTATTAAAGGAATAAAGCCAGATTATATAAAAGAAAATGATACAAAAGAAAATGACTCAAAAGATAAATATGAAACAATAGATGAATTTAAAAGATGGCTAAAAGATTTAATAAATAAAGGAAATGTTACAAGAATTAGAATTAGCAAAGATGGAAAAGAAATTGTAGATGTACCAGTTAATGCAGGGATAGCAGCAGGAGTAATAGCTGTTATAATACCTCCAGTATTAGCTTTTGTTGTTATTGCAGCAGTAGTAACACAAATAACAATAGAAATAACTAAAGCTGATGGTAGTGTAGAGGTTGTTAACAAATATATTAGTAAAGCAGTTGATGACATAAAAGATGCAGCAACTGATGTAGCTTATATGGTTAAAGACAAAGTAAATGAAGTTAAAAATGAAAAATTTAAAGGTAATGACAATAAAAGCAGTAAAAAGAAAAGTGATAAAGAAGAACAAATAGATGAAAATGTATTTACATACACTGTGAATTTTGAAGATGATACTAAATCGGAGTAATATTAAGATAAACAGTAGATACAGTAGAATAAAATAAACAGAAAAGGAATATTCAGCTAATATGACTAATTTTTCAGAAAATTAAGTATAGTCAAACTTTTATAAAATGTTATAATTAGTATGTAAATATCAAACAAATCAAAATTATCTGAATATTCCTTGCAAATGTGGAAAGAGGGATAAATTTGCAATTATCACCAAGGCAAGAGCAAATAGTAAAGATAGTAAAAGAGGGACAGCCAGTAACTAGTGAAGCTTTAGCTGAAAAACTAGGAGTAACTAGGGCTGCATTAAGAGCTGATTTAGCCATTCTAACGATGATAGGCATGTTAGATGCTAGACCTAAGGTTGGTTATGTATATTTAGGAAAAGCTCATAATACTAGAATTTTGGAGAATATATCTAAGGTTCTAGTTGGTGAAATAATGTCTAAACCAGTTACAGTTACAGAAGAAACAACAGTATATGATGCAATCGTATTCTTGTTTTTAAATGATGTAGGGACATTATTTATAGAAAGTAATGGTATATTAGTTGGAGCAGTTTCAAGAAAAGATTTTTTGAAAAATGCTATAGGGGGAACCGATATACATAAGGTTCCAGTGGGAGTTATAATGACTAGAATGCCAAATATCATATGTGGATACGCAGAAGATAGTGCATATAGCTTAGCAAAAAAAATTATAGAACATGAAATTGATAGTATACCAATAGTAGAAAAGGTAGAAAATTCTACTAATGAAAAAAATCAATTTAAAATAATTGGTAAAATATCAAAGACTAACATAACTAAACTTTTTGTAAAGCTTGGAGAAGGCAATTAGAGTAAGGACTATGGATTAAATGTTTTAGGGTAACTACAGTGCAGAAGTACTGTTAGTATATATATTCAATTTGATTGAACGGAGGAGTATTGAGATGGAGAAAAAGAAGTACGTTTACCTTTTCAGTGAAGGCAATGGATCTATGAAGAACCTTCTAGGAGGTAAAGGAGCAAATTTATCAGAAATGATTTTACTAGGAATTCCAGTACCACAAGGATTCACAGTTACAACAGAGGCTTGTAATAAATATTACGAGGATGGAAAAGTAATCTCAGAGGACGTTATCGAAGAAATTCACCAAAAAATTTCAGATTTAGAAAAACTAACAGGAAAAGAATTTGGAAGTTTAACAAAACCTTTATTAGTGTCTGTAAGATCAGGTGCTAGAGTATCAATGCCAGGTATGATGGATACAGTATTAAACCTTGGTTTAAATGATCAGTCAGTAGTAGCTATGGCTGATTTAACTCAAAATCCAAGATTTGCATATGATTCATATAGAAGATTTATTCAAATGTTCTCAGACGTTGTTATGAATGTTGAAAAGAGACTATTTGAAAACTTAATAGATGAGTTAAAAGAAGAAAAGGGTGTAGAATTTGACACTGATTTAACAGCTGATGACTTAAAAGTATTAGTTGGAAGATATAAAGAACTTTACAAAAAGGAATTAGGAACAGAATTCCCACAAGATCCAAAAACTCAATTAATTGAGGCAATAACAGCAGTATTTAGATCATGGGATAATCCAAGAGCTATAGTTTATAGAAGATTAAATGATATTCCAGGGGAATGGGGTACAGCAGTTAACGTACAAGAAATGGTATTTGGTAATAAGGGAGAAACTTCAGGTACAGGAGTTGTATTCTCAAGAGATCCAGCTACAGGAGAAAATAAAATATATGGTGAATACTTAATGAATGCACAAGGTGAAGACGTTGTTGCAGGTATAAGAACACCACTTCCAATAGCTAAGTTAGAAGAACAAAATCCAGAAATATACAAAGAATTTACAGATATAGTTCATACATTAGAAAATCACTATAGAGATATGCAAGACATGGAAATCACTATAGAAGAAGGAAAATTATATTTCCTACAAACTAGAAACGGTAAGAGAACAGCTCAAGCAGCTTTAAAGATAGCTGTTGATTTAGTTGAAGAAGGAATGTTAACTAAAGAACAAGCAATATTAAAGGTTGAGCCAAATCAATTAGATTCTTTACTTCACCCAGCTTTCCATACAGAAGATTTAAAGAAAGCTACACCAATTGCAAAAGGTCTTCCTGCATCTCCAGGAGCTGCATGTGGTAAAATAGCTTTCACTGCAGAAGAAGCTAAGGAAAGAAAAGAAAAAGGCGAAACTGTAGTTTTAGTTAGATTAGAAACTTCACCAGAAGATATAGAAGGAATGATAGCAGCAGAAGGTATCTTAACTGTTAGAGGTGGTATGACATCTCACGCAGCAGTTGTTGCTAGAGGAATGGGAACTTGCTGTGTTGCTGGATGTGGAACTTTAAAAGTTAATGAAGAGGCAAAAACACTAGAAGTTGGCGGAAAAGTTTATACAGATAATGACTTTATTTCAATAGATGGTTCAACAGGTAATATATATGGAGAAGCTGTTAAGACAGTTACACCAGAAATATCAGGACATTTTGCTACATTTATGGCATGGGCAGATGAAATTAGAAAATTAAAGGTTAGAACTAATGCTGATAGCCCAAGAGATACTAAGCAAGCTGTTGAATTTGGAGCAGAAGGAATAGGTTTATGTAGAACTGAGCATATGTTCTTTGCTGAAGATAGAATTATGGCAGTTAGAGAAATGATAGTTGCTAAAAATGAAGAGCAAAGAAGAAAAGCTTTAGAAAAATTACTTCCAATGCAAAGAGAAGATTTTATTGGAATATATGAAGCATTAGGTGGAATGCCAGCAACTATAAGATTCTTAGATCCACCACTACATGAATTCTTACCTCATAATGATGAAGACATTATGGGCTTAGCTAAAGAAATGGGATTAACATTTGAAGAATTAAAAGCAACAGTTGCAGAATTACATGAATTTAACCCAATGATGGGTCACAGAGGATGTAGATTAGCAGTTTCTTATCCAGAAATAGCTGAAATGCAAACTAGAGCTGTAATCGAAGCTGCAATAGAAGTTAAAAATTCTAAGGGATATGACATAGTTCCTGAAATAATGATTCCTCTTGTTGGAGAAATAAAGGAATTAAAATATGTTAAGGATATAGTTGTTGAAACAGCTGAGAGAGTTATGGAAGAAAAAGGTGTTAAGCTAAATTATATGGTAGGAACAATGATTGAAATACCAAGAGCTGCATTAACTGCAGATGCAATAGCTAAAGAAGCTGAATTCTTCTCATTTGGAACAAATGACTTAACTCAAATGACATTTGGATTCTCAAGAGATGATGCTGCTAAATTCTTAAAGGATTACTATGATAAAAAGATATATGAACAAGATCCGTTTGCTAAAATAGATCAAACAGGTGTTGGTGAACTAGTTAAGATTGCAGTAGAAAAAGGAAGAGCTGCAAGACCAGGAATTAAGCTTGGAATATGTGGAGAACATGGTGGAGATCCATCATCAGTAGAATTCTGTCATAATATAGGATTAGACTATGTATCTTGCTCACCATTTAGAGTTCCATTAGCAAGACTAGCAGCTGCACAAGCACAAGTTAGAAATAAAAGATAATATATATAAGAGGAGGTGTTAAACCTCCTCTTTAAAATTTTACATCATAATGATTTCGAAAGGCATTCATAAGTTCATAAGTAAATTGAAGTTGATTTTCTGCTCTGTCTAATCCTTTATTTAGAAGAAGAATAAAGGAGTTTTTATTACATCTCTTAATATTTTTATAATAATCTCTAGATAACTTCCAAAATTTTTGAGGAAAAGATATATAAGCTAATATATATTTAAAATCAGATTCAGTAAGAGTATTCTCTTCCATATATCTATCAAGAACATCTAAAGTTAAATTTATCTGCCAATTTGTATTTTCTCTTTTTAATAGCCTCCTTAAAAAGTAAGATATATCCCTAGAGCAATAATCCATTTTACATTTATCAAAGTCAATTAGTGCAATAGTATCATTATTTATTAATATATTTTTATTTACATAATCACCATGACAAAGAGACCTCGAAAGTTCCTCAGGTATAATTGAAGATGATACTTCAAAGGAAATCTTAGCAAGTTCTAGGTTTTCACTTAGATTTTCAAGAAATATTTTTGAAAATCTATCATTGTATTTATGAGCGTTATTTATATTAATTAGTAATTGATTAAAATGTTTTGATATAGTTTCATTATAATTTTCAAATCCTTCCCTTTGATTACTACCAACTATTGAGGAAAAGTTTTTAGAAGCTATATGTAATTTTCCAAGTGTTTTTGAAGAAAGTAAAACATGATTTAAATTATCAAAATCACACTTTTCCCCATCAAGCCATGGAGTTAAAATAAATAACATATCATTATATTTCACATATCTATTTCCATTATTAGTTGGCAAAAGTTTTGGAACATTTATTCCATTTCTATGACACCACTCCATTGCAGAGTAAACATATAAAAGATTTGCCTCATCATAATAAACTTTTTTCAAGCAATAGCTTTTACTAGCAGAATCTATCCTATATACTGCTCTTTGCTTATCAGTATCTTTAAATTTTATACTAGTTATAGATGCATTTTGAAGATTATAATAAGATAAGATATTAGATTTTATTTCCTCAACAGGAAGTAGCTCATCTTTTAAATCTGATAATACGTTTTCCATAGTTCTCTCCTTATATAATTACTCATTATTAAGATATTAGTAAAAAAAAGAAAGTATACTTGGTATTAAATATATTATTATAAAATATGTTTAAATAGAGGAAAATAGAGAAAAATATAGAATATGTAATATAGAGGTGAGATATATGAATGTAAGAGAAAAAATAGAGGGTTTCGAAAGGTTGACATTAGTTCCACAAGCTACTTTCAGCACCTTAACATTAGGAAGAAAAATAAAAGAAGAAAGTGATAGTATAAGAACTTGTTTTATGGTTGATAGAGATAGAATAATTCATAGTAAATCTTTTAGAAGATTAAAGCATAAAACACAGGTTTATATAAAAACTTTTGGAGATCATTATAGAACAAGATTAACTCATACATTAGAAGTATCTCAAATAGCAAGAACAATAGGAATTGGTGTTGGATTAAATGAATCACTAATAGAAGCTATTTCATTAGGACATGATTTAGGGCATGTGGCTTTTGCACACAATGGAGAAGAGGTATTAAATAAATTTTTAGAGGGTGGATTTAGACATAATGAACAAAGTGTGAGAGTTGTAGAAAAACTTGAGAGGAATGGATTAGGACTAAATTTAACCTTAGAAGTTATAGATGGAATACTACATCATAGCGGTCTTGAAAATGGTCAAAATAAGGCAAAGACACTAGAAGGCAGAGTTGTAAAAATAAGTGATAAAATAGCATATCTAAATCATGATATAGATGATTCTATAAGAGCAGGACTTTTAAGTGAAGATATATTACCTAAAGAAATTATAAAAGTATTAGGTAACACTCATTCTAAAAGAATTGAAACTTTAGTTTTAGATGTAATTAAAAATACTACAGAAGCATTAAATAATAATGATATAGATATTAAACTTAGTAAAGAAGTTTGGGAAGCAATGACTGAACTAAGAAGATTTATGTTTAAAAATGTTTACTTAGGGGATATTTTAAAAGTAGAGAGAAATAAAGCAAAGTTTATTCTAGAAAATTTGATAAATTATTACTATACACATGAAAATGAACTACCTAATATATATCAAAATATAGCGAAAGAAGAAGGATTAAAAAGAGCAGTAGCAGATTATATAGCTGGAATGAGCGATGATTATTGCTTAAATAAATTTAATTCTCTTTTTGTTCCTAAAGTAGTTATATATTAAGAGCTATTAAAAAATATAAATTTGATTAAAATTTTAAATTAGAGAAAATATAAATAAAGAATATTTAATAAAAATTAATTTTAAAGAAGGAAATATAGAAAAAATGTCGAAATAAATATAAGTTGACGAAAATTATGAGTAAGGAGGTGAATCTCCTTGCAGATTTCTGAAGAGATTCTAGAAAAGGTAAAAGAACAAAATGATATAGTAGATGTAATATCTGAATCAGTTAGGCTTAAACGATCTGGAAGAAACTTTTCAGGACTATGTCCATTTCATAATGAAAAGACACCATCATTTTCAGTATCGCAAGATAAGCAAATATATAAATGTTTTGGGTGTGGAGAATCTGGAAATGTAATTTCTTTTGTTATGAAAAATAAAAATATGCCATTTGTAGAAGCTGTTAAATATTTAGCGGATAGAGCTAATATTACAATAGAAAGTGAGCAAGGGAGAATAAGTCCAACTGCAAAAAAGAGAGAAATACTTTATAAAGTAAATGTAGAAGCAGCAAGGTTCTTTTATTCAAACTTGAAAAACACAAGAGAAGCAAAGGAATATTTTTTAAACAGAGGCATAAAGGAAGAAACAATAAAGAAATTTGGGTTAGGCTTTGCAAAAGATAGTTGGAACAATTTAATATTACATTTGAGAAAATTAGGATTTAGAGATGACTTATTACTTGAGGCAGGATTAGTTTCGACCTCAGAGAGAACAGGAAATAAATATGACAGGTTTAGAAACAGAGTTATATTTCCAGTATTTGATTATAGGGGTAAGGTAATAGGCTTTGGAGGAAGAGTCTTAGATGATTCAAAACCAAAATATCTAAACTCTCCAGAAACTTTGGTTTTTCAAAAGGGAACCAATCTATATGGATTAAATTTTGCTATAAAAAGTAAGATGCAGGATAGATATTTCATTATGGTAGAAGGATATATGGACTTAATAACTTTGCATCAATATGGAATTACAAATGTAGTAGCATCCTTAGGTACAGCTTTAACTACAAATCAAGCTAGATTATTAAAGAGATATGCTGATAAAGTTATAATATCATATGATGCTGACATAGCTGGTCAGGCAGCAACTATGAGAGGTCTAGAGATATTAAAAGATGCAGGATTTGACGTAAGGGTGTTAAGTATTCCACAAGGAAAAGATCCAGATGAATACGTAAGAAGTAATGGAAAAGAAGCATTTATTAAATTAATTAATAATGCTGAAAGTTTAATAGACTATAGGATTAAAAAAGCAGAAGAAGGAATTAACCTTAAGGATAGCAATGATTTAGTTAAATATGGGAAAAGAGTAACAGAGATTTTAGCAAATGTTAATTCTATAGAAAAAGATGTCTATATAAAGAAGATATCAGAAAATACTGGTATAAGAGAACAAACATTATATGATTTATTATCAAAAAAAATGACAAAAAGTATAAAAGAAAATGCTTTTATGAATAATAAGGAAGAAAATGGAACAAAATTATATTTAGAGCCAGCTTTTTTAAAAGCTGAGAGATCTTTAATGAAATTATGTTTAGAAGAAGAATATTTTGACTATATTAGTCAAGTGATAAGCCAAGATGAGTTAATTCTTCCAGAACATAAAGAGATTTTTTCTATTATTAAAGAAGCTAAAAAGGGAAAGATAAATAATATAATAACTTTTTTAGAATCAAAATGTACTAATTTAAAAACTATTGATGAAATAATAAAAATTAAAGAACAACATGTTCTAATAGGTAAAGATAATAAAAGATTAATACAAGATTTTATCAAGCAATTAGATAATTATAAATTAAACCAACAGTTAGATGAGTTAATAAAAAAACAAAAGCTGTTAGAAGCACAAGGTAAAATTGAAGAATCTATAAAAATAGCAATTGAGTTAAAAAAAGTTAATGAGAAATTAAAGAGAGGTGCAAAGTAGTAGTTGGCAATAACGGAAGGAGGTAACAAAATGGTAGATGAAAAAACAAAAGCTAAGCAAGGTAAAAAAGAGAATGAGGATAAGACTAGCAAAATGAATATAGTTAAAAATCTACTAGATAAAGGAAAGAAAAATGGTACTTTAACATATAAAGAAATAATGGATGAAATTGAACATATAGACTTAAGTCCAGAACAAATAGAAAAAATATATGAAGTGTTAGAGTCCATGGGTATAGAGGTTATAGGTGATCCTAATGGTATTGATGTAGTTGAAGAAGAATTAGAATTAGATTTAACTATTCCAGAAGGTATAGCTATAGATGACCCAGTAAGAATGTACCTAAAAGAAATTGGAAAAGTTCCTTTATTATCTTCAGAAGAAGAAATAGAATTAGCAAATAGAATAGAACAAGGAGATCAAAGAGCTAAAAAGAAATTAGCAGAAGCAAATTTAAGACTTGTTGTAAGTATTGCTAAAAGATATGTTGGAAGAGGAATGTTATTTCTAGACCTTATTCAAGAAGGAAATTTAGGACTTATTAAAGCCGTAGAAAAGTTCGACTATAGGAAAGGATTTAAATTTTCTACCTATGCTACATGGTGGATAAGACAGGCAATAACTAGAGCTATTGCAGACCAAGCAAGAACTATAAGAATACCTGTCCATATGGTAGAAACTATAAATAAATTAATAAGAGTACAAAGACAATTATTACAAGAGCTAGGAAGAGATCCTTTTCCAGAAGAAATTTCAAAAGTTATGGACTTACCAGTAGATAAAGTAAGAGAAATACAAAAAATAGCTCAAGAACCAGTATCTTTAGAAACTCCTATAGGTGAAGAAGAAGATTCACATCTTGGAGATTTTATCCCAGATGATGATGCTTTAGCACCAGCAGAAGCGGCAGCATTTACTATGCTTAAGGAGCAATTAATAAATGTTCTAGATACTTTAACTCCAAGAGAAGAAAAAGTATTAAGACTAAGATTTGGATTAGATGATGGAAGAGCAAGAACTTTAGAAGAAGTTGGTAAGGAATTTAATGTAACAAGAGAAAGAATAAGACAAATAGAAGCTAAGGCTTTAAGAAAATTAAGGCACCCTTCAAGAAGTAAAAAATTAAAGGATTATTTAGATTAGCACCAAAAGGTGCTAATTTTAATTTAGCAAGGAGAAAAAAATATGGAACTAAGCGAAAGATTAAATTTTATAATTAAAAATATTGAAAATACCTCAGTACTAGCAGACATAGGCACAGATCATGGATATATTCCATTACATGCTTTGAAAAGTGGAATTTGTAGTAAAGCTATAGCTGTAGATATAAATAAGGAACCATTAGATAAAGCAAGATTAAATGCAATATTAGAAGGCATGGGAGAGGAATTAGAGTTTAGATTAGGTGATGGACTTAAAGTTTTAGAAAAAGATGAAGTGGAAGTCATAGTAATTGCTGGTATGGGTGGAAATTTAATTAGAGATATACTGGAAGAACAAATTGAAAAAGTTAATTCTATGAAGTATTTAATACTACAACCAGCACAAAATCCAGAAGTTCTAAGAGAATATCTTTACACTAATAATTATGAAATAATAAATGAAGATCTTTGTTTAGATGAAAATATATATTATGAACTTTTTAAAGTAAGGAGAAAAGAAGGAGAGGCTACGAACTTAGATCCAATATACTATGAAGTAAGCCCTAAACTTTTAATGCAAAAACATCCTTTAATGAAGGAGTATTTAATTTCAAAAGTTGAAAACTATGAAAAAATTAATAGTTTCATAACAGAAAGTACTATTAATGCAAATGAAAGAAGAAAATCAATACAAGAGAAGATAGACGTTATTACAAATATGATTAATTTTCTATAAGGAAGATGTTTATGAAAAAAATTAAAGATATTATTAGAATAATGGAGGAGTTTGCTCCAAAAACATTAAAAGAAGATTTTGATAATGTAGGTTTGATGGTAGGAGATAGAAATAAAGAGGTGAAGAAAATACTTTTAGCTTTAGATTGCACATTGGATGTAATAAAAGAAGCAAAAGAAAAAAGCGTAGATTTAATAATAACTCATCATCCTCTTATATTTAGAAAGCCAAGCAGTATAACAACAGATACATTAACAGGTAAAAAGATAATAGAATTAATTAAAAATGACATAAGCTTATATTCAAGTCATACTAATTTAGATTCTGCAGAGAATGGTTTAAATGAAACTATAGTAAATCTATTAGGTTACAGCACTAATGAACTTATAGAAGTTAATAAAATGGCTAGAAATGATAATGAAGGATTAGGAAGAATTGTTAGATTAGAAGATTTTATTAAATTAGAAGACTTAATAGAAGATATTAAAGAAAAATTAAATGTAAAATCATTGAAAGTCGTTAAGGGTTGTGAAAAAGTTAAAAATATTGCGATCATTAATGGAAGTGGCAGTGATTTCTTTGAAAAAGCATACAAAAAAGGTGCAGATTGTATAATAACAGGTGATACAACATATCATTATGCATCTGATTATAAAGAATTAGGAGTATCAATAATAGATACAGGGCATTTTTCTTCTGAATGGATTGTTTTTTTACAAGTTATCAATAAATTAACAGATAAATTACAAGACATAGAAATCTTAATATCTACTAAAAGTGAAGACCCTTACACATTTGTGTAAGGGTTTTTCTCTTACTTAATTCTTCAAATGGAAATGTATAAAGTTGCTTTTAATTAAAATAAAGCAACTTACATATGGTTACCTTTTTATAAACAACTTTTATTAATTTAAAGCATAAACTAATAATAATAAGAGTAATATATGGGAGATTAATTATGGGAAAATCATATTATAGAAAGAAGAGCAATTCTTGGGGCAAAACATTTCAAGATGGGTTTAAAGATATTTGTGAGGGAATAAGTAAAAACATAAGTAAGGGAGTACCGTTTTTTAGAAATTGTTGTAATCCTGCAGCTAGATTATGTATATTTATACTCATTCTCTTAACATTATTACTTTCGGGAATAGGATTTTATTCTTGGGTAATTCTAATTATGTTAGTAATAATCCTACAATTTGTTTAAAATGTAAAAAATATCATTTGCATTATTGACTAAGTTGTGATAACATAATCTTCGCGAGTAAGACATGCAATCGCTGCTAGACTAGATCTAGGAGAGGAAAGTCGGAGCTCCATAGGGCAGGGTGCTGGATAACGTCCAGTCAAGGCGACTTGAAGGAAAGTGCAACAGAGAGATACCGCCTAAGGTGAACTTAGGTAAGGGTGGAAAGGCGAGGTAAGAGCTCACCAGCATCATGGTGACATGATGGCTATGTAAACCCCACTTGGAGCAAGGTCGAATAGGGAAACATTTTGGAGTTGCCCGCTCCGTTTCCGGGTGTACCGCTTGAGCTTATTGGTAACAATAAGCCTAGATAGATGATTGCTTAATACAGAACTCCGCTTACGGCTTATCTCGCAACCAAGTGTTTATAAGGCTTTACCTGGGATGATTTTAAATTTGCCCAAGTATTTGCCCAAGTATATTTTTAAGAATGAATTAGAGAGGTTAATTTGGTCGTTGCTTCTCTATTCATTTTTTTTGTTACATGACTATAAGTATCAGCAGTAGTCTGCATTAAAGAATGTCCTAATCTATCCTGGACAACTTTAAGATTTACCCCACTTTCTATTAGATAAGTTGCATTCGTATGTCTTAAATCATGCCAACGAATATTTTTATCTATTTTATTATATCTACATAATCTTTTTAATCTTTGCAAAAAAGTTGATGGAATTATATAATCTCCATTCTCGTGTCTAAAAATTAAATCATATGATATTTTATTGAAAATTACTTTTTTATAAAATTCTCCGTATTTCAATTTATTTGAGCTTTGAATAGTTTTATGTTTTTTTAGTTTTTGCGCCAACTCATCGCTTATAGGAATAGTCCTATAAGATCCTTCTGTTTTTAACTTAGATATGCTATATTGATTTTCTATTCTTATCAAAGCTTTATTAATATCAATAAAATTATCTTCAAAATTTATGCTGTCCCATGTTAGTCCACACAGTTCACCACGTCTCAATCCAGTTTCTATAGAGATATCTAATGCTAATTTAAATATATAATCTTCAAAGAGAGTATCATTTAATGAATTATAAATAAGTCTAAACTCCTGTAATGTTAAAATACTTGCTTTATATTTATTTCTTTTTGGAGTATCAATATATTTACAAGGATTCTCTATTATCATTTGTAATTTTACCGCTCTGTTTAGAGCTGCATTAAGAATTCCATAATACATTTGAATGGTTGTTCCAGATAAATGACAGATATTTTTACCTTTCTTTATTTTGCTCTTTTTTAAATCTCTTAGAAATTTATCAACATGAATTGCCTTAAGATCACAAAGCCTAATATCTCCAATACTAGGAATTATTTTATTAGTTATTACCTTATTATATTTATCATAAGTATTTTCAGATTTTTCATCCAAAATATAATTTTCAAGCCACATATTAAGATAATCTTTAAGTTTTGTTTCTTCTGGTCTTGTATAACCCTTATATTTTCTATTCAATTCTTCATTTAAAGCTTTTAGTGCATCTTCTTTCTTATCACCTCCACATCTTTCTATAACTTTTCCATCTTCAAAGAAACGATAATACCATTTCTTCCCTCGTTGACGAATTGAGCCTTTTGGCATAAAATCACCCCTTAACAAGAACTTATGTTCTGTAAAAATTTATAAAATAAAAAAGAAACAAATTATTGCATCTTCTTATTTTCTTTAAATCTAAATTCTATTAATTCAGAAGGTACCATATAATATGAAGCAAGCTGTCCTACAGAATAGCCTTGAATATATAAATAATCTATATTATCAAAATTAATTAGAAATTCTGATGCAAATAAATTAGCTTCATATTCTTTTTTTAACTTATTTAAGTTTTTAGTATTGGTAAAAAAACAAGATGATCTAGGGTGTAATACGGCATGTCCTATTTCATGAGCCAAAACATATCTTTTTTCATTCTCATTTAAATTTGAATTTA
>VSSQ01000154.1_pt2 | contig 15833 bp, 12 predicted proteins | sample 4763081 | NCBI WGS metagenome assembly VSSQ01 (sample SAMN12137344, study PRJNA551015) | bioreactor metagenome | isolation source: SDC9 anaerobic chlorinated ethene degrading culture | place: USA: Knoxville, Tennesee | collected 2015-01-01
GTAATCGCCCAGGGCCAGGCATTCCAGGTGGATGAACATGTTCCTGCTTTAACCCAGGTCGGAAATGTGATGGCCGCTGATCCCGATTCAGGGCAGGCGCTCACCTTCACCATACAGGGCGGAAATACCAACAATGCTTTTGCCATTGATGCCGTTACTGGTGAAATCACCGTGGCCGGAAATATCTGCTTCGAATACTGCAGCCAGTACAACCTGCTGGTGAGGGCTACCGACAATGGTACACCCGCTTTATCCGGCGAGGAAACGGTGGTTATCCTTTTGAACGATGTGAATGAAGCCCCGGTAATCGCAGACCAGAGTTTCGGTGTTTCCAGGACCGCACCATCAGGCACCCTTATCGGCACGGTTGAGGCTTCTGATCCAGATTTTAATCAGACGCTTACTTTCGCGATTACAGGTGGAAATCCTGACAATATCTTCAGCATTGATCCCCTGAGCGGTGAGTTGTATACTACGAGTACGAATACGCTGGGGATAATTTTAGAGGAATTTATACACCTGGATGTTACAGTCACTGACAATGTCAGCCCGCAAGAATCATCCGGCGCCGTTATTACTATTGTATTGGATGCAATGAATAACAATCCTGTGATTCTGAATCAAGGGTTTTCAATAGATGAGAACGCATCAGCAGGAACGGCAGTTGGTCTGATAGCAGCTTTCGATCCCGACGCTGACCAGGAATTAACTTTTAGCATAGCAGACGGGAATGCCGGTGAAGCATTTTCACTTTCTCCTGAAGGATCATTAGCAGTACTCAATTCCGAAATGCTGAACTACGAAACATCGCCAATCTTCCAGCTTGTTGTTACAGCTACCGATAACGGCATTCCGGCGATGTCTGCACAGGCCATAATAACCATCAGCCTGAATGATATCAACGAACCACCTGTGGTTTATCCTCAAAGTTTCTTTATCGAAGAAAATTTATCAAATGGTCAGTTTGTCGGCCAGATTGAGGCTTATGACCCTGACAATGGCGATAACCTGCAGTTCGGGATTATTTCAGGCAACACTGACAACGCTTTCCGGATTCATCCGGCCAATGGTCAGTTATTTGTAAGCAACAGCGCGGCCATCAATTATGAGGAGAACCCGGTCTTTTCATTGTTAGTAAGGGTGAGTGACAGAGACAACCTGGCAACTGAAAATACTATAACCATAATTGTATCTGACAGCAACGAGGCTCCCGAAACTTATAATTTCAGCTTTTATGCGGATTATGCATCCCCCGAAGGCACATTGGTCGGTGTTTTTGAGGCTACTGATCCGGATCAAGGTCAGTTGCTTACATATGAGTTCATAGATGGCAATGGTGATGATATCTTCAACCTGAATCCTTTTACAGGGGAGATATTTATCATAAACTCAAACGCCCTAAGAACCAGCAATATAGGTCAATACAACATGGTTGTCAAGGTTTCCGATAACGGCACACCTTCGCTCTCGGCCATCAGCTACGTTAAGATAGCCATAACAATGCCGGAAACGGAAAAGAATATTGCATCGGAGAATGGCACAATGCACAAACGCCTGGATTTTAAAGCATATCCCAACCCATCAACCGATGGAAGATTCACCCTGGGATTTGAATATGAGCCTTCTCAGGATGCAACAATTTCAATAACAGACATTTCCGGAATTGTCGTACTTGAGACAAACCCAAACAGAATGCTGAGCTACCCGCTGGATCTCAGCCACCTCAACAAGGGATTCTATATAATTCAGGTAACCAACGGTCAATACCGTACGAAGGGCAAACTGATTATTCAATAAAATTGCCTGAAATAATCGGGTATGGGCTGGCGCGGGGCCAGTCCATTTTTTTTATACGGAAACATAATGGTGGTAAACTGCAGCTATTCCATCCTTTAATGCAGTTTTAGCCTGCCATCCCAACCCATTAAGTTTTGAAACATCCAGCAATTTCCGGGGAGTTCCGTCAGGCTTATCTGCATCAAACCGGATTTCACCATTAAAACCTACCACTTCTTTCACGAGAAATGCAAGATCCCTGATGGTTATTTCCTTCCCGCTGCCGATGTTAATATGGGTGTTTCTGATCTCTGCATTGACATTACTACCGCGTCCGACCCTTACATCAGGAAAACTGTAGTTTTCCATCACAAATACACAAGCGTCAGCCATATCTTCTACCCAGAGAAACTCCCGCAATGGATTTCCGGTCCCCCATAAGGATAATCTGACATTCCGGCTTCCGTTCTGTGTAATTTCGGATATACCAAATCGGCCAAGGTAATCCAGCAGTGTTTGTTCTCCGGCATCATGACTGATACCTTCTACATTATTTTTGATCAGATCTCTTCTGATTTCCGGTAAATCACTCTTTTCAAGACATTTTCCCAGATGAATTTTTCTGAGCAGAGCGGGAAGAACATGCGAAGTCTCGAGGTTGAAATTATCGTTATAGCCATACAGGTTGGTCGGCATGACCGAAATGAAATCAGTACCGTACTGCAGATTATAGGATTCACACATCTTCATGCCTGCAATCTTGGCAATGGCGTAGGGCTCATTGGTATACTCCAGTTCTCCGGTAAGCAGGCAATCTTCTGTCATCGGTTGCGGGGCATTTTTAGGATAAACGCAACTGCTGCCGAGGAATAACAGCTTCTTAACTCCATTAAGGTAAGATTGATGAATTATATTATTCTGAATCTGAAGGTTTTCATAAATAAACTGCGCCCTGTAAACATTGTTGGCCATGATGCCCCCGACTTTGGCGGCGGCCAGAAAAACAAATTCAGGCTTTTCGCGCCCGAAAAACGCAGCAACCTTTGACTGATCGGTCAGGTCCAGTTCTTCAAAACTCCTGGTAATTAAGTTGACATATCCCTTTTGCTGAAGGTCTTTCATGATGGCGCTGCCAACCAAACCCCGGTGCCCAGCTATGTAAATCCTGCTGTCTTTATTCATAATTGTTACTGTTTATCGCTTTTATCCCGGTTTATTCAAAATAGCTTAAGATATCATATCCGCCATCTCTGAGGTAGCGGTCTTTCTTCATAAGCTTGATGTCTCCTTCCATCATGTCTTTAACCAGTCCTTTAAGGTCATATTCAGGGATCCAACCCAGCTTTTCCCTGGCCTTTGTCGGGTCGCCCAGCAACAGGTCAACTTCAGTAGGCCTGAAATACATAGGATCCACAGCAAGCACCTCTTTACCTGCCGGTAACTGATATTCCGGATTGCTGCAAGCGGTAACATACGCCTTTTCATGCACCCCTGAACCCTTAAATTCTATGGAAATCCCGACCTCATCAAAAGCCAGTCTTACAAATTCCCTCACCTCAGTAGTAATCCCGGTAGCAATGACAAAATCTTCGGGTTTCTCCTGCTGAAGGATGAGGTACATCGCCCTTACATAATCCTTCGCATGTCCCCAGTCCCGTTTTGCCGAAAGATTTCCCAGGAACAATTTATCCTGCATACCCAGGGCAATGCGTGAAACGGCCATGGTAATTTTTCTGGTTACAAAGGTTTCTCCGCGAATCGGCGATTCGTGATTGAACAATATTCCGTTTGCAGCAAAAAGACCATAGGCTTCCCGATAATTCACCGTAATCCAGTATGCATACATTTTTGCAACGGCATAAGGGCTGCGGGGATAGAAAGGTGTTTTTTCAGATTGCGGGATTTGCTGCACCAAACCATACAATTCGCTGGTTGATGCCTGATATATCCTCGTCTTCCCGGCAAGGTTAAGTAATCGTACCGCTTCAAGTATTCTTAACGTTCCGACACCATCAGCATTTGCGGTATATTCAGGAGAGTCGAAACTGACCTTTACGTGCGACATGGCTGCAAGGTTATATATCTCATCAGGCTGAACCTCCTGTATGATTCTGATGAGATTGGATGAATCGGTCATATCTCCGTAATGGAGAATAAAATGACGGTTTTCAATATGCGGATCCTGATACAGATGATCAATCCGGTTGGTATTGAATAAAGAACTGCGGCGCTTGATTCCATGAACAATATAACCTTTGCGCAAAAGGAATTCTGCAAGATAAGCGCCATCCTGTCCGGTGACGCCGGTAATCAGGGCTACTTTTTGTGACATAAAATCCAGATTAATATTAGAAACACAAAACTAAGAAAAAATAAGAATAAAAGCCGCATTCACGCCAACCTGCGCCCGGAGCCTTATGCAACTGCCTGCCACGCATGCGGACAATGAAATGCGTCAGATAAAAATATTACCTTTGCGATTTGAATGTTCGAACATATCGGCTTTTCAAACCAATGAATCATCGTATCTTTTACCTGATGCTAAGCCTGAGCGGCGCAGTCATTCTTTTATTTATTATTGCGCCGCTTGCCGGGATTTTTATTAAAAGTGATGGCCGTGAACTGTTGGCTGCTGCGCAGGACAGCGAGGTAACTGGAAGTATCTGGCTGACCATAGGAACATCTATGGCAGCAACAGTTATTTTCGCAGTGTTGTCATTGCCATTTGCTTGGTTTCTGGCCAGGCGTAAGTTCAGGCTGAAGAAGCTCGTATTGGGCATTATAGATCTCCCTGTAGTTATTCCGCACACAGCCGCCGGCATTGCTTTATTGGGCGTTATATCGCGCGATTCACTGGTTGGCAGGCTGGCGGAGGAAGCCGGCATCAATTTTGTCGGTCATCCATCAGGGATTATTCTGGCCATGGCTTTTGTAAGCCTTCCGTTTTTTCTTAATGCGGCCAGGGAAGGGTTTACCGGAGTTCCTGACCGCCTTGAAAAAGCAGCATTAAACCTCGGCGCTTCCCCATTAAGGGTATTTCTGACCATATCCATCCCGCTGGCCATGCGGCAGATAATCTCCGGTTCGGTGATGATGTTTGCCAGGGGGATGAGCGAATTCGGTGCAGTGATTATTATTGCATACCATCCCATGACCGCGCCGGTGCTTATTTTTGAGAGGTTCAGTTCCTTCGGATTACAATATGCACGGCCGGTCTCGGTAATATTTATCATCATTTCCGTCGTGTTGTTTCTTTTAATGAGATTGTTGGCAAGAGACCCTGAAAATGCTAGAAATTAGTCACTTATATAAGGACTTCAAACGGTTCTGCATTAACGATATCACCCTGAAAATCAACAGGGACGATTATTTTGTTCTGTTGGGCGCGTCAGGGGCCGGCAAGTCGGTATTGCTGGAACTCACCGCGGGAATTACTAAGCCCGACTCAGGCAAAATTTTTCTGAACGGTAAAGAAATCACTCTTTTGCCGGTTGAAAAACGCAAAACCGGCCTGATCTTTCAGACCCCTGCGATTTTTCCACATCTCACCGTAAAAGAAAACATCGCCTTTCCCCTTTTCGCTGCATCCCGCCAGATAGTTGATTCCAGGGTCAGATCCCTGGCTGAACAGACCGGTATTTCACACCTGCTGAATGAAAAGCCGGCCAAACTATCCGGTGGTGAACTACAACGGCTGGCCCTGGCCCGGACACTGGCATCAGACCCTTTGATGCTGTTGCTTGATGAACCCCTCTCGGCTGTCGACACACCCATGAAGTCATCCCTCAGGGGCTTGTTGCGCGGGCTGAACCGCGACGGGATGCCGATGCTTCATGTAACGCATGACTTTGAAGAAGCGGTAGCCCTGGCCAATAGAATGGCAGTAATTGAAAACGGAAGCATCATACAGACCGGAACCCCGACTGAGATCATCAATCAGCCGAAAAGCGGATTTGCCGCAGGATTTATCGGTGAGCGAAACTTTTTTAAAGCAGAAATAAAAGGGCTTTATGCATTTGTTGAAGCAGGCGGTGCCGGAAAGGACCGGTTCAGAATTCACCTTAACGAACATTGTGAAGAAGGACCGGCGAACATCCTGATCCGCAGCAGTCATGTCGTTGTTGCGAAAGATAAACCTGAACTTAGTACTACAAATAACTTCAGCGGAAGAATATCCTCGATCAGCCCGCTAAGAGAGGGTTTCGAGGTATGCATTGAAAACGGGACCCGGTTTTACGCCCGGATTACCAGGGATGCACTTGAAAAACTCAGCCTTGCGCCCGGACAGGAGGTGTGGGCATGTTTCAAAGCATCGGCCGTGGAAGTAATCCGGTAATCAGGTAGTAAACAATTAACAGGACTGAATCATGATCTCAATGCCGAACCTGATCATTATCGGAGGATCATCACGAAATGTCGGAAAGACTTCCCTTTGCCTTGACCTGATTTCGAGATACGCCCCGGACCTGGAAATTACAGGCCTGAAAATTTCGGCGATTAAACCTGATGACACAATTTATCATGGCACTCACGCCCTTGTGCTTAATGGTGTGAATTTCAGGATTTTTGAAGAAAAAAACGCCGAAAGCAACAAAGACACTGCCAGAATGCTGAAAGCCGGCGCAAAAAGAGCAGTTTATATCGAGGCCCTCGAAGAACACATGCCCGAGGCGTTTGCCGGATTCAGAAAAATATACGAAACAGCCGGTCCGATTATCAGCGAATCGAGAAGCCTGCGAAATCTGGCTATCCCCTCACTCTTTATCCTTTTAAAACATTACAATCCTGCCCTGATAAAACCAGACTTCCATAATTACGAAGCCCTGGCCGACCTCACCGTAAGCATCAGCCCCGGATGCAGTACCACTGCTTCACTGGCCTCAAGAATATGCTGGGACCGGGATCACTGGTTGCTTTCATCGGAGTAGTGCCTGCGACTCAGTAATGAATGACTTCCACGCCTGGCTTTAATACCCTGAACTGCTCCACCCGCTTTGCAGATACCTTTGTATTATAGACTTTAAGCGTTTTGAGGTTTGAAAGACCTTCGAGGGGTTTAAGATTGCTCACCCTGGTATTGTAGCAACTCAGATGAACAAGATTAACGGAAGTTGCCAACGCATTCAACCTTGATATCTGTGTCCCGGATATATCCAGATTTTCAAGTTCAGTCAGAAACCTCAGGGGATCTATTTTACTCAGCGGAGTGTTTGAACAGTTGAGTTTTTTAAGTTTCCTGTTGGACGTGAGCGGACTCAGGTCAGTAAGCGGAGTGTTGGAGCAATCCAACTCCTGAAGCCTTGTAATCAGCCCAAGGGGCAACAAATCGGAAACCTGAACACCACTAATATTCAGAACCTCAAGCCTCTTCAACACAGATAAGGGCATCAGACCTGAAACACCTCTGTTTCTTGAAATATCAAGATTCCGGATTGAGGCCACCCTGTGCAATTGCTCACGATCAGGCTCAGGTCCGACCGGCTCATACTGAGTAAAAATATTTTTCCACACTTCATCGAGGGAAGCCCACCATTTCTGAAGTTCAGGTGTCTGATAAATCACGAGCACCCCGGGGATACTGTCCCAGAGTTTTTCCACAATCTGGTTCAGTCCGGGGACTCCATCCCCATAAACAAGTTCAAGGCGGCGAAGTCCGGTAAGAATCTCAATATTCCTGGCCTGCAACTGATCGATGCCGATACGCCGGATATTACTCAGACCTTTCAGCGGGCTCAGGTCAACCACCCTGGTTCCTGACAAATTCAGATCCCTGAGCTTTTCCAGCCGGCTTAAAGGAACAGGATCAATTACCGAAGTATTCGAGACATCAAGCACCTCAAGGTCGAACAGGTCCTTGATCGCCATCAGCTCAGTGATTCCCGTTGATGCTGCAAACAATTGATTGAGTGAACTCAGTTTGCGCAAAGGCTCAAGTGTGGTAATTCCCTGATTCCCTGAAATATCAATCCGTTTCAGAAAGGATATTTCATGCAGTTGTTCTCTTTGCGGGGGTGAATCCAGGGGAAGCATGGCAGAAAAAACGTTTTTCCATACATCAGGCATGGCCTGCCACCAGGCGGTGAGTTCCTCCGACTCATAAATTACTTTTACGCCCGGTTGCTGCTGCATGAACTCCTGGGCAATTGCCTTGTTTACAAAGGTCTTATCGCAATAGATAACCTTTAATTTTTTCAGATTCTGCAGAGGTGTAAGCTGTGCAACAGGAGAACGATCGAGATAAACATACTCAAGTGACGGCATTTCCGCAAGCGGGGAGATATCACTGATATAGGTCTGCACCAGAAGGATGCGTTTCAGATTATCCATCCCGGTGAGAGTTGCGAGATCATTCAGCGGAGTACCCGACAAGTCCAGCACCTCCAGACCTGACAAGCCGGCGAGGCTTTCGGGCGATCTCAAAGGAAGATTATTCAGCCTGAGTTCTTTGAGCCTGTCTAATCTCCGGAGCGGTGAAATATCCTCGGCTGACAAACCGGTCAGGAACAGATACTCCAGTTGGTTGAAATTCGCAACCGGCTCTATATCAGCTACAAAAGTATTGGAAATGTCAAGATAACGAAGACTGGTAGAATACTGAAGCGCATTGATCGAACTGATCAATGTTCCGGAGGCAATGAAAGTTTCGAGCTTTGACAGGTTCCGGATTGGCTCCGGCCTGATCACCTTCGCGCCTGAGATGTTAAGATGTTTGAGTGCGGTCAGCGCGCTGAGCGGATCGAGATCATAAATCCCCGGTACGCCGGAAATATCGATTTCTTCCGTACGCCATATCCTCCTGATCTCATTGAATACTCCTGAAGGTGAAACAAAAAGCGTATCACCCGTTTCAGTGGAATCGGCCTGACTGAAATTTCCGTTAGCCCTGACAATATAATCACGACCGATGGCAATTACTTCATGCATAGGGATGTTATCCCCTGCCAGTGTGTTACCAGAAAAAAAGATTCTCCAGCCCTTCCCCAGATTGTTCCACCAGGTAATCAACTCCTGTTCTTCGCTCGACCTTGTGGTATAGATACTGGCAATCTTAAGATCCCTGCTGGCATCATCCAGGTTGATTTCTATGAAACGAGGCTTGTTGTCATTGACCTTCACTCCTTCCAGTGTAATTCCGTTCAGGTTTCGGCTGGTTTTTATTTTGAAGAATAATTCGCCTTTCTCATTTGTTTCCTGGGTTATTTCCTCAATTGTAAACTTGAAAGACACCTCTCTGAAAAAGAAATCAATATCCTTTAGATAAGCCTGTACATCCTTATTGGTAACCACATCCCGCTTCTCCACCAGGTCATCTTCTATCTGAACCCTTGCATCACGGAAAAATTTCAGGAATGACTGGTTGATAATAATATCCTTCTCTTTGTACTCAGCTTTTGCACTGCCAAGTGTATTGAACGCATATTCCATGAAACTGACCAGCTGTGCCGCCTGCTTCTGATAAGTCGCAATATCTTCGTCTGACAAACCGGCCGACGAAAAGTTATCCGCCTGTTTTGCAGTTTGCTGTGCAAAAACAGCAAATCCATGAAGCAGTATAAAGGCAACAATGACAACACCTGACAGCTTATTCATGATAGATATATTTAAGTAATATATTCTTCTGTTCTTCATTGATCTTCAGCAATCCTGAGATCAGCCAACCGGAATTCCCTCCCGGTCTGTTAAATTCCGAGAGTTCAAAATACCATCCCGGAACCTGAAAAAAATGAAATTTAACCCTGCTTACCGTTCTGAACTTCAGGTTACCTTTTTTAAACTCATACAAAAACAAAGTCAGGTAATCCGGCAAGTACTCTTTTTCAGTATACAATTCCACATAATCCTTGTCCTTGAAGACCCTGACCAAATTCATAAAATCCAGTTCGTGACTGAGCGGGTGAAGAAAATGGCTGCCGGTCTCGGTGTTCATGCTGAACAAGAGCTGAAAATGCCTGAAATACACATTGGAAATAACCCATTTATGGCCCAGGTTTTCCTGCTCCAGTTTCAGGAAAAGCGTCAATTCTTCGTCTTTCCCCTGATAGAGAAACCTGGTAGTAACTTCGGCAAACCACTGCCCTCCGTGGAAGTTCAGAAAAACGGGGGACTCCGTATTCAATACATCCCTGATAAAGGCATCTTTAAGCGGGTCGGTAATGGAGGAATTCTGGTAATCAAAAAGCACATGAAGGTATCTCTGACGAAGATCAGGACTGCGAAAATCTTTATCCCCGCTGTAAAACCTGTCCCCCCTGGTGCTCTCTTCGCCATTGAACCGGCGGAAAAACTGGTTAACCTGTTTGGTTTGGGCGATAAACACACTTTCATCCCCAAGCAGCGAATTAAATGCCTGAGCGTGCAATGCTGCAGGGAATATTATAGTTAACAGGGCAAAGAAAAAGGTCTTCCTCATGCGACAGATTTTGAAGCGTCAAATAATCAATGCTTTACCAGACAGCTTAATATAAAACTGGCTCGGGAATTGCACGATGGGGCATCCCGAGGCCAGAAAAATAATCAGTAAGGCACAGATCAGCCCGGTTTGGTTTCAGTTACCCTGATATCGCCCAGCAACACATCCCAGAACCCGATGATACGTCCGGATATCTGTGTGGTTTTTCGTTCAACATAAACCGTGACATCTTTCTTTGTAACGTCCACATATCTGAGCCCCTCTTTGGTAGTTCCTTCAAAGCGCTGAAAGATGGTGATCACGCCAACGTAACGGCCATCCGGCTGTCTTTCAAGATCACTGATGTATTGAATATTGTACCATGAAATGGTAACCTTGTCGTAATTCAGGGCCATAAGCCGCTCAAGGTATTCCCTGATTCCATAATAATTAACCTCTTCACGGTTGATGGAAGAAACGCCCATCAGCGCACCGTCGGCAAACAACTCAAGGGTACGTTCAATCACCCGGTTAGCCTCCGACCACGGCGTATCCTTATTTCCTACAATACTGATATACTTGCTGAGATCCCTCACTTTTTCAAGTGCAAGTGAATCGATGGCCTGTTTACGCGACGGGCTGATATCGTCCTGAGCTGCAAGGTTTGCAGAAAAAGCAATAATCAGGGCAGCGGCAATGCTTAATATTCTTGTCATATCCCTTTACTTTTTAATGAGTTCGAGTTCTTTAATTTTTCCATTTGAATCAAAAGCCGCGTTCAGCACCTTGTTGGGCGATTTTTTCTGATCCTTTATAAACTCAAGGTACTTGCGAATGGTTGTAGGCCTGTCGTAATCCTTGATTTCGCCTTCACGGCTGATCAGTATAAGCACAGGAACATCTTCACCGGCAAAAGCGGCCAGCGCTTCCCTTATTCTCATGTTTGCAGAAGCTACATCTCCGGCGCCGGCAACGGCGTCCAGGGAATTGTTAATCGCGCGGTATTGTCCGCCTTCACGTAACTCCCGTTCCTTCGCTTCCTTTTCGCGCTGCAACCGTTCTTCTTCCTTTTTCCGTTCAAGGGCGGCCCTTTCGCGGGCAAGAATTTCTTCAGCCTGGCCAATCAGGTCATTGATTTCATTGTCATCAATACCCATGCGCTTGACGGCTGCCAGTTTGAATTCCTTTTCCTCAAGGGTCATCCGGCCGTCATCGTTGATAATTGCCAGCAGGTCTGATTTGGCTTTTGCCTTTTTTTCAGCAAGCTCCTGCGCTGCCTTTTTCTTTGCAGCTTTCTTCTGACTGGTACATGAACTGAAACCGGCGCCAAGTGATACCACCAGCATCATGATCAAAAACAGCCTGAATTTACCCGTAGTTTCGGTACGGAAGGGTTTTCTTTCTCTCATCATAAAACAGATATTTTGAATTTAAACTCACAAAATGAACAAATATTATGCTCAGATTCTTCTTCCAAACTGCGATTTAACAACTTTTAGCAGTCTTAAGGCCCAACAAAAATAATTCATTTTTAGTCTTAATAACAATAAAACGGTGGAATCAAGCTGAAAAGCAGGACTTGGGCTTATGAACATTACTGCATATGACGATTTTACAACCCCGTGGATTTGATAAGAGGATTCCGGATAAAAAAATCCCTGCATCGGAAGGCAGGGATCAGAGGAATATTCCGGACTAAAGCAGGCCACCCAATCCGGAGTAAAGCAAGCCCGTTAATCCGGGTATATTGTCAATCCCATCTTTCTTATGACTTACAATTATACCAATGATTTTGTTTTTAGTCAGCGACTGCGTTTAAGACTTATTTGTTATGTGTTGTAAATTATTATATTTCAATCATTTGCAACCTTAAAATTTAATAAATAATCCAGTAATTTTGAATGAATCAGACTTAAATTACATCCTTTGCTTTCAATTAATTGTCCATTTGTTTTAATCACGAAATTACTCGTTTCTCCGTCAATCGGGCATCCTCTCTCAAATGGTAAATAAATTGAATAATAATCGGCTAGTTTTTGTTTTAAAATCAATATTTCTGAATCATTTAGCTGTTCCTTGATTATTTTGTGCTTTCTCTTGAATCGTCTTGATTTCAGCGGTAAGTAAGTAATCTTATCGTAATAGTTTCCTTGGTTATCAATCCGAATCAATCTGTTATCAGACCACGGTGTCAGATATTCAAGCTCAATGTACTCAAAATCAAAAATCTTATTCGAGAATAATTTTAAATCCTTATAATCAAGCTGAAAATTACTTGGCGAAATAAGAGTCAATGTACTATCAGTCTGTTTTGAAATATTATATTTTAATCGTTTGACTTTGTATCCTAATGGCGTGTTTGGCTCGTATTCATTCTTCTTTATAATCAAATCATTTCCGATAATCTCATATTTTGCAGTATCACGGACTTGATATAAAGATGAATAAATCAATGAATCATTAATCAGCTCGACAAAATTAAAATCAGAATCAACCAGAAATTTTCCAATCAATTCAGTCTTTAAATCTTGTCCAAAAGTTAATTGACAAGAAATCAAAACGCTAAATATGATTATCTGTGTCTTCATTTTTATTACACATAACGTTCCCGGGCTATGAAGCGTTTCGTTTTTAAAAGTTTCCGCTTTTCGGATTTCTACTACCATTCGGAAAAGGTAAGGACGCTAAATTAACCTCCGTAACAACAATGCTTTATGAGCCTGTTTTACCCAAAGTAATTCCTTGTTTCTTCAGGCTTTCTCTAACATTGTAATTGTATTCCCAGCAAAAATCTTTAGTAAACTGAAATATCTCAAGCAAAAGGTCGTAACAGGATTTATATACCGGAAGATCATAATGTAAACCCATAATTTAAAAAAAATCGATCCCGCCAAAGGCGGGATACCCCAATTGTCAAATAGACAAATAGTCAAAGAGTCTTAATCCCTGAGGCAACGAACAGAAAAGCCATAGTGCTTATAGTAGTCGAGCCTGAGTACATTGGAGCCATAGTAATGCAGGAAGCGGTACCAGGCCCAGTACGAAGTGTACTCACTCGAACTCCAGAAGTAACCGGACCGGCCAAGGGCGTTGAATGCCCCATTGAAGTCGCGGAGGCCGCCCGGGAGACCCGAAAATCCGAATTCATTGGTTGCGCCGACATTGGGACAATACCACTTTGGGTGTGCATCGGGTTCTGTGCGGGTACTCTTCATTTTACCGCCGGCAATGCTTTCACCACCAAGGTAGTCGGTTAAAATTATCCATTCAGAATCGGTCGGTGTATGCCAGCCGGCCGGGCAAAGTTCATTGCTATCAACCACTGCATACCAATTGTACAATGCGCCGTAACTGTCTTTCCATGAAATGTCGTTGTCATACCAAGCATAAGCGCCGGTAGTAAGGTTCATCCAGGTATTGTTGTCCATGACATTGGGAATGGCAGTACCGTTCCGATAGGTTGTGGTTTTCAGGTTCTCTTTCATCCAGCATTGATTACCTATCTGCACAGTATTATATACATTGCCATCAATATCGGTTATCGTTGGAGTACCGGGGCATGGATCGCCTGCATAATTAAAATAATAGGTCTGGTTACCTGTGGGTGAACTCGTAATGACTTGTTCACCTTGATCAGCAAATGAAGTGAATTTAAGCATGTCACCCAGGTCAAATACAAAATTGTTCAGAGGGTTTCCCGATTTATAATCTCGGGCTCCGGTTTCCTGCTGCCCGTTGTATCCCAGTTTGCAATATCCTGAAACATTCGCATCGGTTGGAGAATTGAACATTTTTATCGTTCGGGTTTGATTACCTGCACGGGCAGTGAGAAAATAGAGGCTTTCCCTGCCAGGGTAAAAGGTGAAGGAATGGGTGCCCTGTTCTAACGGAAATTCCTGATTGGCCACCTCACTTCCCAACACATCACTGACTGTAACCACAACCTCCTCTCTTTCATTCAAAAAGAGCTCAATTGTCGTTTTGCCTGTTATTGGATTTGGGTAGTTTTGGGAAAGGGAAAAACCTTTGCCGCTGAAAGTGCCGATTTCTTCCATTCCGGTGATATAGTCTAATACTAAAACAGTATCAGGTGCATAAAGCGTGGTGTCCCCACCCTGGGTCAGGTTCTCGATCAGGATGCTGTTCAATGGCAGATGCTGGGCATTGTTATCGGCGGTGAAGGTCAGGGTCATTGCTGCTTTCTGGGCCATCGCGCCCGTGATCATTGCGATTATTAAAACGGTAGGCAAAAGTCTTTTTTTCATAAAACATCAATTTAATTTCTTAGAACTCTGTGATCATTTTAAGCTGTCTTATTTGATGTATGCTTTCTCTTCAATATGTTGGCTAACAAGTGTATATCCTCTACTAAACCAAGGACTTTATTCTGTCCTAATGGTTAGCCATAACTTATTGTCAATCAAGACAAAATTCAACAAAATAGCGATGCAATGCACATTTTTAAACGCTAATAAGCGCTTGGAATTGCCAAATTATCTGCGCAACTCAGGCCCAAATATATAACATTGAAATAAAAAGAGCAATAAGAGATTGGGATTGCAGCAGTACTTTGCATAAGCTATTACGGCCAGGCTGGTATTATTTACCACCTATCAGAAAAGTTTCAGAATGCTACAAGGCCAAATTAAAAACTTCTATATTACATTCAATTACAAAAGATTATCGAAGTTTATAGGTACCCGAAGCCGGGATCGAACCGGCACGGCCGCAATGGCCAAAGGATTTTTAAGTCCTTCGTGTCTGCCAATTCCACCACCCGGGCATCCGGCAGGCAGACAAAAAAATTCGCCGCACCCAAGTAAAATTGCCGCCGCGACATATCTGCACCTTCGGTTTATGTTACGAAATTTCAGAAATATGCCATCTTTTCAGTTTCTGTCATACTTAAAAACAGCGTGCTGATTTGCATATGATTGCTCCGTGATTGCTCCGTACCAAGTCTATGATTGTCTCGAGGCGGAGAAATGCGTTTTAACCGGATTTAAAAACCCCTTTAAAAGCCCAATATAACCCTGAAAAAGGCCATTCCGGGCCTCTTTTTACATCCGTTTACACACTTTTACATCCGGATGTCAGTAAGCTTTCCATTTTACTTATGCCATTTCCTGACAGATGAGTGCATAAGGATACAAATTTCATGTCAAAACGGAAATGAAACTGAATTTCTATAATACTTTGTAATCCCAGAAAAGTAAAGCAGAGCGGAAAAATTATCAGCTTTCGCATAAGCGGCTTTCTAAAGTTGACCTTCAAAGGCTTATATTCAAAAAAATGAATAATCTTATTGCGATCTGAAACAAGGGTCAAGTTTAGGCAGCCGTGTTGCGAAAGCGAGGCCCCGCGGCCTGAGCGGATAAAAAGATGAATGTTCGCTTATGAAAATTGCATCAGAACCTAAAAAAAAAGAAGACCTAACAAGTTGGAAGAAAACTTGTTAGGTCAGTTCGTTGATGGATTCAGGTCGGGACAAAACTACCCCGGTTGGCGCGAACGTCCTTGTCCATGTTCTGGGGAAATGGATTTCTTTAATTCTTTGTAATCCCAGAAATGTTAAGCAGAGCGGAAAAATTATCAGCTTTCGCATAAGCGGCCTTCTAAAGTTGACCTTCAAAGGCTTATATTCAAAAAAATGAATAATCTTATTGCG
>VSSQ01000791.1_pt1 | contig 15823 bp, 16 predicted proteins | sample 4763081 | NCBI WGS metagenome assembly VSSQ01 (sample SAMN12137344, study PRJNA551015) | bioreactor metagenome | isolation source: SDC9 anaerobic chlorinated ethene degrading culture | place: USA: Knoxville, Tennesee | collected 2015-01-01
GTCATAGAGGTTATTTGAGTGTTTTAAGTAGAAAAGAAATAGGTACAAGAATAACAGTTTTTTTACCAAAAGAACAATAAATTATATTAAAAATATTACTGGAAATTTTGTTTCCAGTAATATTTAATAAATAAAAATCTTAATTACACAAAACTGTATGAAGTATTATTATAGTCCGCTAGCGCCATAATTTGATAATACTCTAGCACTAGGATCATTTACTGCACAGCCTTCCCATTCCTTATTTGGCATCCAAAAGTCAACTATCATTTCTGCTTGATTTGGATAATATTTTTCAAATATTTCTCTATATAATAAAGATTCTTTTGTGAATGGTTTAGCATGATATTTATATTGATCACATAGTTTTTCAAATTCTTCATTACTATAAGACTTTTCTGCAAACTCTTTTAAATAATCAACCATGGAATGTCCTACTGCATCACTAAAGGCTGCCTTTTCACGATATAAAATACTATTAGGAAGATAATCCCCTTCAAAAGAATGTCTTAAAAGATATTTTCCCATGTTATATTTATTTAACTTTTTTTCAGGATCAATAGCCATAACATACTTTACAAAATCTAAATCACCAAAAGGTACTCTTGCCTCCAAAGAATTTGAGCTTATACAACGATCTGCACGAAGCACATCATACATAAATAATTCTTTAATCCTTTTTTGTGACTCCTTTTGGAATTCTTCTGCATTTGGAGCAAAATCAGTGTATTTATAGCCAAATAATTCATCAGAAATTTCACCTGTTAAAAGAACTCTTACATCAGAAATTTCATGGATTTTCTTGCAAATTAGATACATTCCAATACTAGCTCTTATAGTAGTAATATCATAGGTTCCAAGAAGTTTTATAACTTCATCAAGTGAATTTATAACTTCTTCTTTTGTCATATAAACAACAGTATGATCACTATTAATATAATCAGCAACTTCCTTAGCATACTTTAAATCAATAGCATCTTCAGTCATACCTATAGCAAAGGTTTTTATTTGTTTTTCAGGATACATCTTTTGAGCAATTGAACATACTAAGGAGCTATCTAATCCACCGCTTAATAAAAATCCTACAGGGGCATCAGCATCCATACGTTTTTCTATGGCAGTTACTAATTTATCATGAATATTACTGCAAATAGTGTCTAAGTCATCTGTGTAGTAATCATCTTTTACTTCTGTAATATCACAATAGCAGGTAAATTTATCATCAGCATAATAATATCCTGGTGGAAATGCCATAATCTTATTTGTAAGACCAACTAAATTTTTTGCTTCGCTAGCAAACATGATTTTACCTGTCTCAGAATATCCGTAAAATAAGGGGCGAATTCCAATAGGATCTCTTGCAGCAATAAAACTATCTTTTTCTCCATCATAAATAACAGTTGCATATTCTGCATCTAATTTAGAAAACATATCTAGTCCATATTCATAGTACATTGGAAGAAGTATTTCACAATCACTATTAGAAATAAATTTATGACCTTTAGCTATTAAATCTTCTTTAATTTTACGGAATCCGTAAATTTCACCATTACATATAGAGGCATCTCTTTTTCTTGTAAATGGCTGCATTCCACTAAAACTTAAATCCATAATAGAAAGTCTTTGAAAACCCAAAATACCAGAAGGTAAAGTTAGAATTTCAGTCATATCTGGACCCCTAGACTCAGTTCTTTGTAATGCCTCAGCAAATTTTTCATGTTTCATATCAGTTCCTGTATAACACATAATTGTACACATCTTAATATTCCTCCCCAATAAAAATATAAAATAAAAAAGCCTTTCATCCTATCAACTAGGACGAAAGACTTATACTTCCGCGGTACCACCTAAATTAGCTTATAAAGCTCTCTTTAATCAGTACGGAATTTTCTTGAATAAATTCGATACTGTCCAAGTTGTAACGGTTTGGCTCCGTCCAAGACTACTCTTAACAAATTTCGTTTGGAAGCTCCGGGATGTTCTTCATTATCAGCTTCGTATCAGTCTCTCACCAGCACTGACTCGCTTTAACTACTTCATAATAACTACTCTTCCCATCAAGGCTTTTATATTAATTATTTGAAACTTAACTTTAAATTTATTTTATTTTACTTTTTATTTTGTAATACGTCAATAGTTTTTTTAAAATTGCAAAGCAATTTCTAGTGAAAAGGTAAAGATTTTTTCCTCAACTCTTGCACTTTTCACTCTTTCATTTTTCACTTATAATATCTGTTATAATTTATTTAGTTCCAATATAAAATCAATATTAATTTTAGAATTAGTAATTTCATATATTTGATTATTATGTCTTCCAGGGAGAGTACTACTAATTTTTACATGAGTATCATCTAATATACGGATATTAAAGTTAGTATTTTCATATTGAAAAGTAATATAATCAGAAATAATAGAATTTTCTTTAAAACTATTAATTTCTTTTATATTTAAGTTATTAAAATAATTTATAACTTTATTTAAATCTCTTTGATCTTCTAAAATAGTCAATTTATTTTCACTAGAATCTTTAATTGATATTATTTTTAAGTTCATATCTTTATATTTATTTAGTATTAATGTTTCAAAAGTACCACTTCTTGGATACATTAGAAATATAAATCCCAAAATTGTTATGGATATCAAAATTATAATGATCAATTTTATAGATATTTTCATATAATACTCTCCTATAAGATATTAATGATATTTAATCCTTATGGTATTATTATATGTCATTAACTGTGAATTTTGCACTGTGAACTATAATATTAATTATATTTTATTTTACCTGATTATTTCCTTTATCCTTATTATTATTGTCTTTATTTTTCCCGAAGTTACTCTTATTATTTTTATTTTTATTATATTGAGAATTACCCATATCTATCACCACCTTACTTCAATTTTTATTATTTACGTAAAAGATTTTAGTTATTCACTCAAAAACAAAGGTAAATTAAAGTAAATTAGTAATATATAGCTTATTTAATTTTAGTATTTATTTAGGTTTTTATATTTTAAATCCATATAACTATATTAATTTACACCATCTCTATTACAGGTATATTTGAATGTTAGCTGTGTTTGAAGATAAAATCTATTTCTAGCTAAGCAGTACTATTAAAAAAGTCTACTAAAGGTAAATTTGGATTCAGAAGTGTATAAATTTAAGTGGATAAGAAAATAGAAGGCTGATATAATGGTTTTTAGAATGTTTATGTGAGGAGTTATTTTATGAAGTATTATTTAGCACCAATGGAAGGCATTACTGGATTTATATATAGAAATTCATATAAAAAATTTTTTGATAACATAGATAAATATTTTACGCCATTTATTGTTCCAACTAGTAGTAAAGGTTTTAAGACTAAAGAATTAAGAGATATCTTACCTGAAAATAATAAAGGAATAAATATTGTTCCTCAAATACTTACTAATGATTCAGAAGGATTTATTACAACAGCTAGAAAGTTGCAGCAATTAGGTTATAGTGAAATTAATTTAAATTTAGGTTGTCCTTCAGGAACTGTTGTTTCTAAAAATAGAGGATCAGGATTTTTAGCTAAAAGGGAAGAACTTGATATATTTTTAGATGAAATATATAAAATATATGATATGAAAATTTCTATAAAAACTAGAATAGGAAAAGATAGTCCTGAGGAATTTTATGAGTTAATAAAAATTTACAATAAATATCCATTAGAAGAATTAATAATTCATCCTAGAACTAGAGAAGATTTTTATGGAAATAAACCTAATTTAGAAGTTTTTAAAGATGGATTATTATTAAGTAGCAATCCAGTATGCTATAACGGTGATGTCTTTACATTAGAAGATCATAATAGGTTGTCAAAGGAATTTTTAGAATTAAATACAATAATGATAGGAAGAGGAATATTAGCTAATCCAGGATTAATTGATGAAATAAAAAATAATATTTTTATAAATAAAAAAGTGTTAAAAGAATTTCATGAGGAAATTTTTAATAATTATAGAGAAATATTTAATGATGATAATATTGCACTTTATAGAATGAAAGAGTTATGGGGATATATGATTTACATATTTTCAGACAATAAAAAATATGCTAAGAAGATAAAAAAAGCACAAAGAGTAGATGATTACAGTGAGGCTGTTTTAAGTTTATTTAATGAACAAGAAATTGTAAAAGGCGCAGGGATGTTTAGCAATTAAAATATTTTGCTTGCAAAATAGTGGAAAGGGAAAAGGGAAAAAGTTAAGTGAAAAATCCCAGTTGGATTTTTAATGAAACTATTTAGTAAATGGTTATTAATTCTTTCAATAACTCTTTCACTTTTTCACTCTTCAATCTTTAATTTCTCCCCCTATCCTTTAGGTTTAAATATAATTGCACCAAAGAATCCAAATACTATTGCTGCGGAAACCCCACCACTTACTGTTTTTAAAAGTCCAGTAAATATTCCTACAAAGCCTGTTTGTTCAGCTTCGGTTATCGCTGCAGTTACAAGAGCATTTCCAAAACTACTTATAGGCACAAATGCACCAGCACCAGCTAATTTTACTAAAGGATCATACAAACCAAATCCTCCTAAAATTGCGCCAACTACAACTAGTGTACAAGTTGTATGTGCAGGGGTAACTTTTAAAATATCTGTTATAAGCTGACCAATAACACAAATTATCCCACCCACTATAAAGGCAAATATAAATTTCTCCATATTATAAATCACACCTTCTTTTTACATTTCTATAGATACAGCATGAGCAACACAAGGTATACTTTCTTTTTGTTGAAAGGATATAGGGGACATTAGGGCACCAGTTGCAACAATTAGTATCTTTTTTAATTCTCCTTTGCGCATTCGATTAAGCAAATGACCATAAGTTACAGTAGCAGAACAGCCGCAACCACTTCCACCAGAAAAGCTTGGTTGTTCTTTTTTATATATTAAAAGTCCACAGTCTGTAAATATATGTTGGGGCATATTTATACCATGTTTTTCAAATAAAGCATTTGCAAGTTCGTGACCAACTTTTCCTAAATCACCAGTTGCAATAAGGTCATAATGTGAAGCATCAATGTTTAAATCTTTAAAATGAGATTCTATAGTATCTACAGCGGCTGGGGCCATAGCAGCACCAACATTATATGGATCTGAAATACCCATATCTATAACTCTGCCTATAGTAGCAGAAGTTATTTTAGGACCATTTCCATTTTGTGCAATTACTGCAGCTCCAGCTCCAGTTACTGTCCATTGAGCACTAGGAGGTCTTTGCACACCATACTCTGTAGGGTATCTAAATTGTTTTTCAGCAGCAGCGTTATGACTACTTGCAGCAGCTAAGACATAATTAGCAGCTTTGCTATCTATTAAACGAGCTGCTAAAGCTAAGCCTTCCATTGAACTAGAGCATGCACCAAACACTCCTAAGAATGGAATTCCTAAGGTTCTAGCAGCAAAGCTGCTAGAGATGATTTGATTCATTAGATCTCCACTAAAAAAGAAATTAATATCTTCTTTTTGTAAATTTGCTTTTTGTATTGCTCTTTCACAAGCATGTTCAAGTAGAGCTTTTTCTGCTTTTTCATAACTATCTTGACCAACCCATAAATCTTCAGTGATTATATCAAAATCATCAGCTAAAGCACCATTTCCTTCAAAAGGTCCACCAACAGCAGCAGAAGCTAATATTGTAGGTTTAGAATTAAAAATCCAAGATTGATGTCCTTTAAGCATTTACATCGCCCCCAACCATAATATTATCATTTTTATTGTAGCCACTATAAAAGCCGAAAAAACTCCATAAACAATAATTGCACCAGCTAACCTAAACATATTTCCAGCTACCCCAAGAACAAATCCTTCACTTTTATGTTCAATTGAAGAAGAAGCTATGGAATTAGCAAATCCAGTAATAGGTACAGCAGAGCCAGCTCCAGCCCATTGACTAAGGTGATCATAAATTCCTAACCCCGTGAATAAGGCTGACAAAAAGATTAAAAGTATATAAGTAGGAGAAGTTGAAGTCTTTTCATCAAAATTGAAATAATTGATAAAAATCCACTGGAATATCTGAGCAATTAAGCATATTGTACCTCCAACCCAAAATGCATTAAAACAATTTTTAAAAATAGGTCTTTTAGGTTCTATGGTATTTACTAAGGCATCATATTGTTGTTGAGCTGGAGTCATTTTTTTCTTTTTCATATTTGACATATCTTTCACCTTCTAACGTAGTAAATGTGGTTCTAATTTTATTAGAATTTGTTCTAGCTTTTTTGCATCATTTAAGTACATTTCTTTTGCGTCTTTATTGTCGGTGTCTAAAGAAAATGACATAAGATCAGCTTGGGTTTTTTGTAGACTTGCATATAGCATTTCCTTAATTTCAGTTTTAGGAACCTGAATCATATCATCGAAAAGATCTACATACAAATCTCCTGAAGAATCAACTTGGCCTAGAAAAACATTTTCAAGACATACGCCTTTAATTTCTAATTGCGTTGTAAGCCACCCATGGTTTAATCCAGCATTAGTAAGTCCTTCATTTAATATATTTCCATCTAGAATAACTGTTTGAGGTTCAGCTTTAGAACCAACTTTTTTCCCTAAATCATGTGAAGTAATAGGTTTTTTATCAGCCTTTAAGCTAACATTTATATCACCGTTTGTTTCCATAATGGCAAATTCAACATCAGCTAAGTTAAAAGCTTTTTTTGAACGCAATTGTTGAAGAAATTCTTGTCCTGTAATTTTTTCTTTTGATAAATTATCTTCCATTATTTTTCCGTTTTTTATTAAAACTCTTTCTTTGCCATGTACTATATTATAAATAGACTTACTCTTCATTGAAGCATAGTCCAATATAATTGGTAATATGGCCCATATGGCTAATGCAATTAGACCAAAATAATTATTATCAATTAAATTTAGAGAAATTAAAGAAATTATAATAGCTATAACACCGTAAGAAATAAAATCAAATGGAGTGGCTCTAGATAAAGTCTTTTTTTTCATATATCTTGTTATAAGTAATGTCAAAAAAAATAGAAATATTGAATTAAATAATACTATTAGCCAAGAATTCATATGCCACCTCCTTAGTTACCTTTATATTGTGGTTCTTCAAACTCCATGAATCCTATTCTTTTTTCTAAATCTTTTTTTATATTATTTATTTCTTTAGATGCTTCGGTATAAATATTTCTAGATTCTTCATCACATTCTTGTAATGAATACATTTCTAAAGTAGATTCAGCCCCTTTTAGTGTAGCTAATGTTTGTTTTACTTTGGAAATAGCAGTCATATAAAAGCCTCCTTTATATATAAGATTCCTACTAATCTACTTTAACCAGTAAAATTGCTTTTCATTCATTTCTTAATACAAATATTTGTTTAAAATATAAAAAAGTATTATTAAATATAAATTAGGTTCAAAAGGAATATATTTCATAACAAAAGAAATATAGAAATAGAATATTTAGATTAGTAATGAACAAAATATAGTTGCAATAAAAAATATAAGGAGGGAATATTATGCCAACAGGAACTAAACTAGAAACAGCATTAGCTAGTGCTAAAGGACTAGCCGCTGATATGAAGACATTTTCGCTAGATACAGATAATCAGGAAGCAAAACAGATGTTTAATCAACTTGCAAGTACAATGGAAAGTGTTGAACAATCACTTCAATCAAGACTTGATTTTGTAAAACAGCAAGAGCCACAATATAATAAATAGTAAATAATAGAATAAAATAACAGTTATTGTTGATATGCTCCTCTTAGGGTAGACACACAAAATAATAAAATATCTACCCCAAGGAGGAGTATTTTTTATTAAAATAATTGAAGAATATATATAATAATGTTATTAGTAAAAATATTATAGTTTGAATTTATAATATAATATTTCTATTATTAGTAAGGGTGGAAAAATATTGAAAGATAAGGAAAAAAAGTGAAGAAGTATTTATAGTATGATAGAATATATTTATGATGTTTAATAAAGTTGTTAAGGAGAAAAATAAATGTCTAAGTTAAAAGATGGATCATTACCTGGATTTAAACTAGTTAGAATTTTATTTCCAGAAATTCAAATATTAGATCATATAAAGGAAAAGGGAATAATAGATAAGAAATTTATTAAAAAACAGAGGAATGTAGTAGATAATACAGTTATAAATGCTAAGAATGCATTAAGTCAAAAAGCTAATATTAATATGTCTAGTACTCCTAATGCAATCAGGCAAAATGAACAGCAAGTTATAAAAATGTCTGATAATGATTACTCAGGTAAATTAACAAATGACAATAAGTATATTAGTATAGAAAAAAATTCTAAGGCGAATAAATTAAATCAAGATAATTTATTTAATCTAGTAGAAAGTAATCTTTCTGACTATGTACTTGGACAAAAAACTTATCTATCTAAATTAACAAATGCTTTTAGAAGACCCTTTGTATATGGAAAAGAAGATGGTATAAGTAATACAATATTTGTAACAGGTCCTAAAGGATCAGGAAGACATCTATCTATAAAAGTAATATCAAGGTTTTTAAAAGAATATAAAATATTAAAAAGTAATGAAATATTTTCAATAGATCTTTCAGAATATAAAATTGAAAAAGATGCTGATAATTTATTTTTAACAGATCTTTATAATGGACTTTATGGAAGCAATAGAATTATTGTATTTGATAATTTTGACAAGTGCCATCAAAGTGTTCTTGATTTAATTAATAATCTCGTAATAAATGAGAAGCTTGAACTTAACAGAAGATATATAGAACAATTAGGTCAAATGGTGGATGTCACAGGAAAAGGAAATCTTACATTAAATACAACAGATGAAATACAAGCAAATGGGAAGTACTTAATTTTTATAACTGAAAAAAATGAGGATTATATTAGGAATACTTTTTCAGGCAATTTTATGAAAAAAATTAGGGATATTTTAACTACGGGAGAACTTATAGATAAAGATTTTTCTACAATATGTAAATTTATACTAAATGATTGTAGTACTAAGATAAACAATAATTTAAATATGTTACTAGAATTTGAAGGTTCGGTATTAAACAATGTAATTAAAAATTTTGATAGAAATATTGGAGCGCATGGGTTGTCTGAGTATATTGAAAATAATATATACGAACCTCTAGTTGATTTAAAGCTGAATGGCGAAATTAATAGTGGACAAGCATATAAATTAAAAGAGGAAGAAGAATCTTTAGTTATTTTTAATGAACTAAATTCTATAGTACTAGAATCTTTAGTAAAACCTAATGAATTAGATAAATTAGATGCTTTAAATAAAGAGCTAGATAATATTATTGGATTAAAAAATGTAAAAGATTTTATTAAGAAACTTGAAGACAATATAAGAGTACAAAATATAAGGAAAAGTAAAGGCTCAAAAGAAGCTAAGATTTCACTTCATATGATATTTACTGGAAATCCTGGTACAGGTAAAACTACAATGGCTAGAATAATGGCTAAATATTTAAAGGCGTTAGGATATTTAACAAGTGGACATTTAGTAGAAGTATCTAGGAATGATTTAATAGGTCAATATGTAGGTGAAACAGCACAAAAAACTATTAAGAAAGTAAATTCAGCTATGGGTGGAATATTATTTATAGATGAAGCCTATTCCATAGCTAGAGATGAAAATGATACTTTTGGAATAGAAGCAGTAGATACTATAGTTAAAGCTATAGAAGATAATAGAGATAACCTAGTAGTAATTTTAGCAGGATATACTAAAGAAATGGAAGATTTCTTGAAGATAAATAGTGGACTTAAATCTAGGTTTAATTATACTGTTGATTTTGAAGATTATACACCTATAGAATTGCTTGGAATTTCTAAAATAATAGCTAAATCAAATGGATATGTAATAGATGAGGTCTTAGATGATAGATTAGTAGAGTTGTTTGAGACTAAACAAATAAAGGGTAAAAATGATAGCGGAAATGGAAGATTAGCAAGAAATATTATTGAACAAGCAATTACAAATCAATCAAAAAGGTTAGCAACTTTAGATGAAGATAGTATAAATCAAGATAATATAAATAAACTTATAGAAACAGATTTTTGTCTTGATAAGAAGGAAGAATTTGATTTAGATGAAGAGTTAGATAAAATAATTGGATTAGATGATGTAAAAGAATTTGTAAGAAATTTAGAAAAACAACTAGTAGCAAAGGAAAAAAGAAAACAACTTGGTATAAAGGTCGAATCATCTCAATCTCTTAATATGATATTTACTGGAAATCCTGGTACTGGTAAAACAACTGTGGCAAGACTAATAGGTAATCTTATGAGTAGAATGGGAATATTGAAATCGGGTCAAGTTGTTGAAGTTGATAGAAGTACTCTTGTTGGTCAATATGCAGGAGAAACAACTAAAAAGACGACAGAAGTGTTTAAGTCTGCTTTAGGTGGAGTATTATTTATAGATGAAGCTTATTCGCTTATGTCTTCCGAAAATGATCCTTTAGGTAAAGAAGCGGTAGATACTTTAGTTAAGCTTATAGAGGACTTTAGAGAAGATATAATAGTTATACTAGCAGGTTATGATAAAGAAATGAAAGAGTTTCTAAATACAAATTCAGGGTTAAGATCAAGATTCCCTTTAAATGTAAACTTTAAAGATTATGAAGTAAGTGAATTACTTCAAATAGGGAAGTTAATGATAAAGAGTAAGGGGTTTGTACTAGCAGGAAATTCTGAAGATGAACTTGAGGATGCTATAAGAAAAGAAAAACAAAAAAGTGGTTTACAATCTGGAAATGGCAGAATGGTAAGAAATATAATAGAAAAAGCTATAAGAGAACAATCTTCAAGAATAGCTGGTATGGATATAGTTGATAAGGATTCAGCGATATTATTAACTGAAGAAGATTTTGGAGTTTATGTAAAATCAACAAATGACTTTAATCTAGATGAAGAGTTAAATAAAGTTGTAGGACTGACTGAAGTAAAAGACTTTATAAGAAGCCTTCAAGCACAGTTAAAAATACAAGAACAAAGAAAGTTCTTAGGGCTGCCTGTAGATGAATCACAAACTCTTCATATGATATTCAAGGGTAACCCAGGTACGGGTAAAACCACCATGGCAAGAATAGTTGGTGAAGTTCTATATAATATTGGAGTATTAAATAGTAAAACATTTGTTGAAACAGATAGAAGTGGTTTAGTTGCTGGATATGTAGGACAAACAGCAATAAAAACTAAAGAAAAGTTAGAATCTGCTCTTGGAGGGATAATTTTTATAGATGAAGCTTATTCCTTATCTCAAGATGGTGGTAGCGGAAGTAACTTTGGCAAGGAGGCAATAGATACACTTGTAAAAGTTATGGATGATAATAGAGATAATCTATTAGTAATATTAGCTGGATATAGTAATGATATGGAGAATTTCCTAGAAACAAATCCAGGATTAAAATCTAGATTTGCAAATATTATAGAGTTTAAAGATTATTCAGTTGAAGACTTATTAACTATTTCAGATAATTTATTTAAGGGTAAGGGATATATACTAACTGAGGAAGCTAGAAACAAGATGGGTAATATTTTTGAAGAGGCTTGCAAAGTACCTGACTTCGGAAATGGAAGATATGTAAGAAATGTATTTGAAAAAATTGTTAGAAATCAAGCTGTAAGACTTGAAAAAATTAATAATTTGACAAAAGATAATCTTATCACTATTGAAGCATGTGATGTATCTAAAGTTGATTTATAGTAAAGAGGTGATAATATGAAATTTATATCTAAATTGATAAGTAATTTAATAACTATTGTTTATGGGATATTATGTATGCCTTTATTAATATTAATGGCTATAATATTCCCAATAATGGCGATCTCAGATGCCTTTAAAATAATTAGTTCAGGATATACTGTAACTGGTGATTATATTAGTTTGCTTATAGGGATGACAGCAATTATGTATTTCTCTTTAAGATTTAGAGCTTTAAGAAGAATTTATATGATTTTCCCATCTTTATTTGAAACTATTAAATATTTACTAATAGCAAGCATATTCATTGGAATAGGAACAGAAATACTTAATTGGAGTTATATATCACTAACAACACCTAGAAAGATAATAGGAATATGCTCATTTGTAGGATTTATAGTGATATGGAGAATATTTGTTTCATTATATTATAAGAAAAAGCCTCTTTCAAAAGTTATGATGCAAAAAGAAGAAAAAATACAAAATTATAATACAGAAATTGTCTAGTGAAAGGTGGTTATTATGAGAAGATTTAAAGAAAATGATTCAGACAATTTTAATGAAATAAATAATTCCAATGTTAATTTTTCGAGGAAAGAAAATGATATAAATGAAGAAAATATTATAGAAGAAAATGGAGATATGGAAGAACAACCTCTTAAAACTTTAGACGAAGAAAAGAAAGATCCATATATAAATTCTTCTATGAAAAATTTCAGACTAATTATTGGTGTAGTATGTTTAATTCTTTTTATATCATTTCCATTTACAAAAAAGGTAACTAAGAATTATAAAGATCAATTAACATCTGGAGTTGTGGAAAATGTAAATGTTGGTGATGTATTAAGTAAAGGTGCATTAAAGCTAGATGCAAAGGATGCTTCTATAGAGGTTTCAAGTGGATATGGAAATTTAGAAATATCAATATGGAACTTTGCAGATAAAGAGGATAATGATTATGTACAAGTCTTTATTGATGGAGTTGAGCAAGGAGCACCTTTTTCTATAAGGCATAAACCTGCAAAAATAAGTGTTCCTGATAAAGCAGTTATACAAGTACAAGGAGTAAGGGGTGGAAGTAATAATGGCATAACTTATGCCGTTCACTTTAATAAAACAGGAGAAACATATTTAAATACTGTTCCGCTTAATGCTATGAATACTTACACAATTATAAGCAGATAATTTGTTTTAGTTAAAGTAATTAGTTATTCTACAAAAAGTTTAGTTATTTCATATTATTCAAAAAATATGATAATATAGTAGAGTAACAATAGTGCAAGGAGGATAGCAAAATGATAAGACTTATAGCATCGGATATGGATGGAACCTTATTAAATAATGATCATGATATAGATAAGGAAACAGTAGAAGCAATTAAAAAAGCAAATGAGGCAGGGATAATATTTGCAATATCAACAGGAAGAGAATATGAAAGCGTTAAAGATATATTAGATAGGCATGATATAAAGTCTCAGTGTGTACTTTCAAATGGAGCAGAATATAGAGATGAAAATGGAAATATATTGGATGTAATAAATATAAAAGAAGAAAGTGCTAGAAAAGTAATAAAAATTTTAGAAGAAAATAAATTGTCAGGTCGTATATTTACTTCAGAAGGCGTGTTTACTACATCTACAAGAGAAGAAGCTCTTAAAGAAGTGGTATTTAGAACTATGAGTTTTAATCCATCTTTAACAGAAAATGAAGCTAGAGAAATAGCTGAAAATTTAGGGTTTTTTACATCTTTGCAATATGTCAAGGATATACAAGAATTGTTTGAAAAAGGTTTAGAAATTAGAAAGTTTGTAGCTTTCCATAAGGATATAGAACTTATAGATGAAATGAAAAAGGTTATATCAAAAATTGATGGTTTAGCAATATCTTCATCATTTAGAGATAACATAGAAATAACAGATATAAATGCTCAAAAAGGAATTATACTAGAAAAAGTAGCTAATAAAATGGAAATTCCTAAAGAGGAAGTTATGATACTTGGAGATAGCTTTAATGATTATTCAATGTTTGAAATATTTGAAGAAACAGTGGCAATGAAAAATGCTATACCAGAAGTTAAAGCTATAGCAAAATACATAACAGATAGTAATGATAAATTGGGTGTCGCAAAAGCTATATACAATGTACTTAATAATGAAATGCATAAAATGATTAAATCAGAGCAAAATTCTTAATATTAAAATTAATAAAAAGCCACGATGAATTATCGTGGTTTTTTGTTATTTATAAACTTTTACAGACATTGTTTTAAAAATAGCATAAACTTCAATTCCTTTTTCAATACACATATCATCTAGAGATTTTTTAGTTATTAAGGAGACTAAAGGAATACCAATATCTAAGATTACTTTTACACTAGCCCCATCAACTATAATATCAGTAACTATACCTTTATGAACATTTCGTGCACTACTTATAAAAATTCCTTTACTTAGTATAATATCTTCTGAAGGAATAGAAATTAATACATTTCCATCTAGTTCTGTATTGACTTGTATTTTAACTGATCTTATATTTGCGAAGATTTCTTCATTATCATAAGTTAAAGTTGCTTCATAAGTATTTTCGTAGCCTTTAGATTTTAAAAGATAAATTTCAAATTGTGAATTAGATATACGAAGGTGCTTACCCATACGATGTGCATCTAAATCTCCACGTTTTATCATTTCGTACACAGTATTCTTAGTTATTTTTAATTTCTTTGCAATTTCATCTGGTGTATAAAGCATATCATCATTCATTTTATTTATCTTTTCCTCCTTCAGTTTTCATCTATTATAAGTAATAATTTAACATAATAATGTGAATTTAACAATTAATAAATTTGATAATTAGTTCTAGAAAAATTAAATATGTGAACTTTTTTATAAAATGGTAAATAAATCTAAATATGAAAAATATTTGACACTAGCAAATGTTTACATTATAATACAATCATCTAGTTTTATTATGTTTAGTTATGTTTAGTACTGTTTAATTATGTTTTAGAATTAATTAACTAGATTATAAATTTAATAATAGGGGGAAGTAAAATGAAAAAAAGAGTAAGTTTAGTTTTAAGTATCTTGCTTTTTATAGTTTCTTTAGTTGGATGTACAAAAAATAAAGCTAATGAATCACAAAATGATTCTAGCCAAAAAGAGACAATAATTACAGTTGCAGCAGCAGCTAGTTTAAAAAATTGTATGGAAGATAAATTGATTCCAATGTTTCAAGAAAAATATCCTAATATTAAAGTACAAGGAACTTATGACAGTTCAGGAAAATTACAATCTCAAATTCAAGAAGGAGCGGATATAGACGTATTTATGTCAGCAGCAATAAAGCAAATGAAAGAATTAAATGAAAAAGGGTTAATTTCTGAAAATTCTATAGTTGAACTTCTTGAAAATAAAGTTGTTCTTATTACACCAAAAGAAAATGATAAAGGCATAAAGACCTTTGAAGATATAGTAAAATCTGATAAAATTGCTATAGGAGATCCAGCTAGTGTACCAGCAGGACAATATGCAAAGGAGTTATTTGAAAATCTTAAGTTATGGGAAGTAGTTTCTTCAAAAGCGAGCTTAGGAACAAATGTTACTGAAGTTTTAACCTGGGTTGCTGAAGGTAGTGCTGATGCTGGAGTTGTATATTCTACTGATGCAGCTTCAAATAATAAGGTTGAAGTTGTAGCAGAAGCAAAGGAAGGAACTGTAGCTAAAGTAATTTATCCAATAGGAATAATAAAATCTACTAAAAATAATGATTCAGCAAAAGCTTTTACAGATTTTTTACAATCTGATGAAGTAATTAAAGTATTTGAAACTTACGGTTTTACATCAAATAAATAGGAGAATAAAATGGATATATCACCAATATTAATTTCTTTAAAAACTGCACTGGTATCAATGGTCTTAACATTTTTGTTAGGACTTTTTGCAGCAAGATTTATTATAAAAATAAGGTCTGAAAAAATAAAAATGATATTAGAAGGCATATTAACATTGCCATTAGTATTACCACCAACAGTAATGGGATTTTTCCTTTTAATTATATTTGGGGTAAATAGGCCAATCGGGAAGTTTTTAT
>VSSQ01000792.1_pt1 | contig 15816 bp, 13 predicted proteins | sample 4763081 | NCBI WGS metagenome assembly VSSQ01 (sample SAMN12137344, study PRJNA551015) | bioreactor metagenome | isolation source: SDC9 anaerobic chlorinated ethene degrading culture | place: USA: Knoxville, Tennesee | collected 2015-01-01
ATTCGCGGTAGACCGGGCGGCTGCCTTCCACCCTCGCAAGCCGCAGGAGCTGATTTACCAGCGCCGCCATTCTGACATTTTCAGACCGGATATTGTCGAGCCATTGATTTTCTCCCACACTGCGTGCAAGCAGGTCAGCATTGGCGCTGATCACCGACAGGGGAGTTTTCAGCTCATGGCTGGCGTCGCTGATGAATTGCTTTTGTTTTTGAAAGGCTTCTTCCAGCGGCTTAACCATTCGGTCCGCAACAAACCAGGAGAAGAAGAAAAGCATGATGATGGTGCAGCAGCCGAAGAGGAAGGTATAGCGGAACAGCGTCGTAAAGCTGTCGTTTGTGACGGTGTTGTTCATAAAAACGACAAGGTACCCGTGACTGAGCTGCGTGACGAGATAGAGCATATGGTTTTCGGAACCGGAGCTTTTCCCGCTGTCCAGAACCTGTTTTGCCAGGGCGGTCAAATCCTCATCCGACAGGCCAGAGCTACCCTGGTTCTCCGTGTGGACAGCGCTGTTATTATCCGTAAATTCAACGGCATAGAACATCGTCAGCCCATAGATCTCTTCTCGGTTTTTATGGCCGTTGTCGTTGCCCTGCGGACTGCGCTTGCCGCCCTTGCCGTATGCGTCGCTGTATTCGCTCATCATCCTGAAGTTTTCGTTCCGGACATCATGGTAACTCACCAGGTAAATAACGGCCAGCGTCCCGGCAAAAACGACAATAAGGACCGACATGATGGCCGCTATGATCTTTCTTTTCAGTTTTTTAAACATCGCGCACCTGCAGTTCATATCCAAGGCCGCGTACGGACTTGATCGTCACGTCGGAGCCCACAAAGCCGATCTTTTTCCTGGTAAAGGACAGATAGACTTCCACGTTGTTGTATTCCGCCTCGCTGTCGTATCCCCATATTTTGAGCGCGAGCTGCTCGCGCGTGATGACACGTCCCTGATTGGCAAGCAAATATTCCAAAAGCCGGTATTCCTTGGCGCCCAAACGAACGGAGAGGCCGGTCGTTTCGCAGAAGAGCATGCCGGACTCCAGTTCGAGGCGCAGATCGCCGAAGCGAAGGCAACCGCCTTCCGTATCGACCTGCCTGCGGCTTATCGCCCTGAGCCTTGCCAAAAGTTCTTTCGTTAAGAAGGGCTTGGTGAGGTAATCGTCCGCCCCGCTGTCCAGGCCCATGACCTTGTCGTCCAGTTCGGACTTTGCCGTCAGCATTAAAACCGGCGTCTTCAGCCCGGCTGCGCGAATCTCCCTTAAAATTTCAAATCCGTTTTTCCCCGGAAGCATCACGTCAAGGACAATCACGTCGTACACCCCGCCGAGTGCGGCGTCAAGGCCGGTAATGCCGTCCCGGCACACATCCACATCGTAATTTTCCAGACGCAATATCTCCGAGAGCGCGTCCGCCAGCTTGGCCTCGTCTTCCACCAACAGCAATTTCACTGCCCTACCCCCCTGCTTAAGTTATATTATAGCGCATATTATTGAACTTTTCTTGAACATTGAAAGGAAGATGTTTTTTTCAATCTTTCTTCAACCTTCCCGCTATACCCTTTAGGCGACGATAGTTGATGCATAAACCGAGAGGAGATCATTATGACAAAAAAATCGGTATTTAAAATACTTCTCGATCTCGCCATGACCGTTCTGTATTTGATTTTGGTATTTACCGAAGGAAGCGGCTTCTACCATGAAGTCGTCGGCATCGGGATCGGTATCCTGTTCACCGCGCATGTGCTGATCAATTGGAAACCCTTAACCGGCATGCTGCGCGCAGTGAAAAAGGGCACGGCGAAGGGAAATAACATTCTCATGCTTGTTCTGGACCTGCTGCTGATCCTCGGTATGCCAACGGTGATTGTGACCGGCGCGCTCATATCCCAGGTGCTGTTTGATACCGGGATAAACGCCACCCGGCACACGATTTTTATCCTTCACAAAACGGCCTCGTATGCCTGTCTGGCCGTATTGGCCTTCCATATTGCCGTGCATGCAAAGTACCTGGTCAAAGCTTTCGGCTCCCTCTTCCGGCAGATAAACACACCCAACGTCAGAAAGACCACAGCCCGGTTTGCCGCGGGCGCAATGGCGGTCAGTATGGCCTATGTTCTGGCTTTCTCCCTCTACAGAAACAACCTGGATGATGCCATACTGCCCCTGAAAAACATTTCCGCGGATACGCAGACAAGCGCAGCGATAACAACCGACAGCAAGGATAACGGGAAGAAAACCAAAGAGGACGAGGAGACTGGCAGCACAGCCTCTTCCACGCAAACTCCCACGGCAACCGCGGCGGCCGAAACTCTGGAGGATTTTTTAAGCAAGCTGTACTGCAACGGCTGCCACAATCACTGTCTTTTGAGCGATCCGCTCTGCAGCAAGAGCGCCGCCCAGATCGAAGAATACACTCAGGAATATTACGAGACTTATTCCATTGAAGCCGCCGGATAAAGGCGGATGGTTCAAATCATAAAGGGGGTTATAAAATGCTTCAGGAAAGGAAGATCGCCCTGATTCCGGCGTACGAGCCCACTGGGACGCTGCCGGAACTGGTGAGGCAATTATACCGCGCCGGCTTTCAGCCGATCGTGATCGACGACGGGAGCGGCGAAGCATATCGCGGGATTTTCGTCGAAGTGTCGCACTACGCGTTCGTTTTGACGCAGGAGGTAAACAAAGGCAAAGGGTGCGCGCTGAAAACGGGGCTTGCCTATATAAATGAGAGATATCCAAGCAACTCCGTGATCGTGACTCTGGACGCCGACGGGCAGCACAGCGTGGAGGACGCCGTCCGGGTATGCAATACCGCAGCCTGGAATATGGGAACTCTTGTACTGGGCTGCCGCGGCTTTGATCAGGAAGTACCCGCTCGGAGCCGGTTCGGTAACACGGTGACACGGTTCATCTACCGCATCGCCACCGGCGTAAACGTGAGCGATACGCAGACGGGACTGCGTGCCTTCGGTATGGAGCTTGTGCCCTTCCTTCTCAGCGTTTCAGGAGACAGATATGAATATGAGATGAACGTTTTGCTGGAAAGCTCCCGGCAGAATGTACCCATGAGGGAGGTAGGAATCCAGACGATATACTTAGATAACAACTCATCTTCTCATTTCAGCACAATCAAAGATTCTTTCCGGGTCTATCGGGAGATCATTAAGTTTGCCTCTTCCTCCCTGATCGGTTTTGTCGTGGACTACGGTCTGTATAGCATGCTGGCCTTTATGACCGCGGGGCTGGGCGCGGTGGTGAGCATTCCCCTGTCCAATGTGACGGCGAGAATCGTCAGCGCGACCGTTAACTTCTCCATTAATAAAAAGCTGGTTTTTAAAAGCAGCAGCAGTACCACAAAATCCGCCGTGCAGTACTTTATTCTGGCTGCCTGCATTCTCGTTGGGAACACCGTGCTGCTGAGTTTTCTTGTAAACTCCCTGGGCTTCAATAAATACGCGTCCAAAATATTCACCGAGATCACGTTCTTCGCGGCAAGCTGGCTTGTTCAGAAGTTTATCATCTTCGGCAAGCGAGACGCCAAGGGAAGCAAACATCATACATGCAATGAATGAAGGCATCAGAATCATGAAATTCCTAAAAAAACCACACCTGTGGGCGGCGGCCTTTTCGGTACTGCTGGTTTCGTTCACGCTCTTCGTGGTTTTAGATACCTTTGTCATTTCAAGAACCTATGCAGTCATTGAGGAAAAAACTTCCCAGAAGGACTCCGGATCCGAAGCTGATTCTGAAGGTGCGGCCGGGGACTCCTCCGCCGGCGCCGGGAGCGGCTCCGGGGATGCCGTAACCACGGAAAACACATACAGCGACGACAATATCAGCATTACCATTACCGAATACCGGGAGTATGATACGAGTATTTTTGTGGCTGATGTTACGCTGAAGGACGCCCGATACCTCCAGACAGCCTTTGCAAACAACGCTTATGTAAAAAACGTAACGCAGACAACCTCCGCTATAGCGGAAGCAAACGACGCTATTCTGGCAATCAACGGGGATTACTACGGCGCCCAGAACCGGGGCTATGTGATCCGGAACGGCGTCATTTACCGCAACACCGTCTCCGATTCTTCCCAGGAGGATCTGGTCATCTATGAGGACGGTTCGTTTGAAATCGTCACCGAGGGTGCGGTTACCGCTTCCGAGCTTCTGGATAAAGGAGCTGTGCAGGTGCTTTCCTTCGGGCCGGGGCTGATTAAAAACGGAGAGGTTTCCGTAACCAGCACGGAAGAAGTGGATAAGGCCAAGACGAGCAACCCCCGCACGGCCATCGGCATCATCGACGATCTGCACCACGTGCTGGTCGTCTCCGACGGCCGCACCAGCGCCAGCACGGGGTTATACCTCTATCAGCTCGCCGAGTTCATGGAGAGTCTTGGCGCAACGACCGCGTACAACCTGGACGGCGGCGGCTCGTCCACCATGTGTTTTAATGGCGCCGTTATCAACAACCCAACTACCGACGGCAGAACGATCAAGGAGAGGAGCGTGAGCGACATTGTCTCTATCGGCTACTGAGGATAAGAAGAAACGGGCGCTGAAAACCGCCCGGGTTTTTCTCGGCGTTGCGCTTTTCTGCGGCTTTTTCAGTTTCGTTTACGAGTATTTCAGCCACGGCGTTTACTCCGATTATATGGTTTATCTCTTCCTCTTTCCGCTCGTCGGCGGCACGCTTACATTCGGGATTCTGTGGCTCCTGGGAGGACGGTTCTTCCCGGGGAGGCTTTCCCTCAACCTTTACAATTCCGGCATCGCAGCCCTCACCGTCGGAAGCTGCCTGGAAGGGGTGCTGGAAATCTACGGAACCACCTCGGACTATATACCGATCTACTGGATCACGGGCGCCGCTCTGACCGGAGCGGGAATTCTTTGCTTTCTGGGTCCTCTGCTTAGTCTTAGTCCCGGTAAGGCGGCTTGAACACCCGCACAGAATACCATGAAAAGGAAAAGAGCGGCATCCTTGTTTTTTCCCGTAGGCGCCGCTCTTTTCCACACTTTCCGGTTTGTCTGAACTCAGGGGAAACGTCCCAGAAATATCTTGTTGACATACCCGTTCGGATATGTTACGATACGTTCGCTTTCTATTAAGAAAATCTAATCAGAGGAGAATTTTTTGATCGTATCCGCGTATGCGGATATCAAAGGCCGGTACGACCGCCGGGTCAAATGCCGATTGGCAGCTTTCGTTACATTATTGATTGTATTTTGTCCATAATTTTATAAGTTGGTTACTCAAAACCGTATACACTTGTGAAATGATCAATAAGAGTAGTAAAAGTAATTCTTGCTATATAGACTCTGATTATATCAAAGAAAGAATAGACGAAGCATTTCTGAGATAACACTCAAGTGTATTGTGGTGTATTGCGCCATAACACTTGAGTTTTTTATTTGAAGGGGACACGGAAATGGATCAGAAACTGAAACTTTACGGCTTCAACAATCTCACGAAATCACTGAGCTTCAACATCTACGACGTGTGCTACGCGAAGACGGAAAGGGCTCAGAAGGACTACATTGCCTATATCGACGGACAATATAACTCCGAGCGTCTCACGAACATCCTCTTTCACCTGACTGAGATGATCGGCGCGACCGTGCTGAATGTTTCCAAGCAGGATTACGATCCCCAGGGAGCGAGCGTAACCTTCCTGCTCGCCGAGGACCCCACGCTGCCTCAGAACGGCGACGCCGTGGTCGCCCATCTGGATAAGAGCCACGTCACCGTCCACACCTTCCCGGAATATCATCCCGGGAATTCCATCGCGACCTTCCGGGTGGATATCGACGTGACCACCTGCGGGAAAATAACACCCCTCAGCACGCTGGATTATCTCATCGGCAGCTTCGATTCGGATATCATCACGATGGATTACCGGGTCAGGGGCTTCACCCGCAACATGGACGGGAAGAAGCTGTTTATCGACCACAACATTACTTCCATCCAGGATTACATCGACGGCAAAACATTGGAAAAATACGACACCATCGACATTAACATGTACCAGGCCAATATCTTTCATACCAAAATGCTCCTCAAGGAAATGGACCTTCAGAACTATCTGTTCAACGCGGACGTATATGAACTGCCTCCGAAAACGAGGCTCCAGATCAGCGACAGTCTGCGCAAGGAAATGATTGAAATATTCAGCGCGATGAACGTTTATTGAAGGAGAGAGAGTTGGAAAGAGAGTATACCCAAAGAGACACGCCGATCGCGGACGCTTTACTTCAGGTAAAGCGCGCGCGCATGGTTCCCTTCGATGTTCCCGGTCATAAGCGCGGCAAGGGCAACGCGGAACTGACCGAATTTCTGGGCGAAAAATGCATGAGCGTCGATGTCAACTCCATGAAACCCCTGGACAACCTATGCCACCCCGTGGGGGTAATCCGCGACGCGGAGCGGCTCGCAGCAGAGGCCTTCGGCGCCCAGCATGCTTTTTTTATGGTGAACGGCACCACCGGCGCTGTCCAGGCCATGATCATGACGGTCTGCAAAAAGGGGGAGAAGATCATTCTTCCCCGCAACGTGCATATCAGCGCGATCAACGCCCTGGTCATCTGCGGCGCCATGCCGGTATTTGTCAATCCCGATACCGACCGCTCTCTGGGTATTTCACTGGGGATGTCCGTTTCCGAAGTGGAAAAGGCGATCCGGAAAAACCCGGACGCGAAAGCGGTGCTGGTGAACAACCCCACCTATTACGGGATCTGCTCCAATCTAAAAAAAATCACCGAGCTGGCCCATCGCAGCGGAATGAAGGTGCTTGCCGACGAGGCGCACGGCACCCACTTTTCCTTTGGGGAGCATATGCCGGTTTCGGCCATGGCGGCGGGCGCCGATATGGCTTCGGTCAGCATGCATAAATCCGGCGGCTCGCTCACCCAGAGCTCTCTGCTCCTCACCGGGGAAAATATAAACGCGCATTATGTACGGCAGATCATTAACCTCACCCAGACGACCAGCGGCTCCTATCTTCTGATGTCAAGTCTCGATATTTCAAGAAAGAATCTTGCTCTGAACGGGAAAGAGATTTTCCGCAAGGTCAGCGAAATGGCGCAGTACGCGCGGGACGAGATCAACGCCATCGGCGGCTATTACGCCTATTCGAAGGAAATTTCGAACGGCGATACCGTCTTTGACTTCGACGTAACCAAGCTGTCGGTCAATACTCTGGGCATAGGCCTGGCTGGTATCGAGGTATTTGATATCTTAAGAGATGAATATGACATCCTGATAGAATTCGGCGATATCGGCAATATTCTCGCTTATATCTCAATCGGGGACAGTGAGAAGAACATAGAGCGGCTGGTGAGCGCCCTTGCCGAAATCAAAAGGCGCTTTCAGAAAGACAGCACCGGCATGCTTGATTATGAGTATATCGCCCCTAAGGGCGTGATGGCTCCGCAGGAGGCGTTTTATTCCGAAAAGCAGTCCCTTCCGCTCGCGGAAAGCGTAGGCAGAGTCTGCGCCGAATTTGTGATGTGCTATCCGCCCGGTATCCCGATCCTCGCCCCGGGCGAACAAGTGACAAAGGAAATCTACGATTACATCCGGTACGCAAAGGAAAAAGGCTGCTTTTTAACGGGAACCGAGGATTTGACGGTAAGCAGGATCAACGTATTGAAAAAGGAGAACTAACGTGGAGCTTTGGTTTTCGGAACTGCATACGGAAAGCGTAAAGCTTTCGATTCAGATCGATAAGCAGCTTTACACGGCAAAAAGCCCTTTTCAAAGAATCGACGTCTTTGAATCACCGGAATTCGGCCGGTTTCTGACTCTGGATGGATATATGATGCTGACCGAAAAAGACGAATTCATCTACCACGAGATGATCGTTCATACACCCATGGCCGTGCATCCTGGCATCAAAAACGTCCTCGTGATCGGGGCCGGCGACGGAGGCGTTGCCAGGGAACTCTCCCGGTACGGCAGCATCGAATCCATCGATTTGGTGGAAATCGACGAGGCAGTCGTGGAGGTCTGCAAAAAATATCTGCCCCAGACCGCGTGCGGATTTGAAGACAAAAGGGTCAACGTTTACTATCAGGACGGGCTTAAGTTCATCAGGAACTGCGGGGATAAGTACGATCTCATCATTGTGGATTCCACCGATCCCTTCGGCCCGGGCGAGGGCCTGTTCACAAAAGAATTCTACGGGAACTGTTATAACGCCCTGCGTAAGGACGGCATCATGGTAAACCAGCACGAGAGCCCTTTTTACGAGCAGGACGCAGTCGCCATGCAGAGAGCGCACAAAAGAATCGTGGAGTGCTTCCCCATCAGCCGCGTCTATCAGGTGCATATTCCGACCTATCCCTCGGGCCACTGGCTTTTCGGTTTTGCCTCAAAGCACTATCATCCCGTTCTTGACCTGAACGAAGAGGACTGGAACGCGCTGGGGATCAAAACAAAATACTACAATACCAAACTTCACAAAGGCGCGTTTGCCCTGCCGAATTATGTATGGGAGCTGCTGAAGGATGTGGAATAAAAATATCGAGACCTTTCTCGGCTGCGACAAAGAGTATGAGGAAGCGCGCCTGGTGTTATTCGGGGCGCCGTTCGATTCCACCACCTCCTTCCGCCCGGGCACGCGCTTTGCCAGCCGCGAGATGCGGTCAGAGTCCTATGGCCTCGAAACCTACAGCCCCTACCAGGACGCCGACCTGTGCGACGTAAACGTTTTTGACGGCGGCGACCTGGAGCTGTGTTTCGGTGACACCGGGCGGGCGCTCACCGATATTGAAAGCCGTACCGCCGAGATACTGCATGACGGGAAACTTCCCGTTATGATCGGGGGCGAACACCTTGTCACGCTGGGCGCCGTGCGCGCGGCCTATAAAAAGCACCCGGATCTGCATATCCTGCATTTCGACGCGCACGCCGACCTGCGGGATGAGTATCTGGGCACAACCTTATCCCACGCCACGGTGATGAGAAGATGCTTTGATCTTGTGGGGGAAGGGAAGATTTTTCAGTTTGGCATCCGGTCGGGCGAAAGAAGCGAGTTTCTCTTTGCCAAAGAGCATACCAATCTTCAGAAATTCAGTTTCGAGGGACTGGACAAGGCGGTTGCGGCACTTGAAGGCAAGCCGGTTTATTTAACTGTGGACCTGGATGTTCTGGACCCGTCCGTCTTCCCCGGCACGGGAACGCCGGAGGCCGGCGGCGTCAGCTTTATGGAACTTTACGGTGCTTTGGAAAAAGCTTGTTCTCTCTCCGTTGTCGCCTGCGACTTAAACGAATTATCGCCGGTATACGATCAGAGCGGCGCTTCCACCATGACGGCCTGTAAAACACTTCGGGAACTGCTGTTGTTCCTGAGTGCGACAGTAGATAGAGGAGGAAAATCATAAATGGGTAAAGCTCTCATTATCGGCTGCGGCGGCGTGGCGGGCGTTGCCATCCATAAATGCTGCCAAAACAGCCAGGTGTTTGATGAAATCATGATCGCTAGCAGGACCAAGAGCAAATGCGACACCCTGAAGGCAAAACTGGACGGAGGCAAAACCGTCATCAGAACGGCTCAGGTGAACGCCGACAATGTGGATGAACTTATTTCCCTCATCCGGGCATTCCGGCCCGACGTCGTTCTCAACCTGGCGCTCCCCTATCAGGACCTCACCATTATGGATGCGTGCCTTGCCACAAAGACGAATTACGTGGATACCGCGAACTACGAACCGATTGATACGGCGAAGTTTGAATACAAATGGCAGTGGGCGTACCGGGAGCGATTCAAAGAAGCCGGCATCACCGCGCTTCTGGGCAGCGGCTTTGACCCCGGCGTCACGGGCGTCTTTTCGGCGTATGCCCAGAAACACTATTTCGATGAAATAAGCGAGATCGATATTCTTGACGCCAACGCGGGGGACCACGGCTACCCCTTTGCGACGAATTTTAATCCGGAAATCAATATCCGAGAAGTGACCGCCAAGGGAAGCTATTGGGAAGACGGCAGCTGGGTCGAGACCGAGCCTATGGAAATAAAGCGTGTCTACAACTTCCCCGAGATCGGCAATAAGGATATGTATCTCCTCCACCATGAGGAAATCGAATCTTTGGCGCTCAATATCAAGGGTATTAAACGGATCCGTTTTTTCATGACCTTTGGCCAGAGTTATCTTAACCACCTGAAATGCCTGCAGGACGTGGGCATGACCTCCATCGAGCCCATTGATTTCGAAGGCAAAAAGATTGTCCCGCTGCAATTTTTAAAGGCGGTGCTGCCCGACCCGGCATCCTTGGGCCCAAGGACCAAGGGAAAAACCAATATCGGCTGCATTTTCAAAGGAATGAAGGACGGCAGTGAGAAAACCTACTACGTCTATAATGTGTGCGACCATCAGGCGTGCTACCGGGAAGTCGGATCCCAGGCCATCTCCTATACCACGGGCGTGCCTGCCATGATCGGCGCCATGCTGGTGATGAACGGGACCTGGAGAAAGCCGGGCGTAAATAATATCGAGGAGTTTGACCCAGATCCGTTTATGGAGGCGCTTAACAAATGGGGACTTCCCTGGCAGGAGAGCTTCCATCCCGAATTGGTCGATTGAGCATGGAGCCGGGATTCGACTGCGGCGCTTTAAAAACGCCTTATTACATGATCGATGAAGCTCTGCTCACCCGCAATCTGGAAGTGCTGAAAAGCGTAATGGACCGGACGGGCTGCCGCATCCTGCTTGCGCAGAAGGCCTTTTCTATGTTTTGGCTTTACCCGCTCATCGGAACCTACCTGAGCGGGACCGCCGCCAGCGGACTGTTTGAGGCAAAACTGGGCCGCGAGAAGATGGGAAAGGAAAACCACGTTTTTTCAGCGGCATACGCGGAAAACGAATTTGACGAGATCGCGGAAATCTGCGACCACATCACGTTCAATTCCATAGGGCAATGTGAAAAACTGAAAGAAAAAGCTCTGTCGAAAGGGAAAAAAATTGGCATCCGCGTCAATCCGGAGTATTCGACGCAGAGCCATGAAATTTACGACCCCTGCGCGAAGGGGTCACGGCTCGGCGTCACCAGGAGCAATTTCCCCGCAAAACTGCCAGAAGGGGTCAGCGGTCTGCATTTTCATACCTTGTGCGAGCAGAACGCGGACGCGCTCATTGGGACGCTCGGGGCCGTGGAAGAAAAGTTCGGCAGTTTTTTAAACCAGATCGAATGGATCAATTTCGGCGGAGGGCATCACATCACCCGCGCGGATTACGACGTTGAGGCTCTGATTGACACTCTCCTCCGTTTCAGGGACAAGTACCGGATAAAAATCTATCTGGAGCCGGGCGAAGCGGTCGTGCTGAACACAGGATTTCTTGTGAGCACGGTTTTAGATATCATAAAAAATGATTGGAACATCGCCATTCTGGACACCTCCGCGGCCTGTCACATGCCGGATGTGCTGGAGATGCCCTACCGCCCCGAAATCATCGGCGCAGGTCTGCCCGGTGAAAAAACTTATCTCTGCCGGCTCGGCGGGCCCACCTGTCTGGCGGGGGACATCATCGGGGACTATTCCTTCGACCGGCCTTTGCGCGTTGGCGACAGGCTGGTATTCCGTGATATGGCACATTACTCCATGGTGAAAAACAACACCTTCAACGGCATTCCGCTGCCGTCCATAGCCATTGCCGGGAAAGAGGGCGGCGTAAAGCTGATTAAAACCTTTGGTTACGAAGATTTTAAAAGCAGACTGTCTTAATGCGAATAATCAAGAGGGAGCAGACCCACCGCATTTGGCGGCTGTCTGCTCCCTTCTGCATCAGAAGAGATGCTGCGTATTGTCCTGTAATACAATAAGAAATTTAAGCGAATACATGTCGCACATGATATGGGTGCGGGAGTTTATGTCTTCCAGCACAAAGTAGTTGATTCCCACCTCGATCAGCCTTCCTGTTTTATCAGAGTACTGATTGCTCCCGATGATAAATTCCGCCCGGACATTCTTCCCCATATTATTTGCAAGATAGTAGGGTATGTACCCTCTCTCCGTGGCGGGAGGAAAACCCTGCTGGAAGGGAACGGATGGGGTGGCGGAAACACCGGGAGAACCGCTGGCTGTAGTCCCGGCCGCCGAGGGAAGGGTAACTCCCGGCGTTGGGGTCGCTGAGGTCCTGGGCGGGGCGGGCTGGACAGAGGCGCTGGTCATCCCGGGGGCCGCTGGGGTGACGGCCGCGCTGGTCATCCCGGGGGCTACAGGGGTGACGGCCGTGCCGGAGGATTGGTCCTTGGGCGGATCCGGAACACCGTATCTCATGTTCGGCGACATGTCATAGGCAGAGCGGGAATTTTGACGGGGCGCATTGTTCGTGTTAAGGACTTTGTTTCCGACCCAATTGAGATTATTGCTCATAGTATTAGAAGGCACCTCCAAACTCAAGTATCCTTATAGGCTTCCGTGGGATGAAAAAAGCAGTGCTGGTTGATTCTTGTAAACCAGTATCCGGTTCCATTGGGGGGAAAAGCATTCGGGCATTGGGGAGAAAACGGATTCATAAACCACAGGCAGTGCGAGCCGACACCAGTAAACGTCCCCCCGTTCAAGGCCCAATCCGCGACTTCGTAATGGATGGCTTCAGGTGTAAGTACATAGACATTCTGAGTATGCGGAGCGCCTCCGATTTGGGTTTTCAGGCAGGCGAACTGGCATGTCTGCTCAATGATATTGCGTACATTGCCTCCGTCCGATATCCTGCTGTACTCTCCGTTCGGTACATTTGCGCGATTCATAACCACGGTGGCAACGGCTCTCATCCCGGCAATGCCCTCTCCGCCGGCTTCGCATTTGATAAGTCTTGCAAACAGTTCCCTTGTATCCACAACGGTCACCTCGGTTATAATTTATTCCGTTTTTACCATGTTATTACGCAATTACCGGCGCTGATACAAGGAAACGAAACATTCGTAAGAAAACGGCGCCGCGCCGGCAGGAAATTAACCGCGAATTTCCGCGAATTTCATTGACAGATGGGCGGAGCGCGCATATACTACATTAAGAATTGAATAATTGCGGTAGGTGAGGCTACCGCAGGGATACGGATTGCTGCCGCGGAATGGTGGAGACACTATGAGAAGGTAAACAGACTATGTCGAAAAACAAGGCATAGTATAATGCAATTTCATTGCCCTGCGAAGCTAAAGCTTGAACGGCGGCATGCGAATCAGCATGCTGAATTTTGCATAGGATCAGTGTCCTTTGCCAGGCGTTTGAGCTTTGGCAAAGGATTTTTTCTTGTCGAAAATCCTCTTTTATAAGAGTTTATATATAAAACCAAGAAACTGTGAGGTGAGAAAAATGGACGAAGGAAGTAGTAGCGGCATAAAACCTGACGGGCGAAGGACCGGGGAAATCAGATGCAGTGAAAATTCTGCGATAATCTCCGTCTGTTTTTCTCTTTGAATCTAAAGATCAAACGGCTCTAATCCCTTACGTTTTGTGTCTTTGCTTCCTTTAGTTTATCCACAAGTTGAACCGTGTGGAAACGCATAAACTAAGAAACGGAGGTCAAGACCATGAAGAAAAACAACATTCCGGCAGTCTCCTGTTCCGTCTCGCCGGTTGCGGAAACTCTGCTCTCGGCGAGCAGAATGGGAATGGAAGAACTGCTTAAAAAATACGAAACCGATTTGAACGGCTACAGCGAAGAGACGGCCGAGGAACTCAGAGACCAATACGGGAACAATATTATTTCCCACGAGAAGCCGGAGCCGGTTTACAAGCGGCTGATCGGCGCGTTTGTCGACCCCTTTACCTTTGTACTTTTCGTGCTCGCGGTGATTTCGTTCTTTACGGATGTGGTCATTGCAAAGCCCGGACAAAAAGACCCGTCCACCGTTATCATCATTTGCATTATGGTAATGATCAGCGGTATTCTGCGTTTTGTTCAGGAAACCCGCTCCAACCATTCCGCCGACAAACTCAAGGCCATGGTCCACACAACGGCGGCCGTCTCCCGGGGCGTGGAAGGAAAAATAGAAGTCCCTCTCGCTGAGATCGTCCCCGGAGATATTGTCTTTCTGGCGGCGGGCGATATGATACCGGCCGACGTTAGGATCCTCTCCTGCAAAGACCTGTTTGTCAGCCAGTCTTCCCTGACCGGCGAGAGCGCGCCACTTGAAAAACTCGCCGTCTGCGCGACTCAGGACGGCAAAAACCCCCTGGAGCTTTCCAATCTGGCCTTTATGGGCAGCAACGTTGTAAGCGGCTCCGCCGTTTGCCTGGTTCTGGCGACGGGGGATTACACCTGTTTCGGCTCCATGGCAAAGGCCATCACCGGCAAGCCCGTCGAGACCAACTTCGATAAGGGTATCAATTCGGTCAGCCACCTGCTCATCCGCTTCATGATGTGTATGGCTCCGGTCGTGCTGTTCGTTAACGGTTTTACAAAAGGGAACTGGCTGGAAGCGTTTTTGTTCGCCCTTTCGGTTGCCGTGGGGCTTACTCCCGAGATGCTGCCGATGATTGTGACCACCAATCTCGCCAAGGGTGCGGTGGCACTGGCAAAGAAAAAAACAATTGTAAAACACTTAAGCTCTATGCAAAACTTCGGCGCGATGGACGTGCTCTGCACCGATAAAACGGGGACCATCACCCAGGATAAGGTGGTCCTGGAGTATTACCTTTCCATCCGCGGCACAGAAGACGAGAGGGTATTGCGCCACGCGTTTCTGAACAGCTATTTTCAGACCGGTCTGAAGAACCTGATCGATATCGCAATCCTCAGCCACTCCAAATCCGAGCCGTACCGCTCCATGCAGGAGAAATACGTCAAGGTGGACGAAATCCCGTTTGATTTTAACCGCCGCAGGATGAGCGTTGTCATCCGGGACCGGGACGGCAAGACCCAGATGATCACAAAAGGCGCCGTCGAAGAAATGCTGGAAATCTCACCCTACACCGAGTACAACGGCGAGGTCGTCGCGCTCACCGACGAGATCAAGAAGGAAATCCTCGAAACCGTCGATAAGCTCAATGAGGAAGGCATGCGAGTTCTGGCGATTGCCCATAAAACCAACCCTTCCGTGGAGGGCGTGTTCTCGGTCAAGGATGAAGCCGATATGGTGCTGATCGGGTATCTTGCTTTTCTCGACCCCCCGAAAGAAACGTCAAACGCGGCTATAAAGGCGCTGAGCGAATACGGCGTAGCCGTGAAAGTCCTGACGGGCGATAACGACGCGGTGACAAGATGCATCTGCAGGCAGGTCGGTCTGAAAGTCGACAGGCTGCTGCTCGGCGTGGATATCGACGAGATGGATGACCGTGAGCTTTCTGCTGCGGTGGAGAAGGCAAGCGTCTTTGCCAAGCTCAGCCCCCAGCAGAAGGTCAGGATCGTCCGTATCCTGCGCGGTAACGGTCATACTGTGGGCTTCATGGGTGACGGCATTAACGACGCGCCCGCCATGCACGAGGCCGACGTGGGTATCTCGGTGGATACCGCCGTTGATATCGCGAAGGAATCCGCCGACATCATCCTGCTGGAAAAGGACCTTATGGTGCTGGAACGGGGTGTTGTGGAAGGCCGCCGCACCTTTGGAAACATCATCAAGTATATTAAAATGACCGCCAGCTCCAATTTCGGCAACATGCTCTCCGTCGTGACCGCCAGCGCCTTTCTTCCCTTCCTGCCCATGCAGCCGGTCCAGATTTTGTTTCTCAACCTGCTTTACGACTTCTCCTGTATCGCCATTCCGTGGGACAATATGGATGAGGATTATCTAAAAAAGCCGCGGACGTGGGACGCCACCTCCATTCGGAAATTCATGATCTGGATCGGCCCCACCAGCTCCGTATTTGACATTACC
>VSSQ01000793.1_pt1 | contig 15800 bp, 14 predicted proteins | sample 4763081 | NCBI WGS metagenome assembly VSSQ01 (sample SAMN12137344, study PRJNA551015) | bioreactor metagenome | isolation source: SDC9 anaerobic chlorinated ethene degrading culture | place: USA: Knoxville, Tennesee | collected 2015-01-01
TAGTATATATCTTATTGTATTTTATGAGTTAAGGTTTATTTATCAAGCAAAAATACAAAAAAAAATATAATTAATTATGTTTGTTGTCGAATATTTATTTTTATTCATTTGTTTTTTTGTATTATAAATGATAAGCAGCTGTAATATAGATTTTTAGAGAATGTGTTGTGTTCAAGCTATATATTAATTTAAGTTTCAATTAATTTTTTAAGTGGATCATTTCGCATAAATAATTAGATGCAAAAAAAAGTGCAATCAATAAATTTTAGATTGCACTTTTCTAAAATAATTGGAATTTGAAATTATTTAGTATTAGGCCATAGAGATTGAGGATTAAATTTAATAATTCCTGCAGGAAGAGCCCAATCTACTCTGTGAAATACACTATCTCTTCTATTATTACTAAAAGTGCCTAATTCACTACTATTTCCTACTACCCAATTGTTAAATCCTGGATAGCATGTTGCTATATTGATTTTTTCTAAAGGATAAGCAAATTGTCCAGAAGTAGCAATTCCAAGAGGATAACCTAATATTCCAGCAAGGCTTAAATAATCTCTAACTACATTCTTTTTGCCATTCAATGCAACATATAGCCTTTCTCCACTTTGATTTATTATAAATGGATGGAAAGGATAGCTTGCACTAACTCTTCCTGGTTGAATGTAGGTAAATTTAATTATGTGATTTGTGTCTGCGGTAAAGTAAACGTCTGTAACATCAGTTGTGTTAACAAATCCAGTTGTTCCTGGAAATAAATCTCGCTGAATATTATTAGTAAAAATAGTATCTCTACCATCAGGTAATGTCATTCCAAATTGTAGCACAGTCCCCGCACCAAAAGCAATAGGCTGGATATACATTGTTATTTTAACTGACCAATCTGGCCATGAACCAATTTCTACCTTGTCTCTTGTTATAAAACAAACGAAATCGTTATAATCATTATCTCCATTTCTTGTGTCCTCAAATGCAGCAGTGAATTGGTATGTATCCCATCCACTAAAAGTTGCATCTTTTTTATTAGGGACATAATTAATTGTTCTTATTGCACCTTTTGGCATATAATAACTAGTTGGAACTTGTGTTTCGCAAATAAGCTTATCATCGGCGAAAATTTGTGTTGTTTTACCCTCTTGAATTGGAGCTAATTCTTCGGTAAAGGGACTTAGATTATCTAAATCTAATTTCATACTTTCGAAGTCCTCGTTAATACAAGAAACTCCAAAAACGGCTACTGCGATTAAAAGAAATATCTTCTTCATGGTTTTATTTTTTATATTTATATTCCTATTTCAATTTGCAAAGATACAACGGAATTAGCTTAAAACAAGTGTTTTTAGTGATTATTTTTATGAAATTGGTTTTTAATATGGTTTTTGTGCTTTTAAATAGATGAAAAACAGGGTGTAAACTGGTTGATAGAATTTATCTATTATTGTATATATTCTATCTATAACCATGTATATACTAAGGTATTTATGCTTGTAAATCTAATAAAAAATGACAAAAGAGTGGGAGATTACCAATTTAGCTTGCTAAAGTAGATTTTGGCAGTTGAGCGAGCAAAAAAAAGAGTAAATTTCATACATAATTCAAATATTTTACTTATCTTTGCATCTGCAAGGGAATGAGTTCGTTATTTCCAAATAAAATCACCAAAAGTTTCAAAACTACATTATGGTAGCTACCATAACGCTCGTGTGGTAGGTACCATAACAGGCGTGTGGTAGGTACCATAATGGTCTTCTCATAGCTACCATACTGACATTGAAACGCAGAAAGAATACTTTGTTTCGCAATAAAAATACTTTTAAATGGCGTTTCGTTAGATTCTTTCTTGATATAATTTGGATTAAACCAAAGATGGTTACCTGATACAATAGAAATGTATTTATTAAAATAAAGAAGATTGTCAATTTGTGAGGATAAATTATTTATAGCGATAGAATCCGAAGACTGGTTTGTGGTCGGAGTATTCAAGGTTTTCGCTAAAATAATTTACACATTGAAAGTCTTTTGAATGGAAAATATAATCTAATCGGAAAATTCCAAATATTTTTTTATAAGTTGAGCCAAATCCTCTCCCTCCTTGGCGAAATCCGTCGAATAGCTCCCCTTTAACCTTATCATAAACAAAAGAAGAAGGAGTTTCGTTTATATCTCCTGCAACAAATATTGGATAAGGACTATTATTAATGATTTTATTTACTTCCAATGCTTGCTCGGATCTTTTTATTGAATTATCGTTTATGGTTTTCGAAATATTTTGAATGGCTTGAGCAAATATTCTTGGCTTAAATACTTGTTTCAATTGTCCGACTTCGTGTTGTTTTTGACTGAAATTAGAGGTTTGAAGGTGAAGGTTCATAACCCTAATAACCTTATCGTTTATTTGTATATCGCAATACATTGAACCATTATGTGTGTTAGGATAAACCTGACTTTTAGTCTCAATTATTGGATGTTTGCTGAATAGGGCTAAATCTTTTACTCCTAATCCGTTTTCTCCAATAGCATAATAAGGCATCTCAAGAAAATTAGCTATACTGTCGATAGGGAGATGCTTATCGAACCATATCTCCTGGAAACAGATAATATCAGGGTCTTTTTCTCCAAGAGCAAAAGCTATATTTTTGAAGTTTTTAGTATAATGACCATAGTATCCAAAACTCTTTACGTTGTAAGTAGCAATACAAATATCTCTTTCGTTATAGGGTGGTCGAGGTTTGAATGAGATTTGAAACATCGTTAGTGTATAGGGAATAAATAGCAATAATGTAGCGATTGAAACAAAGAACCATGCTCGGAATTTCGAAGCCCAATAGAAGGTAAGAAAGAGATTTAGTACAATAAAAAGGATTGCAAAAAGTCCTATCAGAGATGCAAATACATGGGTTTGAGGATTGAAAAACCTTGCTTGTGAGGCATAAAGACTGATAACTGCCATTACAATTGTTCCAAAAACAAATAAAGTTTCACTTAAAAGTCTAACAGCCTTAAAACCCATATATAATTTTTGTTTATTAAATTGCTTTTGCCAAATAGCAAATTCAAGATGGCAAAAATACTATTTTTTCTTCTAATTAGGATTTTTCACTACTATTAATCTTAGATTCATTTTGAAGAAACAAGTTATTAGAATCAAATTACAGAAAAATAGAATCAAAATCCATTTTATTAGAATCAAATTCTAAAATCATATATTCTAAGATGTCCATTATGAGTTTTTACCTTTTTGAAATTTATTTTTATTCCAAATAGGTTTTATATTGATTTATTACTATATTTGCACTCGATTATAATTCGTACTAATTAATACTATTGTTTGTGGAGAAAAATATTACTAATGAGATTGAGAGACTTAGAAAAATACTTAATAATGTCCCTGTTGGAATTGAAGTTTACGATAATAGGGGTTATTTGCTTGATATTAATCAAAGAGGGCTTGAGATTTTTGGAGTAAGTGATTTGTCTTTAGTTATAGGAATTAGTATTTTAGATAATCCAAACCTTCCTAAACAAGTCTTATCAAATATCAGCACCTTTTTGTCTCTTTCAGATCATGATAGACCAAGCTTTTCGAACCAATATCTTAGTCAGTCTTTTCTTTATGAATATAGTTTTAACAGAGTTAAGACTGAAAAGTATTATAATACTAAGTTTAGTGATAAAATTATATGTATTTCAGCTAAGTTAGAGTTTTATTTTAATGAAAAAGGAGAATTTGAAAATTTATTAATAGTTTTTTCGGACGAAACAGAAAAATTTAAGGAGCAGGTAGAATTGAAGAAGTTCAAGCTAATGTTCGATAATATATCTGAGTTTGGCAAGGTCGGGATAATGGAGGAGAATGTTAGTGAGGATACATTTATGGCTAATGACCAATGGTATGAAAATTTTGGAGTTTCTAAAGATGTAGAAAAAACAATAGATTCAATATATAGAAACCTTAGTAAAGAAGATGTGATTTGGTTGAAGAGTAACTATAAGAATATATCATTGGGCAGAATACCTTTCAATGCTATTGAAGAAAAGCAGATGAAGGTTATTAGTAAGGATAAATTCAAATGGATTAAATGTGTATTTAATTCTTATAAAAATGAGTTTGGTAATATTATTATTTTAGGCTCTTCGATAGATGTAACCGAATTTGTAGAAGCAACCCAGAAAGCATTAGCCTCAGATAGATTGAAAACAAAATTCCTTGAGAATATAACTCATGAAATACATACTCCCCTTAATGCAATAGTTGGTTTTTCTCAATTAATAGTTGATGCAGAGGACAATGAAGATAAAGAGGAATATAAAAAGATAATCCTTGAGAATAGCGATACAATAATTCAATTAGTCAATAATATATTAGATTATTCAAAATTGGAAGCTGGAGTTACAGGGGTAGAAAAGAGCGAATTTGATGTTTGTGCTTTAGTTACAGACTTATTTGCAAGCTTTAAAATACGAAATACAAAAAATATTGAATATAGAATTATTAAGAATAATGAAAGTATAATAGTTTATTCTGATAAAACTAAAATCAATAACATATTGAACTATTTATTGAATAATGCGTTTAAGTTTACGGATAAAGGATACATTGAAATAGAGATAAGAGAAGAAGAGGAAGAAATTCTATTTAGCATAGAGGATAGTGGGAAAGGGATAAGCCCCGTGGAGCGGGAAAAGATATTTGAGAGGTTCTATAAAATAGACGAACATTCCCAAGGTTCGGGTCTTGGACTCCCAATAGCTCAAAAATTAGTAAAACTATTAGGAGGAGATTTGAATATAAAATCAGAATTAGGGAAAGGAACAAAATTCAGTTTTTCAATAAAGAAAAGATTATAAATATGATTATGAAGGATAAGATAAAAAATATTATAACCAAAAACCCAAAGATAAAACAATTCCTCCTATATCTTTGGGTACACCCATATTCAGCAAGAACAAGATGGTGGGCAAGGTTTTTTGTTTATCCTTTTATTATTAAAAGAGGAAAAGGATCAATAATCAGAAGAAATGCTCGATTGGATTTAAATTTTTCAAATAAATTTAAATTAGGGAATCGTAGTATTATTGAAGAATACACTATAATAAATAATGGATGTGGAGATATTCAGATAGGGGATAATAGCAATATTAATTCCAGAGCAATGATTGTTGGTCCAGTAAAAATTGGTAATTATGTAATGTTTGGGAGTAATTCAAGGATTACAGGATTAACTCATAATTATGAAGATATCAGTATTCCAATAAAATTACAGGGAGTTAGTTCAAAAATATCAGAGATAGAAGATGATGTATGGATTGGAGGTAATTGTGTTATAATTCAAGGAATAAAAATAGGAAAGCATTCATTAGTAGCAGCAGGTAGTGTAGTCACAAAGGATGTAGAACCATATACAATAGTAGCAGGGAATCCTGCCAGACCAATTAAGAAATACAATTTCTATACAAAGAAATGGAATATAATTATATAAAAGTAACATGAAAAAGTATATTTATTATATTGTTAAAAGATTATCTGAGAAATCAATAAGAGGCAGGTATAAAGAAAAATATAAATTTGAATTTGAAGAATTTGAAAGATGTGAAGTGAAAAAAAAATCTTCGCTTATTAAAAAGGAAAAAAAAATACTTTTTAATTATTGGAAAGCTTATCCATTTCAATATTATAGATACAAATTCTATAGATCTGATTGCAATTTGTCTATAGATGAAATGAAAAACTATATACCGGATTATTTTGCATATTACGTTTTTTTCCCTCAAGCATTTAAAGATAGAAATGTTCTATTTGAAGATAAAAAAATATTTTCATTCTTATGTGATGGATATAGGATTAATCAACCAAATAATTTACTATTTGTTAGTAATAAACGTTTGTTTAATAATAAGAATGAATTATGTTCAGTAGAACAAGCAGTTGAAAATATTAATCATTTAAAGTTCAAAAAAATTTTTGTTAAACCTACTTTTGGAGTTGGAGGGAAGGGGATAAATGTTTTTCATAAAGAAGGGGATTGTTACATAAACAATGAAAACGAAGTTCTAGATATAGAGTATGTTAATTTATTGCTTAAGGACGATTTTATTATTCAATCGGGTATTATTCAGAATAAATATTTAAATGAGATATATCCGCATTCAATTAATACTTTTAGAATGTTTACAGAATGTAATCAAAACGAAGTTAAAATTCTATTTTCTATACTTAGAATTGGGAGAAATAAAAATGAAGTTGACAATGCGAGCTCAGGAGGTATATATATAAAAATTAGTACAGAAAATGGAGAATTAGACAAATATGCATTATCCGGTAACGGTGAAAGTTTTTCTGAACATCCAGACACAAATTTTAAATTTGAGAATTTTGTTATCCCTGAATGGGATAAAATAAAAAAATTCACTACTGATTTGGCTTTAATGTTTAGCGAGGTTAAATATATTGGTTGGGACATAGCATTATCATCAGAAGGCCCCATTGTTATAGAAGCAAATAATGGTCCAGATATTTCTTTGTTACAAGATTGTTATGGAGGGATCAGTAACGTATTAAATATAAAGAAGCCTATTCGGTTTTTATTTAATAATGATTTTCATATTGTAGATAAATAAGATATACTATAAAATTTATTCATTTGAACTAATGAAGATTAAAACATGGATAAAATTCGTTAAAGTAATTAATAATTTGTCTTGGATAATATGTCAGATTCAATAAAAAAACAAATAACTGTTGGGATATTCTTTACTGCCATAGCAAAGTATTCAAATATATTTATATCACTAATTGTTACGGCTATACTCGCAAGAATACTTTCTCCTGAGGAGTTTGGAATTGTTGCAATTGCTACAGTGATTATTGTTTTTTTTAATATGCTTACTGAGATAGGAATTGGCCCAGCAATAGTTCAAAATAAAGAATTAAATAAAGATGATTTATCTAATATCTTTTCATTTACCATTTGGTTTGGACTTATTCTTACAATTATATTCGTCCTATTGGCTAAACCAATTGCAATTTATTACGAAACTCCAATTTTAGAACCAATATCATATTATCTTTCAATAGCAATCTTCTTTAACTCTTCGCAAATAGTACCAAATGCATTAATATATAAAGATAAGGATTTTAAATTTATTGCAATACGATCATTTTCAATTCAGTTCTTTGCTGGTATAATAGCAGTTGTTTCAGTCTTTTTAGGTTTTGGAATTTATGCATTATTAATTAATCCAATACTCTCTTCAATCCTATTATTTATTATTTCCTATATAAAGAAGCCAATAAAATTCAAATTATACTTTGATATAAAAGCGTTAAAAAAAATACTATCATTCTCAACATATCAATTTCTTTTTAATTTAATAAACTATTTTTCAAGAAACTTGGATAAATTGATAATAGGAAAATACCTTAATAATACAATGTTAGGATATTATGAGAAATCATATAGATTAATGATGTTACCCTTACAAACAATAACTCATGTTGTATCTCCAGTTATGCATCCAATTTTCTCCGACTATCAGAATGATTTTAAAAAATTATCAGATTCGTATTTAAAGATAGTAAAGCTATTAGCATATATTGGTTTCCCATTATCTGTTCTTTTGTTCTTTACTTCAAAAGAATTGATCCTTCTTATTTTTGGAATGCAGTGGGGAAAATCTATCCCGAGTTTTGAAATCCTTTCCTTTTCAGTGGGTTTTCAGATTATTCTTTCAACTTCTGGCTCGATATTCCAAGCTGCAAATTCCACAAAGATTATGTTCTTAAGTGGAGTTTTATCAACTATTATAACTGTTTTAGCTATATTTATTGGTGTTTTTTATTTTGAAAATATTGAAGCAGTATCAATGGGAATAATGATTTCAATAATAATAAATTTCTTTCAGGCTTATTATTTAATGTATAATATTGTGTTTAAGTCAAGCATAATAAAAATTATTAAATGCATTTTCCCTCCAATAGTTGTTTCAATAATATTATTCCTGTTTTTATATGGAATAAATTATATTACTTTGGATTTAAATATGTTTATATCATTATCAATCAAATCAATTTTTAGTTTATTATCTGTTACATTCTATCTTCAATTTTTAAAGATATATGATATAAAAGGAATGATTTATAAATTAATCAGAAGAAAATCAATATGAAATGGAGTAAGAAATACTTAGATATTTATGAAAAACCATATAGTAGTTTTTCTAATGAATTATTTGAAAAAGTTAAGGCAAATGTAGAAAGAATTAATTCTCAACCTAATCCTATTGCTACAGTTGCAATTATTACATATAATGATGAAACACGACTCCTCTCTTGTATATGGTCATTAAGCGAAAATAAGTCTAAATATCCTTTTGAGATTATTGGTATTAATAATCGTTCTAAGGATAATAGCGAAGAGGTGTTTAAAAGAGCTGGAGTTCCTTGCTATTTTGAAGAAAGGAAAGGTTGTAGCGCTGCAAGACAATGTGGCTTGGATAATGCTAAAGGGGAGTATTATATTGGTATAGATTCAGATACTATGTATCCTCCTGATTATGTTGATTCTGTAATAAATGGGTTTAAAAAAAACAATCCAATTGCTGTTAATATGAGTTATAGGTATATATATAAAAATAATAAAGAGAGATTAAAGTATGCAATTTATTATTTTTTTAGAAGTATATTTAATGTACTTGTTAGTATAAGAAGACCAGAATTAGCTGTTAGAGGTATAGTGTTTAATACTAATGTTGAATATGCTAAAAAAGTTGGATATAGAGTGAATATTATCAGAGGAGAGGATGGAGCTATGGCTGCAGGCTTATTAAAGTATGGGAAAATAAAATTTATTAGAAGTAAAATTAGAAAACCTTTAACTAGAACTACAATTTTTGACACATCACTAAGAAAAAAAATTATAAATGAGGTCAAAAATATTAAAAGATACATTAAAAGACCAAAACAGATTATTGACCAAGAGTCTAATATAATTAAAGATTTGTATAAGGATTAAAAAGGATATATCTAATAAGTTATGAGAAGAAAGATTGTCTATTGTATTCCATCTCTTCATTTCCCTTCTGGAATGGAGAGAGTTTTAACTCTAAAGGCGAATTATTTTGCTGATGCTTTAGGATATAAGATTTATATTATTCTTACTGATAATAAGGATAAAAAGCCTTATTATCAGCTTTCCCCAAAGATTAAATTAATTAATCTTGATATTAACTTTGATACAAAACGTAATGTTCCAATATATAGAAAGATATCTTTATATTTTATTAAACAATATAAATATAAGGAGGGATTAAAAAAAGTACTATTTGAAATTAGACCAGATATAACAATTTCAACATTAAGAAGGGAGATTAATTTTCTAAATTCTATTAAGGATGGAAGTAAGAAAATTGGAGAGATACATTTTTCAAGAACTCATTATAGGAATATGGAGAGTAATGGGAAAGAGAATGTATTAAAACGATTGATTTCAAAATTATGGATGAGTCAACTTATTAGAGAATTAAAGAAATTATCTATGTTTGTTACCCTAAGCAGTGAGGATAATGATAGGTGGGGTGAAATTAAAAAAAGAACTTATATTTATAATCCATTATCCTTTTTCCCTAATAAGACATCTGATTGCAATACGAAACAAGTTATTGCTGTGGGGAGATATACTTACCAAAAAGGTTTTGATATGTTGATTGAGTCATGGAAATATGTTAAGGAGAAACATCCTGATTGGGTTTTAAAGATTTATGGAGGAGGAGAGAGGAAGAGTTATTTTGAATTAAGAGATAGATATGGATTAGAAGATAATGTGTTTTTAGAACCGTCTACCGATAATATTATTGACAAGTATTGTGAAAGCTCTATCTTCGTTTTAAGTTCAAGATTTGAAGGGTTTGGAATGGTAATCACTGAAGCTATGGCTTGCGGACTTCCTGCAGTATCTTTTACTTGTCCAAGTGGACCTAAGGATATAATTAAAGATGGGGAAGATGGCTTATGGGTTGAAAATGGGAATATCAAAGAAATGGCAGAAAAGATATCTTTTTTGATAGAAAATGAGGGGTTAAGAAAGGAAATGGGAAGAAAAGCAAGGATAAATGTTGAGAGATTTAAAATTGAATACATTGCAAACAATTGGGTTAATCTATTTGACGAAATCTTAAATTAATAGTTATTAAATAATGAAAACTTCAATTGTTTTAGCTACATATAATGGGGAAAAATATTTAATTGAACAGTTAAACAGTTTTTTGTCTCAAACAATACTTCCAGATGAATTAGTAATCAGTGATGATAATTCAAATGATAGTACTGATTTTATCCTTGATGATTTTATAAAAAATGCACCTTTTAAAGTTATTAAAGTAAAGAATCCAGATAAAGGTTATAACTCAAATTTTGAGAATGGGTTTAAATATGTAACAGGTGATATAATTTTTATCTCAGATCAAGATGATGTATGGAAAGAGAATAAAATAGAAGTTGTCTTAAATTATTTTAGAAACAATTCGAAATGCCATGTCTTAATTCATGATTTAGAATATTGTGACGAAAAACTAAATTCAATTAATCAAACTAAGATACAGAGGATTAAATCATTTAATCCCTCTCTTGAAGGTTATGTAACAGGTATGGCTACAGCAATGTCAAAAAAGTTTCTTGATATATGTTTACCTCTCCCTAAATTTATTAATTACGATATTTGGATACATTATTTGGCTAATTATCTAAAAGTTAAATTTGTTTGTTGTGAATCATTAGCATTCTATAGAAGACATCAATCAAATGCTACAATTGAAGGTAGTTTAAATGTGTCAAAAAAGACTAAAGGATTTGATTATTTAAAATCTAATTTTTTTTCAAGCGCAATACCAACACTCGAATATCAACTACAAATGCTTGATTACGTAAACTCTCATTCAATACAATATTTAAATGACATTCAAATTTCATTTTTTAATTTTAGTGATAGAGTATTAGATTCAAATAGTAAAATAAATTTGATTAATAAAAGAATAGATGTAATTAAAAAACCTTTTTTATTAAGGTTTTTTGGTGTAATAAATTTATTAATTAATGGGGTTTATAATAATTTTTCTGGAATAAAAAGTGCTTTTAGAGATATGTTTTACTTAGATAGAAATGATTAAAAATAAATAATTTATGAAAGCAATATTTATAGTTTTTCATGCTTTGGCTGAATATAGTGGGATTACTAAGAAGATTAGATATCAAGTGAAGGCTTTGAATGATTGTGGAGTTGAAACAGAGCTTTGCTATTTGGGTTGGGATGAGTTTGGTAATCAGGTTAGATGGGTAGGTGATAAAGTTCAAAAGAATTTCGGCACAGGGATTAAAGCTAAGATTGAAAAGAGATTTGAGTATAATAGTTTATACCAATATATTATTGATAATAATATTTCATTGGTATATATGAGGAGTTTGATAAACGCTGAACCTTTTATAATTAGTTTTGCTAAGAAGCTAAGAAAGAAAGGAGTTAAGGTGGTAATGGAGATTCCTACTTTCCCTTATGACCATGAAGGCAAGGAATTGCCACTTCCTAATAAGATTAGATTCAATATTAATAAGCTATTCCGGTATTCACAAGCCAAGAATCTTGATGCAATTGTTACTTTTTCTGATTATGATAGAATATTTAATCAGAAGACTATAAAGATTTCTAATGGGGTGGATTTTGATTCTTTGCCATTGAAAAGCTCTTATAGGAGAAACCCTGAGGTATTAGAATTATTGGTTGTGGCAGAATTGCATTATTGGCATGGAGTGGATAGAGCTATTAGTGGTATTAATGAGTATGTTAAATCTAATCCAAAACAAAAAATTCATTTAAATATTGTGGGTAAGCCTGAAAGAGCATCTGGCTTTGCATTAAAAACTCAAGTTGAAAATTTGGGTTTAAATGAATATATTACTTTTTATGGAGCTTTGTCGGGTAAGGAATTGGATGAAATGTTTGAAAAAGCTGATTTTGCAATAGGAAGCCTTGCAAGACATAGGAGTAATATCACAAAGATAAAGACACTAAAGAATAGAGAATACGCCGCAAGAGGTTTCGGTTTTGTTTATTCAGAAATTGATGAGGATTTTGAGGATATGCCATACATAATTAAGGCTCCTGCTGATGAAACTCCTTTAGATATTTCGAAGATTGTAGAATTCTATAATTCAACAAATCTTGAACCAATTGAAATAAGAAAATCAATTGAGCCAAACCTGTCATGGAAAAATCAAATGCAAAAGGTTATTTTTAGTATCTTTGCAAGCTAATACTATAAAGAATAATAAATATATTTAATTATGAATTTACTACAGATAGTTTGGGATGTTTCTCCTGTAATTTTTAATCTTGGAAGTCTATCAATTCGTTGGTATGGAGTTTTGTTTGCTTTAGCATTTTTTATTAGTTATTTGCTCCTGAAAAAGGTATTCCAAAAAGAAAATGTATCAATATATTTTCTTGATAAGATGACAATCTATATGTTTGTTGGATTATTAGCTGGATTAAGATTGGGACATTGTTTGTTTTATGAATTTTCCTACTATATAAATCATCCAGTTGAAATGCTTCTTCCAATTAAGGAAACTGCAGAAGGATGGAAGTTTATTGGCTATCAGGGATTAGCTTCTCACGGTGGTGCAATTGGACTTCTTGTTGCAACATTTTTCTTTTGTCGCAACACAAAACTTCCTTATTTGTGGGTGATTGATAGATTGGTAATAATTGTTGGATTTGCAGGAGCTGCTGTTAGAATTGGCAATCTTATGAATTCAGAAATTTATGGAGTGGCTACAAGTCTTCCTTGGGGATTTATATTTGTTAGAGACGGGCAAACTTTACCAATGCACCCAACACAGATATATGAAGCTCTTTCTTATATTGCATTAAGTGCATTCTTATATTTATTCTTTATGAAAAAGAAAACACCACCTCGTCAAGGTTTTATTTTTGGAGTATTCTTAATTGTGCTATTTGTTGCACGTTTTCTAATAGAATTTCTTAAAAATAGCCAAGAGAGTTGGGAAGATGCAATGACATTAAACATGGGTCAATGGTTAAGTGTTCCATTTATTATTGCAGGAATAATTATTTTGTTTTTATCGTTTAAATATCAACTTGGAAGGAAATTGGATTTATCAAAATTAGTACAAAAAGAAGAAAAGAAAAAGAAATGAAAAAATTAATATTAGTACGTCACGGAGAAAGTGAGTGGAATAAACTAAATTTATTCACAGGATGGACAGATGTAGATTTGTCTGAAAAAGGAGTAGAAGAATCATTTGAAGCAGGAAAAGCATTAAAAGAAAATGGATTTGAACCTCAAATTTGTTTTACTTCCTATTTAAAAAGAGCAATAAAGACTTTAAATAATATCCTTGATGCAATGGATATGGATTATCTACCTGTTGAGAAATCATGGAGATTAAATGAAAAACATTATGGAGCACTTCAAGGATTAAATAAAAAAGAAACAGTAGAAAAATACGGAGAAGAGCAAGTGTTGTTATGGAGAAGAGGTTTTGCCATTCAATCTCCCCTATTGGAAGCAAATGATGAACGTTCTCCACTAATGGATAAGCGTTATAAAGACATTGACCCTAAAGAATTACCACTAACAGAATCACTTCAAGACTGCATTGACAGACTTATGCCATACTATCAAAACAACATACTTAAAGCGTTTGAAACAAATGATGTAGTTTTGGTTGTAGCACATGGTAATTCATTAAGAGGAATAGTAAAGACGCTAAAGAAAATGACTGATGATGAAATCATCTCTTTCAATATACCAACAGGAATACCTTATGTTTTTGAGTTAGATGAAAATTTGAATTTAATAAAAGATGAATTTATTGGCGACCCAGAAACAATTAAACAATTAATGGAAGCAGTAGCCAATCAAGGTAAGAAAAAGTAAAAATACTTACAGATTTAACAAAAATATAAAGGACGCCAAACATAAACAAGGCGTCCTTTATTTTATAATATAATTGGGTTAGAGTTTTAGTGTATTAATAATTATTTACTTATTCTTTCTCTATTAAAAGTTATATCCTAAAGAAAAGAACATACAAATATCAGGATAGTCAGATGGTGCATTCCATACATCTCTTAAATAATGATTTCTATTTGGGTATCCTGCATCACAAGAATAGGTAAAAGAATAATTTTTATAGAATAATGATACACCAGCATTGGCTCCAATATTAATAATCTTATCAGAGGCATGACGTATAATTGTCACATTTGTTTCTGGATTAGAAGCATAATCTCTTGAATAAACTCTCGATTCTTTCATTTCCATTAATAGAGTATATGAAACATAAAAACCAATTTGAGGTTTTAAGCTTATATTCTCATTCAAAGGAATCTTGTAAGTAAAAAGTAGAGGTAATTCTAATTGATAGTCATCATAAGTAGTTTTGAAAGAATAACCATAAACATTAGTAAAATTATTTTCTATAATATTTCCATCTTCCTTTGACCCTTTATCAGCAAAATATAGTCCTGTAACAAAGGAAAATTTTGAGGTAGCAATTGGAATATCTACAATGCCTCCAAAATGAAAACTTGGCTTGAATTTATAAAAATCTTGAGTAGAATAATATGATGATAAAGTCATACCTCCTCTAACTCCAAATTTGATTTGTGACATTGTTGCAATGCTTACAAATATAAGTGCTATTAAAATTATTGTCTTTTTCATAGCTGTATTGTTTAATGATTTACCATATTACATTCATATACATCTGCTTCAAAACTTGCACCTTCTTCTACTTCTAAACCATCTAATAATTCAATATGAGATGCATATAAAATCTCATGAAATAATTATGCGGCAAACTTACAAACTTATTTCCAATCTTCCAAACAAAAAAGAGAATAATTCTCTTATTGCATAATAAATATATTTAGCACTACGTTAAAAAAGTAGTTGCAAAAGATAGCTATCCCAACTCCCTAAAATCCTATCCCTTGACTTCATAACACTATTGTAAAGAATTATTATAAGCTTATTTTAGACTAAGATAACTATCCCAAACTCTCAAGATAACTATCCAAGAAGCTCGAGATAACTATCCAAAACTCAAAAAGTCGCACTTTCCAACCAAAAAAGTCGCACTTTTTAATCAAAAAGTCGCACTTTTTAGAAGAAAAGTCGCACTTTTTTAATCCGAGATAACTATCGCAGAGTCGCCAGATAACTATCTTGGAAAAACGAGATAGTTATCTCAAGCATAAATAACTTTGTTTGAACAAGATTGTATAACATAAAAACCAAAGGAAATGGCTATAAAATTTTTTAAATACAAAAGGAATGTGTTTCTAAATAAGGAGTTGCAAGAAAAATATATGCCTAAGATGCAAATTGAAACTGTTGCAGACTTTGAAATGATTGCCCAAATGATTGAAAAGAAAAGTTCTATGAGTAGAGGTGATATTTTGGGAGTGTTGGCAGAGCTTGAAACAACTATTTTGTGGATGTTGGAGAATGGACATCCTGTTTCTTTGGGACTTTTGGGCACTTTCTATCCTGCAATTGAGGTGCAAATGGTGGATAGTCCACAGGAGGTTACCAGAAATTTGATAAAACGTTTTAAAATAATTTTCAAGCCTTCGAAGTTTTTTAAGGAGAGGTTTAGAAAGGTTGAATTTGTGCTTGGAGATAGTGAGGTTAGGGGAGTTAATTATAAGAAGAAATAGAGATATTTTGCTATTTATTAGCACGTGTAGTTCATTTATTGTTTAACGTTAATTTTTTCTGCT
>VSSQ01000111.1_pt1 | contig 15785 bp, 8 predicted proteins | sample 4763081 | NCBI WGS metagenome assembly VSSQ01 (sample SAMN12137344, study PRJNA551015) | bioreactor metagenome | isolation source: SDC9 anaerobic chlorinated ethene degrading culture | place: USA: Knoxville, Tennesee | collected 2015-01-01
TCGGAGGATTTTAGGGGAGATACGATGGGTTAGTCGGTTAAGATAGGGAGATTTTGCCTCTCTTTGTTTTACGTTTTGGGTTTGCGGCGAGCTGAGGCTATTCTTGGTTCTGGAGGATCGAAGGGGGGGTTCTTGTTTGTTGTGTGATGGGAGGGGTAGATGGATAGTTTTGCGTGGGGTTCGCTGAGGGGGAGGTGGAATTTTAGCTGATTGTGATTTTGTCAGAGACGAGCTTTTCGAGATGAAAAAGGGAAATTAGCGAAGTACTGTTATCGCCTGCGCAGGAATCGCACCCTCTCTGGAAAAATGCTGGGGAAAAACCCGCGTGCGGGTTTTTCTTATCTTATATTGGATTCCTCTTTTTTGAATAGGGGTGCGGGGCCGCGACTCCGGCGCGGAGCGGCCCGCGGTGGGGATATCCTATTTGCTGAGGCCACAATTCGGGAAGGATATTCCTGGGGGTGGAAACATGAGAAAAACCAACCGCGAATCGGCGCGAATCCGCCCTTCGGGCGAAGCGAATCGGATTTGCTTATCCTCACTCTCGCAATCCAGCTACGCTGTCTTGCTCGTCCCTTCATCGGGAGCGTTCGGGCAAATCCTGTCGGCGCCCCAGCGCCTCCCGTATGGAGAATGGGTATTTGTCTTTCGTCATTTTTCGGGGTGCGGGGAAGTGACTGCGGGTTGGACGCTGAAAGCGGACGAACTTAGCAGAGCAAACCAAAGGTTTGCGATCCGGCGCGAAGGCGGATCGACGGCATAGCCGGCGGTCTTAGCTGAGGGGGGTTGGCGACGAAGTCGACGACCTCAGCCGAGCAAATCTTTTATTTGCGACCAAGTCGTTAGACTTGCGAGTCGGCCCGCGGTGGAGTATCCTTCCCCTCACATATTCTTCGTATCTGCGAGATCCATATACAGCCGCATCGGGATCTTCTGTTCCAGCCTCCACACAATACTCATTGGCTTCGACCCCTCATGACTCACATAATGCACCCTTCCTAAAAACACATATGGCATCGTCTGGGTAGCCTCAGTCTTCGCCGCCCTCACAAACAACAACATCGAAATCCCCATCTCCTCATGATGAATATACCTCTGCCCAACCTTACTCTCCGGCGAAGTTGAATTCTGCGACTGCCAATGGAAAAGCTCCTCACTAATCACATAATCCTCATACATCGTTGTTGGCGAATAGAACTTCTCCGTTTTTTGGAGCGTCACAAGCATAATAACCGTCTTGAGGCCGTCGATATACCGCACCCCTTCCAGCATCCCAGCATATGACTCCCAATTGATCCACCCAAGACCTGACACAATTTCATCACGGGAATACGAACAGTACAAATCCAATGCTGATGGATACCCAAGATCAATGCCTGCATCCAGAAACCCGATCTGTTCATAGCGAATCTCCAAAAATTCCACAAGCTCAGCACAGACGAGCGGCATCTCTCTGATATGCTCGACAAAATCCTCCGGTGTATTGAATCCTGCATCCTTTGGTAAATTCGGCGCTTTGAACGTGTAATACAACATCGTCAGCATCTCACGGTCTTCATCTGATTCTACCTTCCCGCCATCACGGAAGACGTGAAGGAGGAAGATGATCCACCGCCGGGAGTTGATATGGGTCAGGCGTATCATCGCTTTACCAAACGCCCGCTCATTTGGATACGAAATCGTCTGACAAACACCTGCCTCCACGCACAACTGCCAAAACATTCCATGCTGATAGACATCGGCAAGCTCCAGGTCATATGTCTGGATGAACGTCTTCAACGTTGGCACTTCGCCAGTGTCATGCTGATAATACTGAAGTTTACTCAGGATATTTCGCTTATTTGGCAGAGACAACTTGATGTTGTCAAGAACCGTCTTCATCGCCTCACGCTCCATCTGGATAAAACATCCGCTTGGAAGAGAACTAAATCCATGCTCTATCTCGTATTTCATCGAGCGCCTGGTCTTTTCTAAGAGGGAACGGAACTTTCTTTCGAAGGTGTACTTCTGATGAGAATTTCCTACAAAATCCAGAACAGTGAGTACATCCTTTCCTTCACAAAGACGCAGACCTCGACCAAGTTGTTGTAAAAAGACCGTTAAACTTTCTGTTGGCCGCAGGAAGAGAATGGTGTTTACCTCGGGAATATCCACTCCTTCATTATAGAGATTTACCGTAAAGATGAAGTGAATCTCCTTCTTTTGCAGTCTGGCTTTTGCAGACCGTCTCTCTTCTTCACTGGATTCACTGTCTAAGTAGGTGGAGGGAATACCAGCAGTCGTGAAATGCTCTGCGGTTTCCTGGGCATGTTTTCTGCTGACGCAAAATCCAAGGCCAATTACCTGAGAAATGTCAGTGACATACCGATCAACTGCATCGAGAATGGTCCGTGTTCGTTGTTTGTTTCCGAGATACTGCTCTTCAAGTTCGTGGACGTCGTATTTGCCATACTCGAATTTGACATTTGAGAGGTCGACGGGATCTGTTACGCAGAAGTATTGGAAGGGTGAGAGAAGGCCGCGATTAATTGCTTCGGGTAACCGGATTTCGGCAGCGGTTACTCCGCCAAAATATTCGGTGATGTCGTGTCCGTCCATTCGTTCGGGGGTGGCGGTGAGTCCGAGGAGGATTTTTGGGGTGAAGTAGGTGAGTAAGGTTTGGTAGCTTTTTGCTGCTGCATGGTGGAATTCGTCAACGATGATTACGTCGTAGTAGTCGGGCGGAATGAGGGTCTGGAACTCTTTTGATTGGAAGGTTTGAATGGTGAGAAAGAGGTAGTCGTAGTTTTCGGGGGTGTTGTTTCCATCGAAGAGTTCGCCGAAGTTTTGGTTCCGTAAGACTCCTCTAAAGCAGGCGAGGCTTTGTTTGAGGATTTCAGTTCGGTGGGCGACGAAGAGGAGATGATTTGGGCTGCGGGGATTTTCTAAGCAGTGTCTTTGGTAGTCAAAGGCGGATACGACGGTTTTTCCGGTTCCGGTTGCGGCGACGATGAGGTTTCTATATCGGTTGTGGAGGGTTCGTTCGGTTTGGAGTTTTTCGAGGATTTCTTTTTGGAAGGGGTAGGGTTGTATTTGGAAGAGGTATTCGTTGTGTTCTCCACACATTTTTTCGGATTTGAGGGCTTTTTGTAGGTCTGGTTCCCGGTCTTTTGTGTAGGTTTCAAAGTCAGGGTTGTTCCAGTAGGTGTCGAAGGTGGCGGTGATGATTTTTAGGACGTGGGCCATGTCTTTTTCGGTGAGTTTGACGTTCCATTCAAGGCCGGTTCCAAGAGCTGCGTTGGAGATGTTGGATGAGCCAACATAGGCGGTTCCAAATCCATTATGCCTGTGGAAGATGTAGGATTTTGCGTGAAGGCGGGTGGTTCTGGTTTCGTAGGAGATTTTGATTTCTGTGTTGGGAAGTTTTTGGAGTTCGATGATTGCTTTTAGGTCGGTTGCGCCCATGTAGGAGGTGGTGATGATTCTAAGGGGGTGTGTTTTGGTGAATTCTTTGAGTTCTTCGATGATGAGCCGAAGGCCGCTCCATTTGATGAAGGAGACGAGCATGTCGATTTTGTCGGAGCTGAGGATTTCTTTTTTCAGTTCGTTCATCATGGAGGGTTCGAGTTTTGATCCGGTGAAAAGAGTGCTGATGGAGATGGAGGTTTCTGGTCTGATGAGTTCGTTTTGGTCGGGGTTTTGAAGGACGCCAACGAGTTGGTCTGCCCGGGAGATTTTTTGGAAGTTGATGTCAGAGTCGTTGGTTTGTTGGGCGAGGAGTTCGATGATTTGGTTTGCGGTGTGGATTTGATTTTGCAGGTAGAGGTCGTCGTCTTTTTCTTTGAGGAGAGGTAGGCTTTTTTCGATGATTTCGGTGAGGTATTGGGAGAGGATGTGTTTGGCTTCGGCAGGGTCTATTGGGCGGGTGAGGATGGAGGCACCGGTTTTTGTGTGGGTGTTGATGTCTTGCTGAATGAGGGTGGAGATGAGTTGTTCGTAGATGCCAGGGGAGAGTGTCATGGATGCGTGAAGAATAGATTGGTGGGAGTATGCATAAGGATGACGACAGGAAAAGAGGGATTATGCTGGGTTCCAGCTTCGCTGTCTTGCTCCTATCCCATTTGGAGCATGACGGCTTTTTCCGGATTGAGATTGGGATCGGGCACTTTGTCAGCATGGCTGGCATGCATGTACGTGCGCTCCTACAATAATCAGTTGATGAAACTCCTCATGAAAAGTTAGGATAGTTATTCCTGTGAAAATTTATAGTAATGATTAAGCTGCCTGAAGAACTACATAATACTTAATTTGGTGTTTTCTATATGGCATACAAACGATATTTAAACAGAATTACCTATGGGGATTGCGGAGAAATCTTACAAAACCTTGATGCTGATTCTATCGATTTAATATTGACATCTCCACCCTATGCAGATCAACGAAAATATAATATAGATGATAGAGAGAATCCAGACATAATGGCTAAACTCCATCCTGACAGATATGTTGAGTGGTTTATTCCAATAGCAAAGGAGTTTTATCGTGTTCTAAAACCTAATGGAAGTTTTATTCTCAATATTAATGATAAAACGGTTGACAATTTTCAGCATCTTTATGTTTTTGAACTTGTAGTCAAACTTTGTAAGGAAGTTGGGTTCCATCTTGTACGGGACTATGTATGGTTTAATCCAGCTACACCCCCAAATTCATTTTCTACAGGTAAATATGGCCGAACAAAAAAATCTCATGAATATTGTTTCTGGTTTAGTAAGGGAGATACGTGGACATTCAATATGGATGATATTAGGAGACCGTATTCCGATGCTATGAAGATTTACCTAAATGGTCAAGGTAAGGGGAATAGAGAACATAATACACGCCCAAGCACCTATTCTTTTGACTGCGAAAAAGTATGGGTAAATAAAGGAGGAGCAGATCCGGGAAGTGTATTACACATTGAAGATCCTTATTCTGACATTAATGAACTCTCGGATAAATATATCCAAGAACCGGGAGACGTTTTGGCAATAAGTAATACTGGGAGCAAAAATTCTTTCAAAAAAATGTATTCACAAAATATAAAACATCCTGCACGTTTTCCTGAAAGACTTGCGGATTTCTTTATAAAAGCAGGTTCAAACGAAGGTGATTGTGTCTTGGATCCTTTCATGGGTTCTGGAACAACTGCTGTTGTTGCAGAGAAACTTGGTAGAAATTGGATGGGGATTGAATTATCTAAAGACTACATTAAGTTAGCAAAAATACGATTACAAATCGAGAGGAAACAACTCGCAACAAAAAAAAGCTAATAATGGGAAAGATCCATTTCCCAAAATTGTTATGCTTCAGTAATTTTTACACGTCTTGCATACTCCCACATCTCTTCAACAAAAGATATAACTGGAAGAATAGATGCCCCCTCAATAACAACCCCGAACTCAAAATTATTTCTCATACTGTGTTCTGTTAAGTTTGCACTTCCAATGTAAGCGGATTGGTCTGATATGAGCATTTTTGTGTGAAGTGCATATTTTTGTTTACCATCTCCCCCTCTCAAAAAAATATCCCGATATTCAAGATAGTCAATTAATTCTCTTTGCATAAATTCTGATGCAATAAAGTGAAGTGATTCTTTTAGAGGGCGATTTTCCTCAAAATCCCTTCCGATCATCTTAATTTGAACTCCATTTTTTGCTGCTCCAATTAACGCATCAAGAATCATATTTGCACCAAATTTATCGGAAAATGGATTAATGATCCAAATGGTATTCTTTGCTTTTGAAATAAGACGAATAAGAGCTGGTTCTATCTGGTGTGTTTTCTTTGTTATTGCTAGCATCTCATTTGGAATTGTTGAAACAAAGCTAACCCTATCTCTTTCAGATTCACAGGTTCGATCTATATATCTTTCGATCACCTCAGCTGCGAGTTCTTCACCAGTAAAAAAATTATCAATATCATCTAAGTTTAACTGGAATTGATAATCATGGATAGATGATGCTGATTTTATCTTGCTTAAGACTCCATTTTCCTTAAGGGTATATAATATAGATTCACTTTCACTTGCTGTAGAAAATTCACGTAATGGAGCTATGATCTCCCATCCTTTAAGGATCTGATTTTCAGAGAATAAAGTCAATAATAGTGTTTTTATCTCTGATACTCGTGATTTGGATTTTAATAAGATGGCAAGATCATATTTCATTTATTCACCGATTCATGGAAATCTCGTTCCCAAAATCCAATCGTTCGCTCTCCATTAGCTTCAGTTCGTCCAATAAGATAATGACGCCCCAGATCTCTATTAAAATGTTCACAGGCACCTTCGCTTAGATGTAAACATGCATGACATGATGCCTCTGACGATATACAAACAGGATCATACAAACATGACATGGCACTTTCTTTAGCCATCTCAGTCCATGGAATAATTCCTGTATCAAAAAGTGTATGCATACCTCCAATTTGAAAATCATGGACATTATTAGTGTAAATTAATATCGCAGGAACTGCTGGGAAAATGATTTCTCCAAGTGAGTCTTTATCAATTCCGATAAGACCTGCTGCTTTTCTGATTAAAACATGTGACATGGTGTGGAGAAGTGAATACACATACTTAGTAATTTGAAGATTCGGAGGTATTTCATCAAAAACAGGGATGGATTCCACATCAATATTGTTTAAGAACCAACTCTTTAATCCTACCTCATCGTCTGGAGATGGGATTGATGATATAATATTGTTCATTTTTAACCATTTGAGAATCTTGTATCGGTCGATTTCGAGAATAATACCCTCAGTTTCATTCGAATTGACATATATTGGGGTTTTTTCAGGGTAGTTTTCATCTCTTGGAAATGACCGTAAAGTACATTCTTGTGGATCGACAGAAACACGGGTGTAACCAAAAACAACAGAAACGAGTGGTAAATCACTAACTACATAGGCATTCGATACACCAATGTCATTCAATGCTTTTGGAAATTGACAGATTGTTGTAAAATTACTCTCTGCTCGTTTCTTCGCTTCTTCGATAACATCACCTATTGTTTGCGACCCTTTGAGATTTAATGTCTCATTAAACCCTTGTAAGGAGGACACTATTGTATTCAATCTTTCTTGAGAGAGATTAAGTATCTGATCAACATTTTTTATGGCATTGTCACGAATATTTTGAGTTTCAGATCCATCTAATGGTCCTAATATTTCATCAATATCTTTTTTCGAATAACCTTTATCTATCATTCTTTGACGAGCTGCTGAAACCTTATCCTTACTTCCCAGTTCTTTGTCAGAATTTCGTATTTCATCATAGTCCCCATCTGAGATAAGGCCAAGATAATGGGAAAGATATAATTTTACTAGATTCTGATCCTCAAATGTTTTCAAATTATGATTACCAATCGTATTGATTAGCGAGAATGAGTGCGGGTAGAACACTTGACTTTGCCTGAATGGAGCAGTTTTCATCCAATCGTCGCATTCATAGCATTTACTCCTAAGAGAACCCGTTTTTTCACCACAAATCCCACATTGCCATCTCCAGTCAGAAAGTCTTCTACTGCCACCTTTGTAAAGTAATATCTCTTGATATCCATGTTTTGAACACTTGCTTACTTTTGGACTTTCTATTTTTCCACAATTATGATAGTGAACGAGGTCCAGTTGTTTTAATGATCCTCCACAAACGCAATGATACCCATGTCCTGCAAAAACTTTCTTAAATGATTCAAGCTTATCGAAAGTGTAGGCTTTACCACATTTATTACAGATAAATGTCAGGGGGAATATCTCTACATTAACCTTTTTTGGTTCTAGAAAGATGAATGATTCAGATTTTGGTTTATCTGGATATCCCTTTTTAGATGGAAAGCGTTTTAGTCTTCTCTCCACAATTTCATAATAGATCCTCCCCACATTCAAATTTTCGGGATTCAACGGAATCGTATTCCATGAAACGACTTTCCCGATAGTGTGTGTATCTGAGAAATCTATTACAGATTCCGGAAGATAACGAAACATGACCTGACTTTTACCACGCTCCATTATTCCACACCCCCAGATTCTTGAACCCGAATTTGATACATGGGATCAGAACTTTCTCCCGTAGGTCTTACTATCAGCGGTGAATCCGTATCCCGTAAACTTCTCATTGGTCTATCTGAAAGCATACCTGGAATGAATTCATTCTTTTCTGAGATGCGAATTTGATCAATATAGTTTTTTACTTTGTCAGTTATTATCTGCTTAAAATATGCACCCATCTCATTCTCTTCAACTTTGTAGCACTTCAAAATGAAATCGAATATTTCTTCCTCTGTGAAGATGCGACTATCATACCCTTCTTTGAAATCTTTTGTCATATATGGACTAACTCCATCTTTTCCTTTTAGGTAATTGATAATACAAGCTGAAAATATTCCTGGGAGAGTCCGTGTTATAGAAAATTTAGCCCATCGACTAATTGGGACTGGTTCAACAAGAATATCTTTGTATTCATGATATTTGATGAAATATTTGTAGTAACTCTGATCTCTTTCTCTTGTCGGATTGAAAATAACGAACACGATACCAGGGTACTTCCTTCCAATTCGACTAAGAGCTTGAATATACTCAGCAGTATTTCTTGGCATTCCCATGAAAACCATATAATTCAAACTATCGATATCAACACCGTGAGATATCATGCTTGTAGCTATAATTAAATCTATGTGATTCTCCACATTACCATTTTCAATAGTGGAGAGGATCTCTTTTACATCTCGGAACGTTACATCTCCAGTCATCATTTTCAGCTTCATTTTATTGTATTTTTTCATCTCCAATGTATCATTGATGACTGTAAGAATGGAATTAGCTATTGCATCACCTTCGCGTTTTGCAAGGTTATAACACAACTCAATTTCATAATCTTTTAATGTTTCAAGAACCTCCTCTTCGGAGGTAAACCCCACATTCATATTTAATGCAAGACTTGGATTCGCTTTTAAGTTTTCAATCTCCTCATAATAGATCTGCATTGTATCAAGAACTGCAAAAATAACTGTTTTGTTATGGGGCATGACCCCCACTACAAATCTTGAATGTTCTGTTTGATCCTCATAAGCATAGAATGGACTATATGCAGGGAATTTGTGAGCCTTTTTCAGATATAATTCCCGAATCTGGGCTTCATAGTCAGTTACCGTAGCAGAGGAACCAATTATTTTGATTTTTTTACCTTCTGAGATCGTTTGAATGTAGTTATCTAAAAATGATTCATAATGAGAGTCATATGTACCTAAAGCTTCACGAATCAGATGGATTTCATCTTGGATCATCAACGTAGGTGAAGGATCATACAATGATACAGAATCATAGGATTCTTGTTTACATGCATTTGGATCCTTTACATAGGTATTTTTATACAGACAGGTTTTTCCTGAGATATAACCATGTTTAGGACACCGTCCATCGATTTTACCAAAGAGCATTTTAAACTCTTTGTTCCAACTGGCGGAAACCATCTTATCTAATGTTGATACAATAAATGTTGGAAGATAACGAACTACCTCTTGATCTGAAATATATACCGGAATTTCTTCCCCACATTCTGGATTTGTACATTTGTGGATGATTCGTAGCCGATCTAAATCTCCAATTAATTTGACAGTGTTCTTTCCACAAAATGGACACCTTGAGATGATCTTAAATTTATCCTGTAGATCTGGATCGGTATTTACTCTACTGATATTATCTATAGGTATCCCAGTACCAAACTCCCAAGAATATACTTTGTTTGGGGTGTTTTCATCTCCAACATAGTAACCTGTACTAAACTGTGCATACCCTATCTTTCCAATGATTGGATGCTGTCTTCGAAGGAGTTCAGCTTGACCAAATATATCTGCTATACGTTGAAGTTGTTGAAGAGATAACAACCGTAGCGGGAATCGAGTAATCGCGGTGACTCCCTCTTTCTTCCCCCTTAACCGATCATAAAATGCGGTAAAGACTGCCAATCCCAAATATGCCTCAGTTTTCCCACCCCCCGTGGGGAAGTATATCAAATCTACATCATCAAGTGTTGGACATTCTGTTTTTGTCGAAGAAGCAACCACATCCGCGATTTCCATCACGATGAATACTATTTGGAATAATCTCCATGACTGGTAGCCTTTTCCAGAATTAGCAAATGCTGCATTCATTAATTTGAATGCGTCCATTGCTTGTTTATTCGTTCTGAGGATATCACAACCAGTATCAAATCTTTGTTTTTCTAGACGGAAATCAGCAATTTCTGTCTTAAGCTTGTTTTTTCCAATTTCTGATAAATGCTGCAAGGAGGGAATACTGTCCGTAAATCGTTTTATCTCTTTGCCCATTAACTCGGAAATTTTCTCAAGAACATCACTTGGATTTTCAGAAAGAGTAGTAAATTTGGGTGTGATATCTGTCTTCGATTTGTATTTGAGTTGGGAGAAAATTGGCATATGTTCAATTTCCATAGCATTGCCTTTTTTTACTACAGTACAATTGAAACCATTGGCATGGATATTTCCATCATAATTCAAATCATCTTTCAGATAACCCAAAATATAATCCTGAAATACAAAATTGATAGGTTCAACTTGAAGTTGAGTCTCAAACATTGAGTTATCAACCGAATTCAAAGGTGTCTTTTCAGTATAGAGATTATCAATCGTAAGTTTCAATTTTATTGAATTGTCATCAAATTCAGATATAGTATAATTGAGTCCAGATTGCCAGTGAGGAGTTTGAATCGTCGTTCCCCATGAATGTATAAATGCATTAAATGTTTCCTCATTTATCAGATCCGCTTCTGTGACCTCAAGTTCTTTATCTTGACCACTACGAGTTTTTGCACTATGGGCTTTAGACCGGAATTTATTCTCGTCTTTAGAAAATATTTCTAAGGCTTCTATTGCTAGGCGTTCACCTTCTGGCAAATTATTTGTGGTAGGTAATCTCTCTTTGATCAAGTCGGATATATTGACCTCAAAAACAACAGGTTTGGGTTTAGCTTTTTGATATACGCTTCGGAGTTTAAACCCACTTAACGATGCATCACCAACTTCTCCATCGTATTTATCTTCTTCAGATGAGGGATCACGACGAAATTTCCCATCTCTTTCTAAGTTATAGATTTCAAGTTGTTCTTCACGTGTAGGAAAAACTTTGTAATAAAATACTGCTCCAGCTGTTATTCTGATTCGGGCCGTACGAATATCGTTCTTGTTTATCAAAACTTCAAGTCCAGCACTAGATGGAGAAGTTTTAGAGTAAATGGTTGAGAGAGTATTAAGAGGGATACGAGGAGATAAATTCCCAATAAATAATTTGATAGAGGGTTTATCATCGTATACCTTTTCATATAGCGACCCTGTACAACGCCCTTTGATCTTATCCAACAGGGCAGTCACAAATTTTTCTCGAACAGAATTGTCAGCACTTTTAGTTATCATATTTACCTTGAGTATTAAAATTTAGTTTGTCTAATTGGGAGATTGGGATATCTCCTACTTTCTCGCAAGAAATAACCATCTCCAGAGAAATACTGTTTCTGAAATCTTCCAAAGATAATTCTAATTCTTCATCAATAATTGTGTTTTCTGATTCTTGGTTTTCAAACTCAATTGCTGCTTTTGGGATGAGATGATATAATTTTCTAGCTAAACCGCGATGGATTCCACGTAATCTCTTAATAGACTCAGCTACGAGTTTCCAATCTCTGATCAATAGTTCCTTATTATATATCTCACCGATTCTACGTATGTTCTCAGGATCCTGTGGCCCAAGAACAGCTTCTTTTAACCACAAATAAATAGCAGTAGGTGTTTCTGGAGATTTCGCTCCCTTCTCCCATAATTTTTCGAGGAGGGTATTTGGGGTATCATTATATTCAAACATGCCATCACTTAAACATTTAATCCAATATTTTTGATAAAAAATAACGGCAGTCATTTTTGGATCCGATCTGACTTTGGAGATGATGGAGGAGGAGATGGTTTTCTTAGTAGAATTTTCAACTAAAATGAGAATATGATTCTTTGCTAAATGACTCGCAGTAATATCTTTTACTTTCATTCTTATATTATCAAAGATCTGAACTTGTTTGTTAACTCTCAATAATATTGATTTTCCACTTGAAAAAGAGACTTTTATTGCAGGAACAGTATTTCTGTAATCTTTTTCATTTTCAGAAAGAACATCATCTGTATCAAAATCTTCAGCACATTCATTTTCAATGTCAAGTTCTTCCATGAAAAAATCTGACATTATGGATTTATATGTAAAATCCCCCAATTCAGCGTCAGTAGGACATATTGTGATTATTTTAGATCTTGAATCTTGTTTTGACGAGGGAGAAGGGTAATTTAGCATATAATTAGTTAATCTTTGAGATGATAGAATCCCACTTACACTTTTTCCTTTTTTCTCTGATGAAAGGATATTCTTCATATCATCGATCACGTTAAACATCGTCTTTAAAAATGGGATCTCTGATTCATAGACAACTATACCTAGTCTTTCAGTTTTAGATAGAGACAAAATGAAATTATTGTAATATCTGGGGCAACCATAAAGAACACATGTAGTAACTGCTCCTATATCGTTGAATGTTCTTGAAATATCATCAATTGTGGAAAAATAGATCCCATTCTCGTTTAATTCAAGAATATTGTGGTTTTTTTCTTTGATTAGATAATCTTCAAGGGCCGATCTATAAATCCCATTTTTTGCAATGATAACAATTCTCTTGTTGTTTTGTAAGGCTTCATTAATTATTTCCAAGATTACTAGATATTTTCCGCTCTTTTTTTCCAACATGTAATGATATATGGCTTTTAATCTATCAACAGCATCAATTGCATAACTGCTAAAAAATGGTGATTCTTTTTTAATTGATTCGGCTTGAGATTCCAAAATTTTAAGCGATTTTATAGCCGAGGTATAACCCCATCTTCCTTCAAGCTGTTTTTCGCTGTAACTTAATGGTGAAATAGTTTCTTCTAATACATTGACACATCCAATAAAACGATAAGCAAATGAGATTCCTGAATTTAACCTGCTCTTTCTAGCACTCTCAAGTAGTTGAAAATAGGTTTTTCTGCATTTTTTAAATTCTTTGTTGAGATAATCTTCCTTTACTGGAACAATTACTTTGATTATCCCGCTAAATTTATTCTGTATTTCATCGTAATTCTGACAAAAAGGCTGATTTTTATCAAAATCACCAGCTTTGAAACTGGATTCGTCGAACTGGGAATCTATTTTTAGCTCCTCAGCATTCCACCCCCAATAAGGAAGTTGCTTTGATTCTATTAATTTGTAAAAATATGGGGGTGTGGGATCAGATGCTATCCAAAACAAATGAGCGATATTAGATTCGGCAATCCAATTTCTCAACACATCTTCTTTATTTGAATCCCAAAATGAATCTGCTTCAACGATAACACAAAATATCTGTTCTGCCAAATTTTTTGCTGGGAGCGCATCCAGATTTGGAGATATGAATAATTTAGGCTCAACGTTTGTCTTTTTTAAATCAGAAAATCTATTGAAACCCCCATTTGATGTAACTCGAGCAACCGGAAAGAGTTGATAATAGATTGGCAATGAACCTGCTTTTAGCATCTTGAAATATTCACGGATTTCATTTCGTAGAGACACACGACTGCTAATTATGAGAATTTTATCTTTCCCATCGAATTCATGTTTGTTTGCATAATTATAATACAGCCCTTCAAGAGCTAGCAAGGAAGTAATGCAAAGATCATGCGTTGGATATATAAGCAATCCCTCTTTTTTATGCTTTAAACAACATTTATAAAAACAAATGGATTGTCTATTTATTGCATTTAAATAGAGAGGTTGACCAGTAATGTTTAAGTACTTCTTACTTTGAAGCCAAACAACACGACTTCTATTATCTGGATCTTCAGTGAATATCTCCTCCCAATCCGAGGTGCACGAATATTCTGGAGGAGAAAAATGATCCATTATAAGTCTTTCTATTGGTCTAACTAATCATAAAGCTGCCGAATTATCACCCTTCCGAAAAATATATCCTGACACATCATGCATAGATTATCAATGCCCTCTGACACGTTTTCAAGCATCAACTCCATAATAGAACGTGACAAAACGGACACTCCATACAAATACTCTCTTCTCCAGTCTGTAATTGAATGCTGCCAGGAATACCCGCAGTATGCTGTTCTAGACCCGCAAACCGGAAGAATCCACATACCCACCGGTCTTTGTGTCGCCAAATGGCTCATCTATTACTACCCGTTCTTTCTGCCTGGAACCTATATTGCGATGAAAAAAGGTGAACGAAACGGAAACCGGCAAATCAACTTCCGTCCTCTATTTCATGAAATCTGTCGATACTATGAAGAACACGGCGGTCTTTCCGTATTTTACGACGAACTCGTATCCGGCAGCATAGCAGAGGAAATCAGAGACACTCTGGCAAAACTCATCATGCAGATCCGATACACGATTACAGACAACCCCATGCGGCATCTTGGATATTCCCAAACGGGAAAAGAATACTCTGTCTTCTCCCTTGAGAAAAAGCCAAACCCGATAAGGAAATCCGACACTCTCTCTATCCAGCTCTTGATCGAGAGATGCGGCTCCTTTTCCATCTCTTCTGAATTGTATTCAGTTTTTCGGGAACTTGGCGGCTTCATAATCGGCAGCGGCTGTATTTCCCAGAAGTGGATGGAATTTTTACAGAAGGTAAACGCTGATTCCGGCGTCACTGACGGAGAACTCATGGAACGTTTCTCAATGTACCCGGTTTCTGAGAGAAATGTTTCTGATGCTTCAAAAGTATTCCACCAACAAAGCCGGACGGGGAAATGTTCGTGCGTCTGGTCGGGTCAGAGGTTAAACGAATCGAATATTGCAATTGATCATCTTCTGCCTTTTGCGGTCTGGAGATGTAATGATCTGTGGAATCTCGTACCCTCCGATGCAAAAGTGAATCTGCGCAAATCAGACAGCATTCCAAATCCGCAGTTTCTCCGTGAACGAAAAAAGGAGATACTCGCATGCTGGGATCTGATGTATAAGATGTATCCGGAACGTTTTCAACGTGAGATCACTGTCGGACTGCTTGGAGGGAGAGGGAGCCTTATGGACAATTGGAAAGAACGGGCTTTTGAGAGATTATGTGAGACTGCCGGGTATCTGACCGGGGTCAGAGGACATGCGGATTGGCGGAATTAAGTGATAGGTGACTGAACCAAAACTCATTTTTTTGCATCCCCAAACCCCATCCTCACTCACTGAGCACCGATTATCCGCCAAAAGTCCGGGCATTATCGCACCGCGCGGTCAGGGGTTTATAATCCGTGACGTCCCAGGTTGTTTAGCGATCCGGGCTGCCCGGATCAGAGGCAAGAATATGATGAGTGATATTCCGCCGACACTGCAGGAACAGCTGAAGCCGCTCTTTTTGAAAAAGGACGACTATTCTGAAAAGTTATGCAGGAACGGCAAAGAGATACGAAAAGTGCAGCTTGAACTGATGAAGGCGGGCTGCCCCGAAGGGGCGGCCTCAGCGGAGCAAATCTTTGATTTGCGACAGGAGGGGGCGTCGAAAGAAACACTTCTCCGTTCGCAACGTCTGATCGATGAGACGGCCTATCTGACGGCGAAGCTGCGGGCCCTTGAGCGGGAGATCGACGGGGTGCTGACCCAGGAGATGCTGGTGAAGGCGGGCTGCCCCGAAGGGGCGGCCTCAGCTGAGCAAGTTTTTGAAGGAAACTTGCGAGTGGAAGAGAAGGCGG
>VSSQ01000794.1_pt1 | contig 15782 bp, 14 predicted proteins | sample 4763081 | NCBI WGS metagenome assembly VSSQ01 (sample SAMN12137344, study PRJNA551015) | bioreactor metagenome | isolation source: SDC9 anaerobic chlorinated ethene degrading culture | place: USA: Knoxville, Tennesee | collected 2015-01-01
GTATATTTCCCACATATTTGTCTACTTCCTCTAACTCCAATTGAAGGTCCCGTTATTACAACTTTTGCATTTTTAAATCCTGGTATTCTTCTTACTAGAAAATTGTATAATTCTTCACATTGCTTACGACCAATGAATTCAGCCTCAGAGATACTTTTTGCATCTACTCCACTATGTTCAATTATTCTTGTTGTATTTATAATAAATTCTCCAGGTACTGAAGTTTCGAAAAATAGTATATCCTCTCTAGGTATTGATAATTCACCTTTTCTCTTACCTTCCTTAAATTCTTCATCAAATCCTATAAAAGATAAGGTTTGAGCTGAATCTAATAAACTAATATCCTTATTTAATCTAGGAAATTTTTCTGAATGCTCTCTAGCATAATTTCTTAGTTCTTTGCTGTCAACATTGTATAATTTCATATTCATTGTCATTGGTTGCATTGCACTGTCAGATTCTCTTCCTAATTTACATGGAACTTTACAGTAATTTGCAATATCCGCATCACCAGTTGCATCAATAAATATCTTTGCTTTATAAGAAGTTAGCCCATCCTTATTACAAATATAAATGGATTTTACTTCTTCATTTTCAAAATCTACCCCAGCAATAAATGAATGATATAACACATCACATTTAGCTTCAGTTATCATTTCATCTAATATTATTTTCATTCCCTCAGTACTAAAGGGGGTTAAGTAGCTTATATAATTTGTTGTATCACGAACATGTCCTGGAGAGTACCCCCTAGCTTTTAAGTTTTGTACAATCTCTTCACCTATTCCTAATATAACTTGTTTTTCTCCTGCGTGAAAGGTCATCATTGGTCCTACCCCACATGCAGTTAAGGCACCGCCTAAGTATCCATTCTTTTCAACAATTAAAACCTTTGCTCCATTTCTAGCAGCCGAAAGGGCAGAAATAGTGCCTGATATTCCCCCACCAGCTACAATTAAATCATAAACCTTACCATGTTCTATAATATTTAGCATTAAGCATTCCTCCATAATTAATTGATCTATCTAAACTTACAATTACCATAATTCAATCATAAGTTTATCATGGAATACAGATATATTATCAATTGTTTGTTAACGTTAACATTAATTAAATATTACCATCTTTTTCATTCCCAGTCAATGCTTTTGAATATTTTTTTCAAAAACTTTCATACTTTTTGAAAATAGGCCATTTATTTTTCTACTATGCATATTTATCGCTTATAATAATTATCAAATATTTTTACCTATTATTACTAGCTATGAATATTGTTTATAATAGAAAAATTTGTTATCATATAAGAAACAACTTTTTTATAGGAGGATGTTAAATGACATCTGTTGTAATTTCGAAAATAATCTCGTTACAATCTAGCTTTACAGTTAGTGAAAATGAAATAAGCCAATTCGTAATTAATAATACAGACTTTGTAATTACAAATACGATAACCAATTTAGCTAAGGCAATTGGTACTTCAGAAGCTAGTATTAACCGTTTTTGTAAAAAGGTAGGTTATAAAGGTTTTAATAATTTTAAAATAGCATTAGCTCAGAGTACTTCTAATAATACTAGAGAAATTCAAAATTATTTAAACAAAGATACTAATATAATTGAATCAGTATCACTTGATTATAGACAACTTATTAATAATACATCAGCTATGCTAAATGAAGAAGCATTAATTAAAAGTGCAAACCTTATTAAAGAAGCAAATAATATTCATATTATCTCTTTAATAAATACATCTTTTGTAGCAAATGAATTTGCCTTTAAATTATCACTAATAGGGTTAAATGTAAAATCTCATACTGATATTTTAGATATTCATCTATGTACTTCTAATATATCATCTAAGGATTTATTAATTGTTATAGTCCCTACATTACTATGTAAGGATATCTATCCTGCTTTAATAGCTTCAAAAGAACGTGGAGCTAAAATAATTTCAATAACAAGTAATGACTCCCCAAAATTAAATGACATAGTTGATGTTAAGTTAATTACTGCTGATAAAATTATTGCTGCTAATTCATTATCCCTTTCTAATAGCTTAATGACATTGTTTACAATTGATTTAATCTACTCCTTATTATTAAGAGATAATAAGAGTTTAAGGCAATGTAAAATGAGCAGTGATACAATTGTTAGTACACATCAAACAATTGACAGATATTTAATCGACTTTTAACTATAAAAATAAGAGCACTAAAGTGCTCTTATTTTTATCAGGAATATATAAAGTTTTTTGGCTAATTAAAATTTTATTTCATCTAATATATTTTTTAATTCATTTATATCTTCTTTAGTTAGATTATCCGATTTAATAAAATTTACTAACATTTCATTTACAGATCCATTAAATACCTTCCTTAAAAAACATTCGCTTTCTTCTTTAATACATTCTTCTTCAGAAATAAGAGGAAAATAAAAATATTCCTTTCCAAATTTTTTAAAGCTAATAACTTCCTTATTCAACAATCTACTAATAAGACTTTTTATAGTAGTTTTCTTCCATAATTGTTTTCCTCTAAGGCTTTCAATAACTTCACTTGACGTTACTTCTTCTAAACTCCATATTACTTTCATGACTTCCCATTCTGCATCTGATATTTTCGGTAAATTCCCCATAAATTTTCCCTCTCTTGATTACGGTTGTAATTCTTAATTCAAGTTTACAACCGTAGCCAAAGCTTGTCAACAAATAATGGAAAAAGTATTATCTTATTAACATTACCTATTATATAAAGTATATTAACTTTATCGTTAGTATAAAATTTTAGCTATTAATAAAAATACATATTCCCTTACAATACTATTATCAGAATAACTAAATAGTGTAGTAAGGAATATGCATTTTCTTTTATATTATATTCTAATATTTCTAATAAAGAGTTAATTTATTATATTTTAAATAATTTTAGAGATTTCCAAAAGCAAGTATTAATGCACCAAATACTATTGATACCATTGACATAAGCTTAATTAATATATTTATAGATGGTCCTGTGGTATCTTTAAATGGATCTCCTACAGTATCTCCAACTACAGCAGCCTTATGACAATCTGAGCCTTTTCCTCCTAGAACTCCTGATTCAATATACTTTTTAGCATTATCCCAAGCTCCACCTGAGTTTGACATCATGATTGCAATGGAAAATCCAGTTACTGTAGATCCTGCTAATAATCCTGCAACTCCATTTGGTCCTAATAATAGACCAACTACAATTGGTGTAGCAATAGCAATTACTGCTATTGTTATAAGTTCCCTTTGAGATGATTTTGTACAAATATCAACACATGAAGCATAATCTGGTTCTGCCTTTCCTTCCATAAGTCCTTGAATCTCTTTAAATTGCCTTCTTACTTCCACAACAATTTTAGATGCTGCCCGCCCAACTGCATCCATTGTCTTTGATGAAAATAGAAATGTAATCATTCCTCCAATAAATAGACCTATAAGAACTTGTGGATTTAATATAGATAAATTGAATTCAAATTTGTAAGCTCCACTTTTAACCATATTTTCGATTGAATCTTTATACGCTGCAATAAAAGCAAGAGCAGTAAGTGCTGCTGAACCTATTGCAAATCCCTTTCCTGTAGCTGCTGTTGTATTACCTAGGGAATCTAGAGCATCAGTTCTTTTTCTAACTTCTGGATCTTGATTTGACATTTCTGCTATTCCTCCAGCATTATCTGCTATTGGTCCATAAGCATCTGTTGCTAGCGTTATTCCTAAAGTAGATAACATGCCTACAGCTGAAATTGCTATTCCATATAAACCTAAATTAAAATCATTTGAGCCTCCTGATAAGTTAAAGCTTAGTAAAACTGATATTGAAACGATAATCACCGGAATTGCTGTTGATACCATTCCTAAAGATAGCCCCCCTATTATTGTCGTTGCTGGACCCGTCTTCGTCATATCAGCTAATTTTTTTGTTGGACTATAATTATCTGAGGTATAGTATTCTGTAAAAAATCCTATTAATATTCCAGATAATAGTCCTGATAGGATGCTAAAATAAATTCCTATGTTTTCAGTTCCTAATAATGCTTTTACAATGAAAAAGGCTCCAACTGCTACAAATATGGATGATATATATACTCCTCTTCTTAAAGCTTTCAAAAGATTTTTTTGTGTTGCATCTTCCTTAGTTCTAACAAAGAATGTAGAAATTATAGATGCTACTACACCTAAAGCTGCAACTAATAAAGGAACTGCTACTCCTTTTACAGATAATCCTGCAGCTACTGCTAATGCGCAAGATGAAACTAGTGAGCCTACGTATGATTCATATAAGTCTGCTCCCATCCCAGCAACATCTCCAACGTTATCTCCAACATTATCAGCTATAGTTGCTGGATTTCTTGGATCATCTTCTGGAATTCCTATTTCAACCTTTCCAACTAAATCCGCTCCAACATCAGCTGCTTTAGTGAATATTCCTCCTCCAACTCTAGCAAACAATGCCATAGAAGATGCCCCTATACCAAATGTCAATATATTTGATGCTATTTCAACTACTCTCTCACCTTCTGGTAAGTAATTATAATAACAATTTAGAAATAAATACCCTAATGCTATATAAAATAATCCTAAAGAAACTACTACAATTCCAATTACAGCTCCACTTTTAAAAGAGATATTTAAAGCTCCATTCAAACTTTTTTTAGCAGCGGCTGTTGTTCTCCCATTTGCATTAGTTGCAACTTTCATTCCAATATATCCGCTTAAGCCTGATAAGAAGCCACCAATTATAAAAGAAAATGGTACAAAAATTGAAACATAATCAAATATGCTTAGAAATAAGAATATGACAAACATTAAACCGAAGAATATTCCTACTCCTTTATATTGTCTTTTTAAGTATGCATTTGCTCCTTTTTTAATACTGTTTGAAATCTTTTGTATAATTTCATCTCCATCATCTTCTTTTAGTATTAGATATAATTGATAAGCTGCAAAGAGTAGTCCTAAAATAGATACGATTAGAACTATAAAAATTAAATTCACAATAATTCCTCCCATTTTTATATAAATATATTATCTTCACTTTATTATACGTTTCATATTTCGAGAAAATACTTCACTATAGTAATAAAATACGAAGCATTTTTCAGTTCACAGTTCACAAGGCACAGTGCACAGTTGTTTTGATTTTATAGGTAACAGGGAACAGGTATCAGGTAACAAGTACTAAGTGTAAACTATAATTAGAAATTAAGAAACATCTACTTCAAGGTGAGCTTCAATACATAGGCTTTCATACTAAGTTCAATTGTAAATGCGTTCAACTTTACTAAGTATTCAATGCCGCATACATTATATAGTTTAAGTTTTGTGCAGCAAAACAACCTCAATTTTTTCATTCTTTCATTTATAAATTGCTTCGCAATTTATATCATAATCTGTTCCCTATTCCCTATTCCCTGTTACCTAAGGAAATTGCTTCGCAATTTAAATCTAATAATAAAAAGTACACTTATTAATTAAAAAACAAGTGTACTTTCATTATTAATAAAATAATTTATTTATTTTTTATTGATTTATAAATGTAAAATGCAATACTACCAAAAATAATAATTAATTCTATTGGTAAAAATATTAGGAATGAATTACCATTGTTATTTCCTGTTATATCTAATCTTATTTGCATTGATGCAAATATTACCATAATCTCAACATTGATAACTCTCATAAAAGTTGATGCCATATTGTATTGTTTTTCTTTATTCTCAGTAGTTATATTTACTGCATAATTGTATATTTGAGGATATCTTCCTAAAATGCTCATAGCTATATATATTATTAATGCTATTGGTAATATATATAATATTGTATTTCTTGAACCATATCCGTCAACCTCACCTCTCATATTATAGTGAGTTGGTACTATATCAGCTGCATCTTTCCAATGCATAAATGTAATTATAACTAAAAATAAAGTTAATATAACCCCCAAAATGTCTATAATTTTATTAATACTTTTATAAGCTTCACTACTTTCCCATTTCTTCATTTATACCACCTAATTTTCTCGAAATTAATTTTTCCTGATAAAATTAAACTTCCTACTCCTTACGGTCGAATTATAAATATATTTTTCTTATTTAAAATTCTTTAGTGAATATTCTATTATCATATCTATAAAATTGGTATAGCTTATTCCCTTTTCTCCTGCACTTTGTGGGAAAAGACTAGTTGCTGTCATTCCTGGTAAAGTATTTACTTCTAAAACATATGGAACTCCTTGCTCTGTGATTATCATATCTATTCTTGCATATACAGAACATTTTAGTGCCTTATATGTGTTAAGTGCCATTTCCTTAACTTCTTTATAAAGCTTTTCTTCTAAATTTATAGCAAAATGCTCTGCTCCGTTTGCTGAATACTTTTGTTCATAATCATAAAAATCTGTTTTAGCCTTTATTGCAAGTATTGGAAAAAGTTCATTTTCAAATACAGGGCAAGTTATTTCATCTCCTTTTACAAATTCCTCAATCATAACTTCATTGTCCCATTTTAAGCCTTCTTTAACAGCATTTTCAACATCTTCTCTTTTAGTTATTTTAAATGTTGCAACACTTGAGCCTCCATTTGTTGGTTTTATAAATACTGGATATTTCATTTCTTCTATAGCTTCATAATCAATTTCTTCTATTGATTTAACATTTAACCATCTTGCTGTTCTTATGTTATTAGCTTTTAATATAGTTTTAGTTAAATCTTTATCCATACATAATGAACTACTTAATGTATCACAACCTGAATATGGAATTCCTAAAGTTTTTAGTACAGCTTGAACAGTACCATCTTCCCCAAATTTTCCATGTAGTGCAAGTAAAGCAAAATCTATATCCTTCACATTTTCTATAACATCTTCCTTCTTATCTATTACAATAGGAACAACTTCATACTTTTCTTTATTTATATGTTGCATCATAGACTTTCCACTATTTAATGATACTTCTCTTTCTGAAGATATTCCCCCCATTAATATTCCAACCTTCATAACAAGTCCTCCAATTTACTATAAAATTTACTTACTTAAATCTTTATTAATTATATCACTATACAATGTATGATTAAAGCAATAAAAGTAAACTAAATTTATAAAAGGGTGTAAAATTTATAACTTTACACCCTTTTTATATACATATTTGTTTCATTTATTTATTATCTTCAACTCATTTACTATTTTTAAATTATTAATTTTAATTTATTTTTATGTATTAACATTAATTATAAACTTAATACTAAATCTGATACTATAATTTTATATTTTTATTAACTTTACTTTTACTAACTTTGTTTTTGCTAATTTCTTTATAATATTTACATTGTTTTGTCAAACTACATTGTTCACATTTTGGATTCCTAGCAATACAACATCTTCTGCCATGAAAAATTAACAAATGATGTGCTAAACTCCATTCTTTTTTAGGAAGTTCTTTTTGTAATTGCTTTTCTACTTCTAATACATTATCTGAATCTGCAAGGCCTAATCTATTTGATACCCTGAATACATGAGTATCTACAGCTATCGATGGAACTCCAAAGGCATTGGATAAAACTACATTTGCAGTTTTTCGTCCTGCTCCTGCAAGTGATGTTATTTCTTCCATAGTTTTTGGAACTTCACCATTGAAATTTTCTTTTAACTGGTTACACATCATTATTAAATTTTTTGCCTTACTTCTATATAATCCAATTTGTTTTATTCTCTTTTCTAATTCTTCTGTTGTAAGCTTTAAAAAAGCATCTAAATCCGGATAATCTTTGAATAAAGTTTCAGTTATTTCATTTACCTTTTTGTCAGTTGTTTGAGCTGATAATATAGTAGCAACTAAAAGTTGAAAAGCAGATTCATGATTTAACTCACACTTTGCATCTGGATAATCTTCCTTAAGCTTTTCTAATATTGTTTTTGTTCTTTGCTTCATAAAATCACCTATTTATATATTCCTCTATATTTTTCAGGTAGTAAAATAGAAATTGACTTCATTATATGCTCCATACATCTTTCATCAAAAACATGTCTGTCTTCATCTTTTTCTTTTACTGGTAATTGTAGCGGCTCACCAATTTTTATATTTACATCTGCATAATTAAACTTTTCTCCACCCATATCACCATTTTTATTTATAGGTAAGAGTATTTCTGTTCCGTACATTCCAATTGGTATTATTTGTGCTTTAGTAAGTCTTGCTATTAATAATACTCCCTTTTTCCCTTCAATCATAGCACCTGTTCTACTTCTTGTTCCTTCTGGAAAGATAACTAAGTTTTCTCCACCTTTAACAAGCTTAACTATTTTGGTTATGGCCTCTTTATCTGCTGAATTTGGCTTTATTCCTACATTTTTTATCATCGCTGTTCCAAGTTTTGTTACAGGGTCATTTGAAAGTTTTATTCCAGCTACGAAAGTTGGATCATATTTTTCTTTAAGAAGTTTATCTAATATTAACCCATCTGCATTACTTAGATGATTGCATATAAATATTTTAGTTCCTTCTACCTTTTCTATATTTTCAAAACCTTCTACTTTAATATTAGCATATTTTTTAAAAAATCTATTTACAATAACTTTTGTTATCTTTATTACTAATGACTCTGGTAATATGTTTATTACCTTTACTAATGTTGGTGATAACATTATTCTCCCTCACTTCCTTTAATTATACTTATATTATATTTTATTACTATTTAAAAGTCTATCCACATAATCCTTTAAATAAGGGGAATCTGTTTTTATTGATTTTATATCTTGATTATTATTATTTATTTTAATTAAAGCATTTCTTTTTAAAACATTTTTACCTCTCCATCCACAAGATGTATTTAAAAAGCTTTCCTTAAATCCTCTATTATTTATGTTAGCTAATTCATGACTATTTTCTTTATTCATAAAATCAAAAGGATAAAATTCATTTATGTTTGAAAAATTTATTTTTTCATTGTGTGGACAAGTATTTTGACAACTATCACAGCCAAAGACTCTTCCATTTAATAACTTTATATGTTTATCTTCTAAATCTTTTTTTTGGGTTAAATAAGAAACACATATATTACTATTTTTCTTATATGGATTTATAGATTTACTTGGGCAAGCTTTATAGCATAATTCACATTCTCCACATTCCTTAAAATGTGAAAGTTCTTTAAAGTCTCTTTCATCACAATCTATTTCCATATCAGTTATTATTTCTCCTAAAAAAACATAAGAACCATATTTTTTTGTAATAATCAAATTATTTTTCCCTATAAAACCAATACCTGCTAAATAAGCAATATACCTTTCTGGCAAGAAATTGCTATCTACAAAAGGGATTGCTTTCCCACCAATACTTTCAATGTATCCACATATTTTCCCTAAATAAGATTTTACTACTTTGTGGTAGTCTTCTCCTCTAGTATAAACAGAAAAACCATTATCAAAGTAATCTATATCATGAAGATAAGGGAAAGCTATTGATATAATAGTTTTCCCTTCACTCATATAATTAAACGGATTTATTCTCTTATCAATATCTTTTTCTTCGAATTCATTTTCAAGACCTAGACTTTTTCTTTTATAAAAGAACTCTTTAAGTTCTGTAAACTCTCTACATTTTATAAAACCTAAAGTATCTAAACCTATTGAATTACAGTAATTTATTATATTTTCTTTATTCATGATAACCCCTATATAATCATATTGTTATATATTGTTTTTTTATTTCCATCTTCGTCTATTACTTCAATTATATCATTAATATTTCTAATAATATTTCTTCCAGCACATCCTACAACAGTAGCTTTTTCTGGCACTTCCTTTAAAACTACAGTATTAGCTCCAACTCTAGAACCCTTTTTTAGTGTTATGGGGCCTAAAACTTTTGCTCCTGCTCCAATTATAACATCATCTTCTACTGTTGGATGCCTTTTTCCTTTTTCTTTTCCTGTACCTCCAAGAGTAACACCATGATATATAGTAACATTATCACCAATTTCACTTGTTTCTCCAATAACAACACCCATTCCATGGTCTATAAATAGACCTTTACCTATTTTGGCTCCTGGATGAATTTCTATTCCTGTAATAAATCTAGCTATTTGTGATAATAATCTAGCGCAAAAGAATCTTTTATGACTATATAAAAAATGTGCTATTCTATATGCTATCATAGCATGAATGCAAGGATATAACAAAAGCACTTCTATCTTACTTCTTGCAGCTGGGTCACTTTCTAATATATTGTTTATATCATATCTTAAATTTTTAAACACAGCTATTCCTCCCTTTGTAAAAATTACTTGTAACTAATACTAATCATATATTCCCATAGATATATATTTTTCTCCACCATCTGGTGCTATTACTAAGACTTTTTTCCCTTTTCCAAGTTTTTTTGCTTCTTGAATCGCAACAAATATAGCTGCTCCTGAAGATATTCCTAACAAAATTCCTTCCTTTGACGCAAATTCTTTAGTAACTCTAAAAGCATCGTCATCAGAAACCCTTCTAATTTCATCTATACACTCTGGATTATATATTTTGGGTATAAAACCGGATCCTAGTCCTTGTATATTGTGGGCAGCTGCTCTTCCTCCACTTAAAACTGGTGAACTTTCTGGTTCTACAGCAATTATTTTTATTCCATCTATTTTCTCTTTAAGCTTACTTCCTACCCCAGTTACAGTTCCTCCTGTTCCTACCCCAGCAATAAATACATCTAAATCATTTATGTCAGAGTATATTTCTTCTGCTGTAGTTACATAATGTTTTTTTGAATTTGCTAAATTTTCAAACTGCTGAGGCATAAAGTAATTATCCTGCTTTGCTAGAGCTTTAGCCTTTTCTATGGCGCCATTCATTCCTTGTGCGCCATCTGTTAATATAAGTTCTGCACCATATGCCTTTATTAGATCTCTTCGCTCTTTGCTCATGCTATCTGGCATAATTATTATAACCTTATATCCCTTTAATTTTCCTATCATAGCTAGTGCTATTCCTGTATTTCCACTTGTAGGCTCTACTATTATTGAACCTTTTTTTAAAAATCCTTCTTTTTCAGCTTTCTCAATCATTCCTAAAGCTGCTCTATCTTTAACACTTCCACCTGGATTATATTTTTCTAATTTAACATATATTTCAGCACTATCTTCATCAACTAAATTATTTACTTTTAATATTGGTGTTTTCCCTATTAAATCTAAAACGCCATTGTATATCATATTTTCCTCCCTATATATAAGTTCTAATTTAGATAATTTATTTTTAAAGTTTATTACAATTTTATTTCTATAATTGTATAGCTTTCTATAAAAAACAGACATATGTAAATTTTATCATTTCATTTCTCAACTTCAAGTAAACTAAACTTATTTATATTTACTTAAAAACTTAAGGTAATAAATTATAAAAAACTTCGCCTCCAAAATATAGAGACGAAGTAAAACTCTAATTGCAAATCCACTTACTTTTATCTTATTTTTTTCTTCCAAAGTGGATATAATATTTCATCTATTAAATCATGAGTATTTACAGCTCCAATTAACTTGTCTTCTTCATCAATTACTGGTATTGCTAACAAATCATATTTAGCTGCAAGTTCTATTGCTTCATCTACATTAACATCATGTCTAATAACTTCTATATTTTCACTCATTATATCTTTAACTTTAACATCAGGCTTATTTAAAATTAAATCTGATGGGTTTATTGATCCTAATATTCTATCTTCCTCGTCTGTAATATAAATTCTATATAATTCATCTTCTTCTGGTTCTTCCATTTCTCTTAATATATCTATTATTTCTCCTATTGTTATATCTAAATTAAAAGAAATAAAATCTGTGCTCATTATACTACCAACGGCTTCATCTTCATATCTTAAAAGTTCTTTTACTTCTTCAGCATCTTCTTTTTCTAAGTTTATAAGAATTTTTTCTCTTTCTTCGTCATCCAAATCATCTAATATATCTGCAATCTCATCATTTGGCATATTCTCTAAAAGTTCAGCTGCTTTTGTTTCACTTAATTCTTTTATAATACTACCTTTATATTCAGGTTCTATCTCTTCCAATGTATCTGCTGCCAAGTCTTCATCTAATGATTCAAAGATTTGTTTTCTTGAACTTGCATCTAGATTTTCTAGTATATCTGCAAGATCTGCTGGATGAAGAGTTGAAAGTTTTTTATATGGAACTGCTATTTGTAAATTATTATTTACCATTTCTAAAGATTCAACATCATCCCACATTAAAACTCTATCATCATAATCTTTCCTAAGTATCTTGTATATAAAACTACCAAGCTTTGCACAATTCATCCTTCTAAATCTTGCAAGAGGACCTGTTTCTACCGCTATTACCCTGTATTCTCCAGCAATTTCTGCTATTCTTAAATCATCAACTCTTACTACTTGCTTTCCATTTATATCTACTATTTTTTTATCAAGTAAATGTTCTGATAAAAGATAAGAATAAGTTCTTGGGAGTATTTCTTTGCTTCCTCTTGTCACTATTTTTATCCTATTTTCTTGCTGATAAAAATTAATGCTTCTAAATTCATAGTGAAAAGTTGATCCATCTCTTTTGACTTTATAACCAATTACTCTAGGATACCCATCTTCAGTGGTTACATATATATCTTTAAGTTCTCCAAGACTTTCGTCAAATTCATCAAAGATCTTTCTTCCCAGGATATTTGTATATAGAAATACCGATAATTTCTTCATATCTTTTCCTCCTCACTTTTAGAGGAGTTAAACATAAATTTAATAAAATAAAATGGAATACAATTAATTTATAATGAAGTTTATCTCCCCTAAAACTCTAATATTCAATTTTGATAAGTTAATACTCTGAGGGACACCCTCCATTTAAATTCACCCCTTATTTATTTAGAATAAATATCTTTTATTTTGTTGTACATATATTCTCCAATATTATATTATATTAAAAACCACCAAAAAGGCAACCTTTTTAATAGTTAAATATTAAAGAATGAAAAAGTGGAAAAATTAGAGAAGGTTTTAAACACTTCACTATTCACTTTTTATAAAAATACACATAAAAAACACCTATAAACTTAGACACCTTTTATAAGTGTCTAGTATATAGGTATTTTCAAACTATCTTTTTTTATTTAAATGTATATATAGACTTTAATAAGCAGCCTAATATTAATACTTCTCCAATTATAACATATGGATATAAGCTTATTCCACCTAACAATAAAATGTATTCTACTATGTAGATAATTAAGCTTATTAAAAGCATCCTCATACCAGTTTTATTAGAAAACGGTTTGTCTAAATTAATTAATATAAATACTGCTAAAGACGCTAATATGATTAAATATATTAAAATTGGTATTATTCCATTTTCTATTGAAATAATGAATCCAAAATTATTAGTTATACTTATACTAAACTTATATGTATATACTAAAAGTCCATATAGTAACCCTAATATTACCATAAAAATATAATTTCTACTGAATTTTATTCTTTCATTTCTTAAAAAGATATATAAGGATGATAGTATAATTAATGGAATACTAAAGTAATTGAGCAATGCATATTCTTTTAAAAAATATATTATTCCTTGTTTTTCTATTATCACTCCACATAATAGCACTATACATCTTAATATCATTGGTATTAATAAGATACTTATAAATAATTTAATTTTTTTAGGTGATAAGTCTATATTCTTTTTCCCTAGATATAAAATAAATGTAATTATAAATAACAAAAGACATAAATAGCTGAATTCTAACAATTGCACTCCTACCTTTTTATTACTGCTACTTATAATTATTAAAAAAAGTCTTATTTTATTCTAGTTTTATATTATTTTACTCCTAAAATTTTTAGTCCACCTTTTATACACTTTATATTAAGTGGAAAGTCTGGTCCCTTTTCACCATCTATATCAGTTACGATATCTTCATAAGATTCTATATATAAGTTATTAGTTTTAAAATAAATAACATTATCTGAATCTAAATGTTCTCCTCTTAATACTTTAACAAATAAAGGTATTAATTCTATTATTGGAATTGCCTTAAATATAATAACATCTAATTGCCCATCAGTAACATTTGCTTGTGTTGCTAGCTTGAAATTACCTGCTGTTTGACCATTAAAAACTAACATAAAATACATTTTACCTTCGTATTTCATCTCTTCTGAATCAATTTTTATGTCAAGTTTTCTAAAGTTTGGAAGTTCTTCTAATCCCTTTAGATAATATGCTAACTTTCCTATTGTATTTTTTAAATTTACATCTGTCTTTTGTGATACATCAGTAAATAAACCTGTGCTTGCAACATTTACAAAGTATTTATCATTTATACTTCCTAAATCTACTGGTGTAACTTCTGATGATAATATTTGTTTACATGCCTTTGATATATCTGATGGCATTCCTAAAAATTTACCAAAATCGTTTGCTGTTCCAACTGGTAATATTCCTATTGGAACTGATATTCCACATTTCGCCATAGCATTAACAACATTATCTATGGTTCCATCTCCCCCAGCAATCAACACGTAATAATAATTATTTTCTTTAAAGTCATTAAAAGCATTTATAACATCTACTTCTTTATTTATTCTATACGGGACAATCGTGTATCCTGCGTCTTGGTGTATTTTTATAACCTTATCCAATTGATCTAATATCAAATTTTCTCCTGAGTATGGGTTATAAATAAATTTTACCTTTTTCACATTACCCCTCCTAGGTTTATTGTATTATTAATTATATAATTCCATATAATAAGTATAGAAGTTGCAATAAATATTCTACTCTTAACTAAATTATTTTAACAGCTTATATTAATTTAAGTAAAAGATGATGTAGATTATTGATTGAAACATATATATAGTATATTACTATATTTTACATATAAATCAAATTAAATATTTCCTTAATTTATTAATTTTATCTTAATTTATTAATTTTATCTTAATAATTAATTTAATCTCTAAACATCTTATATTTATTTTAAATATATGTTATAATATTGCATTGATAATAAAATATTAAGAAAGCATTAACTTTGCTTAGTATTTTTTAAACCAGGAGTGATTTTATGAAAAAGAGTTGTATTCCAAATGTTTTTACATTCATTAATTTATCGTGTGGCATAATATCTATTTTATACACATTTGAAAAAAATTATTTATTTGCTTGCTTCTTTATAATAATAGCAGCACTTGTAGATAGATATGATGGAAGAATAGCTAGATGGTTAAATGTTACAAGTGAGCTTGGAAAAGAATTAGATTCTCTAGCTGATTTAGTATCCTTTGGAGTAGCACCATCTATTCTTACATTTTTAATGTATGATTTAGAAAAAGTAGGTCCAGCTGGAATAATAGGCTTTGCTGTTTTATTAGCATTTCCTATATGTGGAGCTTTCAGATTGGCTAGATATAACACATCTTCTTTTGACGGTGTTTATACTGGAATTCCTATAACTATTGCAGGAAGCTTTATAGCTGTATTTGTATTTTTTACATTAAATTATAAAATAACACCATGGATTCCAATTGTTCTTTTAATCCTTGGCGCTTATCTTATGGTTAGTACTTTTAAACTTAAAAAATTATAATAGTGAAATTAAAATCTAAAGCTATTTCAAATACATTTGAAATAGCTTTTTTAGAATAATTTATTCCTCATCTTCTCTTTCTGAATTATTAAATTGTATTTCATAATCGATCTCTGTCAATATATTATCTTTATTTGTTTTTTCATCAACATATTGTTTTTTAAT
>VSSQ01000795.1_pt1 | contig 15780 bp, 13 predicted proteins | sample 4763081 | NCBI WGS metagenome assembly VSSQ01 (sample SAMN12137344, study PRJNA551015) | bioreactor metagenome | isolation source: SDC9 anaerobic chlorinated ethene degrading culture | place: USA: Knoxville, Tennesee | collected 2015-01-01
GGCGACCCCCGCACCTCCATCTTTGACGCGGACGCGGGCATCGCCCTCACCGACACCTTTGTTAAGGTGGTCTCCTGGTACGATAACGAGTGGGGCTACTCCAACAAGGTTGTGGATCTAATTGAGTATATGTATGAGGTTGACCACCGCTAACACACCACATATTGTTAAGGACACCGCCGCTTGGCGGTGTCCTTTTTATACTATACTGGTTCGCACGAATGCTGTCGAATAGGGCCGGGGTAAAAAATTTGTCTAAAAGTGCCAGAAGTTATGCACGTGGGGTATATTCTTTATTCAAAATATGCTTGACAACAGACATATATCAGGTATACTGTGTATATATAAAATATACAGTTAGCTGGATCGGAGAGCCGTCCATGGAGATTATCATCAGCAACTGGTCGGGAGTGCCCATCTATGAGCAGATTGTGCGCCAGCTAAAGTCCCTGATCGTGCAGGGCACGCTGCAATCAGGGGAGGCGCTGCCGTCCATGCGTTTGCTAGCCAAGGAGCTGCGCATCTCGGTGATCACCACCAAGCGAGCCTATGAGGAGCTGGAGCGGGAAGGCTTTATCGCCACGGTACCCGGAAAGGGTTGCTTTGTGGTGCCGCGCAACCCGGAGCTTGACCGGGAAAACACGCTTCGACAGGCGGAGGAATACCTGGCGAAGGCAGCGGAAATCGGCAGATTGGGGGGCGTTCCCCTGGAAGAGCTGCAGCAGACGCTGACCATATTATACGGAGACGAGTGAATATGACAAACGCTATTGAACTTTCGAACCTCACCAAGAGCTACGGCGCCTTCCGGCTGGACGGGGTGAGTTTTACCGTGCCAACCGGTTCCATTATGGGGCTGATCGGAGAAAACGGCGCGGGAAAATCCACAACCATCAAATGCATGCTGGGCCTTGTGTTTCCTGATTCGGGCAGTATCCGGCTGCTGGACCGGGACCCGTTCCGAGAGGAAAACCTCCGGGAGGAGCTTGGGGTGGTGCTGGATGAAAGCGCCTTTCATGACGCGCTGGGGGCGGCCGACGTGGGGCGCATCCTCTCCCGGAGCTACCGCAGCTGGGACCAGCCTCTTTTTCAGCGGTATCTAGAGCAGTTTGAGCTGCCCCGGGGGAAAACGCTGAAAGAGTATTCCCGCGGGATGAAAATGAAGCTGGGCATCGCCGCGGCGTTGGCCCACCATCCCCGCCTGCTGCTGCTGGATGAGGCCACCGGCGGCCTTGACCCTGTGGTGCGCAATCAGATTTTGGATGAATTCCTTAGCTTTATTCAGGACGAGGAGCATTCCATCCTCATTTCCAGCCATATCACCGGGGATCTGGAGAAAATCGCCGACTACGTAACCTACCTCCATAAAGGACGGCTGACCCTGAGCGGACCAAAGGATCAGCTGCTGGAGCACCACGGAAGGCTGGTGTGCACCAGGGATGAGTTGGCCAAAGTGGACAGCGGCTATCTCAAGAGCGTGCGCAGCGGGCAGTTTTCCTGCGAGGCGCTGATTCACAGCCGCCGAGAATTCTGCGCCCGGTATCCCGGGCTGACGGTGGATCGGGTAACCCTGGAGGATTTAATGATTTTTACCTCAGGAGGGGATCAGGGATGATTGGATTTGTGATAAAGGACCTGCTGGTGCTGCGCAAAACAGTTAAGCTCTATCTGCTGATTTTGGCGTTTTACCTGGCCCTCACGGTGGCCGGCCTCTTTGACAGCAACATGGTTCCCGGTTTTGCGGTAATGTTCACCATGATGCTGCCCATCTCCTCCTTCGCCTACGACGAGCTGGCCAGATGGGAGAAATACGGAGCCAGCCTTCCCGCCGGCCGACGCGGAATGGTGGGAGGGAAGTACCTGCTGGTTGTTCTGCTTGGGGCTGCGGCAGTGGCGATGATCGGCGTGGCGGCTCTGCTGATGACGCTGTTTTCCGACCGTGCACAGGCGGGTTTGATGCTGCAGACCGGCGTGGTGCTGACCTGTGCAGGAACGCTCATAAACTGCGTTTTGCTGCCGCTCCTGTTTCGGTTCGGCGCGGAGAAGGGGCGGCTGTTCATGATGGGAATTTTCGTGGTGCTGTTTCTGGGGGGGGTCAGCGTAGTAAAGCTGCTGTCCGCCGGGCGGCTGTCCCTGCCGGAGCAGCTGCCCTTTCCCTGGCTGATGGGGCTGGCCGCCTTAGCGGCATTGGGGCTGCTGACCTATCTGTCCTATCGGATTTCTCTGGGGATTTACGCTAAGAAGGAGCTTTAAGCGCCTTAAATCAGACTGGGAGGGGCACGGCCGTGCCCCTCCCAGTCTGATTTGCTATTCCTGCAGATAGTTAAGCCGCTTAAGGCGACGGTACGTCAACACGACGGGGACAAGGCCCCACACCAGCAAGCCGCTGAGGCCCAGAAGAGGTATGGCAACAGTAAGGTTTGCTCCGGTCCTTGCGGAAAACCAAATCATGAGCCGCGTCGCGGCATTTACAAGGGTTGCCGCGGTAACAGCTCCAATGAGAAGAAGCAGCCGTCTAAGGTGGGCGAGGCGGGAGGCCAGATCGGAAAAGAGGTCGAAGTCCCCTTCCTCCGCCCGCCTGCGGAAATATACCCAGCGATGCAGGGAGCCAACATGCTGGGCTCCCGTCTCCTCGATGAACCGGAGGTACTGTGCGCTTTCCGGATGGCTGGGGAAATGGTCCAGAAGCTCCAGCCGGTAGATGTATTCCCCCGGCAGTCCGTCCTCAAAGGTATAGCGGCAGAACCCCGCGTCGCAAAGCTGCAGGCCCTTGGCCGACAGGGCGTTGAGCCAAGTTTCCTCTTTTTCAAACTGCCAGGCCCAGAACCATTTGTAAAGTGTACGTTTCATTTGGAACCTCCCGCCACTATGCGCGCGCCGTTGGACACAAGCTCCCGCAGGCGGCTGAGCTCTTTTGCGGCGGCGGCCTTACCCGGGGCTGTAATCTCATATTCCTTCTTTCGGCTGTGCGCCTCCCCGGGCAGCGCCCGGATCCAGCCCTTTTCCAGCAGGGCGCTGATGGCTCCGTAGAGAGTGCCCGCCGCCAGGCGCACTCTGCCGGCGGATAAATCCGCCACCTTCTGCATGATGCCGTAGCCATGAAGCGGAGAATGGAGCGACAGGAGGATATAAAAGACCGCCTCGGTCAGTGCGATGCTCTCGCTTGGCATAAATATCGACCTCCGTTGCTTCGGCAAGCGCTATATCGCAAGCCGTTATACACAGTATATCGGATGACGATATATCTGTCAAGATCCGCATGAAAAAAGCGCGGCCCCGAGGTGGGGCCGCGCTTTGCTTCCGGCAAAGCCGGGGAAACACAAAAGGTTCTGAGGCTTAGTACATGCCGCCCATATTAACCGGGATTCTTTGAATGGAACAAAATAACTGTAAATATTAATAATTTAATCAATTATAAGATGTTTTGATAACTTTCATGAAACATTGTTTTTGAAGAAAATTTCTACCATCACGTATTTCTGCGCAAATCTCCGTATCTTAACACGTATTTGGTGTAAGTTTTGGTGTAAGCTGGTGTATAAGGAAACGCTGTAAATTACAAGGTTGAAGCCGCCTTTTCAAACGCTTTTTCAACTGCATCATAGTCGGTGTGGGTATAAACGTCAAGAGTCACGCTGGCGTTTGAATGTCCCATGAGATACTGCAAACTTTTCACATCGATTCCCGCCTGCTGCATATTGGTGCAGAATGTGTGGCGTAGCACGTGAGGCGTAATCTTCGGTAGTGTATTGCCATAGCATTTGATATATTTTGTCTGAATACACCGCATATAGTTTTCTAGATGCATGGAAACCTTTGGCATCCCTAACTTGTCCAGGAACAGAAACCCGCTACAACCGTCAATAAGCATTTCAATTTTAGGGGTGATCCTATTCTTGACGACACGCTTGACCGCTTCATATACCGTATTCGTCATGGGAACGCACCTAATCCCGCTTTTTGTTTTGGGGCTTGTAATGAAGTATGGGGTTGCTGCTGTTCGGCATAGTTGCCGCTTTACACTGATATAGCGTTTATCAAAGTCAATATCGGCTTTAGTAAGCCCATACAGTTCACTAACACGCAATCCGGTCCCAAGCAAAATAACAATGTCGTCATAGTAGTTTCCCCGGCCATGTTCCAGAAGGAACTGTAAATACTTCTCCTGTTGCACTTTTGTGAGGGCATCCCTTATTGTTGCGTCGTTGGGAACCACATCGGACAGCTTGAACTTAAAAGGATTTTTTCGAATTATGTCATCATCCACCGCCATCTCAAAGGCAGGCCGTATCACACTCTGAATAACGACTATTGTATTTTGCTTCACGCCGCTGTCATGTAAAGAAACAAACCATGTTTTCGCATCGGATAGTTTGACGGTCTTTATTTTGCGGTGTCCAAAGCTGTCTTCATTAATACGATTGACTGCTGTGCCATATGCTCTCATGGAATTGCGGCTTAGACCACGCTTCAGCCCCATGTATCGCGCCACAAGTTCTGATACCGTAATATTTCCGGCAACGTAGTCTACCCCATCATCAAGATCACGCCTGATTGATTGCTCTTTTTCACGCAGCGCATCCAATGTAGACGCATAGGCGCACTGACGCTTACCCCGGATATCACTGTAGCGATACATGTAACTGCCGTTTTGCCGCTGGCTTTCTCCATCTTTCAGGATACGGCCTTTGTTATCTTTGCGCTTTTCTGACAAACTAAACTCTCCTTCCTAGAAAAGCGCTTGATATGGTGATCTTAGTCTACCACATACCAAGCATTATTTACATCAAATTGAGTACACAGACTCCAAATATTTTTCCATAGCCTTGCGTTTTACAAGCCGTTTATTTCCATTCCAGAGCACAAATCGGCAATCGTCTCCAGAAGTTAGCTCTCTAAGTTTGTTAATCCCAATATTATAATAAATTACTGCTTCTTCGAGCGTTAGATTAGCCTTTTCCCAAATAGGAACTTCTTTTACCATATAATTAAATGTCCCTTTCTTCGAAAATAACGAGGAGGGAGCCGAAGCCCCCTCCTCTCTTTATTTAGTTAGTCTGCTTTTTTAATCTGTCTAAAACTACATTGAGTTTTTGGATTATCTTGTTTAGCTCGGCCTCTCGCCGGACCCCGCTCTCGGCAATTTCGACATATCGTTTCTTCATTTCTAAAAGATTACCGTTTATTTTCAAATAACCATCAATTTTTGTGCTAAAATTGCCTCTGACATAATTCAGAAGTTCTGTGTCAGAACCAGTTTCAATTAGCCGCTTTAGTTTCTTCATTTTTCTCATCCCCGTATTTGTGTTTGAAATAGGACCATAGTATATATTTAGGCAGTGTATTTTCAACGGTAGAAATTATGGCTTGATACTGCTCTATATCTACGGCAGGAGATGTATATGCCTTATTGCCGCAGTAAACCGGGCGCTCAGGAGAGCCAACGAGCATAGCGAAAAGTGGTGTGCCATATAAAAGCTCCGTGAAACCGCATATATCCCTCTCTGAATGAACATCGTCGAGTTTAAAATTGGTATATTTGATAATTGTAACGGCTCTTATAATCCAGTCAATATTAACTACCTGCCCGCCGTCAGTGGTTTGCGCTATAACAATTGTCATGACCTGATAAATGAAATCCAGCACTTCTTCAGCGGATAAAATTGGTGTAACTTCAATATCTATGTCAGCAATTGTAATAATTTTATTTTTGGGTATTGTTTGTTTGTATAGATTCCTTGCATCTTCCATTGTAAGATTGCGCATTTTATTTCCTCCTTGTATAGATCTATCCGGCCTCAAATGATTGAAGCTGGATGTTTTGATCGTTATCTATTCTTTCTTGTAAGTGTTTTATCAAATGCAGAACTGATTTCTCTCTTAATGGTTGGAATCAGGCTCTCATCGACATTACCCTGAATGATTAAGTCGAAATTAATATCTCCATAAGTTGCTGTTTGCATTGAATTAGGGATACCAGCAAACGCGGGGTGTAACGTTGACTTAGGAAAATTGTAGTTCAGTGAAGCCCCTGAGAATATTGCCGCCATTCCAATCTTAAGTTTATCGTCCAGCGCTTCCCAACCGGCGGACATGAGTTCGTGTAAGTTCTGTAGGTTATCAGTCCAGTTGTTCTGCATTTGCTCAGTGAGGACCATTTCGCCCGTTTCACCAAACATTAAAATTTCTTTTTGCTTGGCAGTTGGATTGTCACCGATAACACCACCGGAATGGTACAGTGGAACACCGTTGCGATACCACCGACCAGTTTCCTCGTCCTTTGTTGCGCCAATAGAAGTTCCGAGCTGATAATTAATATCCTCCAGCTCTTTTTTTCTGGATTCACTTGCATTCCACCATGCGGCGCTGTTTGTTTTCATGGTGGCAATAACCGACGAATCATCTGTGGCATACTGAGAATTAGTGCCACCGCTGATAGAACTGATTTCCGTATCTATGGAGTTCATGCCTGCAACAAAGCTGGAATACTTTTTTGCAGCCTCCATAGCGATATCCCACATGGACTTCAGTTTCAATTCGCTAGTGTCGGTGTACTTTTTCGCGTAAGTCAGCAGATTATCATATAAAGAAGAGCCCTCTGAATCGATACGTTTATACGCCGCTGCGGTTAAACGCTCGTTGTCGTTCAAGAATGCCTTTAAATCGTCAATTTTATCGTCAAGTGTATCTGAGTATAGATCATATTCTTTCTCTAGCGCGTCTTTCTGATTATCGACACTGTAATCATGCTGCTCATCACTGAGCTCCTTTTGCTTCTCACTGATTTCTTCCAATAGCTGTGCTCGTTGGAGCTTAGCGTCCCGACTGTCATCAAGCGCAAGGGCATCTGCCTGCGCCTGTAGCTTGGAAATATCGGACGTGAGCGTATTGACTGTTTTCTGATAAGAACTTTCTTCTTCCAAGAGTTCAATGGACTTAATCTTGAGGTCTATAATATCCTTATAGATATCACGCGCTTCTTCCAATGCATCAATATGATCGTTGGTTTCCCGCTCGATAAGATCCTTGGTTAAGTCCAGAATATCTTGCATGGCGTCTTTTTGGTTATTTAGCTTATCCAAACGTTCTTGATTAATATCGTTTATAATATCTTGAACGCTATTATAATAATTCCACCACAGCTCTTTCAGCTTGCGTATTTCCGCAGACTCTTCACTATACTCTTTTGACCTGTATTCGTCGGCAAGATTGTGAACATAATCCATCATCTGCTGGTAATTGGCAATAATATTTTTCTTGTTGCCGCCCTGGTTTTCCCAAAGCGTATTTTCATGTTCGCGAATTTCAAGCCATTCGTCAGCCTGCTCCTGCCGAATTTCCATAAGCTGATTTTTATATTCTTTGGCGGCCTCAGTGTTTGCGTACCATGCAAGGGAACTATCTATGTTGGTATCGTTTAAGTCTTCGGTGGTGTCAATCAGATCTTCTGCTTTTTTGCGCAGCTCATTTGTAGCGTCCTGATTTTTACCAATCAGCTTATTGACATGCTCCAAATTGTTAATAAGTAAATCATTCCGCTGCGGGTCGTAATCAATATCAAAGCCGAGACTACGCAATTCGGAAATATTAGACGAAATAAGTCCGCGCCGCATTTCTGTTTGCTCATGCAGTAGGTCATTTTCTTTTTGTTTTAGAGAAAGAAGCCTTTCTGTATTTTGAATACGTTGTTTATAGTCGGAATCGGCTAAATTTTTGCTTTTCGCCTCAATAGTGTCAATTTCATTCTGGACATCTTTCAGCTTTTTGGTAATGGCGTAAAGCTGATCGATTTCAGCGGTATATTCCTCAACTGAAGAACTACTAGATGAACCTCCCATCCACCCTTTGATCCCACTTCCGGCGGCATTTATAATAGACGTAATGGAGGATGCATAACTTTGCACATCCAGTTTCCACGCCTCAAGGTCTATGCCAGCCGCACCTTTCTCATCGGCCAACTTATTAAGCGCGGCATCAAGGGCAGATGCGCCAGCCGCCGCCGCTGCTCCTTTGGTTGCCATGTCCAGCATTGCTTCCGCAGCATCTTCAATACCATCTTTGGCACTCCTAGAACTGTCTCCAACGGCCTTTGTACTGTCCGTCATAAGAGCTTGTAGAGATTCCACAGCGTATGTGGCAACTTGTTCCGCAGCCAGAGTTTTTAGATAGGCAGTTTTCTCAGAGATGAGGTTGGCGACGGCGCCAGAATTAAGATTTATCTGACCATTTTCATTAATAAGCGCATCGAGATATGCCGGTCCCAATTTAAGCAGTTCCTGAACAGTGTCTACAGAAATGGAACCCAGCTCGCTGTATTCTTCTTGTGCAGATTGTAGTGTCTGAAGCGAGGACTGGACGGAATCAATTAGCTCGGTTGTACTTTTGGAAACTTCTTCTGTAATATTGCCATAATAACCGGCAGCGGCAGCGGCAGAGTGGAATTTTTCTGCCAACGCATTCAAAATAGTGCTTTCGTTCCCAGCTCCGGAAAGATAATCAGAGACTGCATCCTCAAGATCAGAATAGGTGCTGACAAGGCTTGTAAGCGTGTCAAGAGATATTTTCCCAGTAGCCTCCAAATCACTTTCAAGGCTACTGTATGCGTCTCTGGCTGTTTTAGCGGCTGAAAGTGCATCGCCCATGTTCTCAAATGCCGCAGCGGTGTTACTGACAGAATCATTTGCACCGGAAGCCGCCCGGTTAACCTGTTCGTACCACTCAGGAAAGTTGGTGGCCATAATATCATCAACGGCAGAACTGATTTCGTTTGCGCTTATTGAGCCATTCGCCATTGCCGTTGTCAGCGATTTATTTGCGCCTACAGCGTCAATCAGGCTTTGACGATATTGCTCATAGGAAGTGGCCGAATCAACAGTTTCTCCGGCAATCTCTTTTTGCATCGATTCTACCAGCGCAGCCGAATCAAGAAGATTATTGGTAGATTCATTTACATTATCAACATAGGTCTGATAAGTGCTGACGGCCTGATTCAGTCCGGCGTACAGAGCGCTGGACGTATAATCATAATCCGATGCATTTTTAAGGGCATCCATAGCGGCGGTAAGCTGTTCGATTCGCTCTTCTGCGGTGCCTGTTTCCGTGGAAAAAAGATTAGAATTAAAGAAACCGCCATTTTGGAAGATAGGCGTACCGTATTGGTTTGTAATATCCTTGAGAATATCATAGGCAGCCTTATCTCTGCCTCCAACATATCCATATCCGCCGATACCCAAAAACGAATCTTCGCCAACAGCTTTATCGGCGGCATCCCTGTCGGCGTAATATGTTGCAACATAACTGTCCAGACTGTCCTTTGCTGCTTCCATATTTATTTCTTTAAGCTTGGCAATCTGGTCATCCAGTTTGCCGTTGACCAAATCCAGATTAGATGCCTGATCCCCAACCAAAGATGTAATCTGAGCTTGTATATCCTTAATTTCGGAGCGAGTATCGGCATCCATGGTGTCCATGGACTTGAGCTTGGTATATTGGTCAATGAGCTCATCCAGCGTTTCGACCTCTTTGGCGGCGGCATCAGAAATATCCCTCTGCGTATTCGCAAACTCATTTGCTTTGTCGCTGGCATTGCTTGAGGCATTGACTATGGCCCCGAACCCTGCAATAATGGCATTGATTGCAAGTCCAATAGCCATATGAGTCAACATATTCATGGCTACGTTGAGCACCTGCACACCAATACTAGCGGCTTTTGCGGCAATTCCTACCCCCCTGGTAGCGGCAACGGCAGCGGTCTGCTGCGCCTTATACTTCTCTGCGGTATTACCTGCATCGTCCATGGTAACGGCATAGCTTTTTGCCTGCTTGCTGGCTCCGGACATAACTTCTTCAAATGATTTGACGGATACCGAGTTATCATCTATAGCTTGCTTCCATTTCAGGAGCGCCTGATAATCCGTTTCGATCTGGGCAGCGTATTCTTCGGTAGATTTGCTGGAGGCAGCAATAGCTGTCGTGATTCCGATGCCGGAACCACCCCAGTCCTTACTGGTATCGAGTTGGAAAAAGCCTTTCCCGCTGGCAAGGCTTCTGATACCACCAATTGCGGATAGCAGAACGGGGAGCGCCCCTAATTTATCCGTAATGGCCGTTAACCAACCAAGAAGCCCGGTTCCTGTGTCAATTACGCCCTTTATCAATTCACTGCTTAGAAATGTATTGGAAAATTCCTGATACTGAGCGGCGAATTGCTGCTGCTTTGCCTCTATGCTGTCAAGCCATTTTGCATGTTCGGCATAGGCTGAACCGGCAGACTCAGTTGATGTCTTTAGTACCTTTACTGCATCCGACATGTTGGTAATAGTAGCGGCGAGTGCGTTACCTTGTCGTTTTCCTGACAGCAGTTCCAACAGGGCAGCTTGGTCAATATCGCTCATATCTTTCCAGGCGTTGCTGATGCCGAGAATAATATCATAGGTGCTTTTAAAGGTTTTCTCATCTTGCATGATATCAAGACCGCCGAGCCCCTTGGTATTGGTGAGCGCCCTGACTTCATCACGCAGTTTTGCTGTGGACTCTGCCATTGCATCCGTATCAAGCCCTGCTTCTTCAAGCTCGGTTTTGGCCCCACGGATACGCATCGCAACCGTTTTCCACATTGTTCCTACTGCATCCGGGTCCTGAACGACATTATTGGCGGCAACGATCAGTGCAATAGATTCATCAATGGTGTTATTTGCGGAAGAGAGTGAGGAAGCCGCTCTTTGCATTGCTTCACCGATACCGCCGGAAGAGATCGCAAATTTATTACCGACTTCATTGAACTTGTCCACAATGCTCATAGCATCTTCGCTTGCAATACCAAAAGCCTTCATCGTGGAAACTATGGACTGAGTAGCGGTATCAACAGATTCAACATCATCGCCAACATTCTGATAAATTGTGGCGTATTCTGCTAACTTTTTTGCATCGTCTAGCGAATATCCCAATTTTGCAAAATTAGCGGTTGCCTGCACCAGATCGGTTATACTGGTTCCGAGTTGAACAGCTCTGGAAGACGCCTCTTTAAGGAACCGATTATATGTAGTGCTAGTTTCGTCAGTGACCTTTTTCAAGTCCACCATTGCGATATTAATGTCAATGACAGAACCATATAAACCACGGATTCCGCCCATAATAGCGGCGATAAGAGTACCCATAGCCATCCAGCCTGCCATTTTGCTGGCGTTTTGAGCCATCTGAGAAAGCGTACTCTTTTGGTGTTTTCCGGCGCTAATTAATTGTTGCTCGAACTGCCCAATCTGCGAGTTAAGATTAGTCAGTTCCTTTTGAGAAGATATAATTTGAGATTGATCGAACAGCCCCTGCCACTCTTTTACCAGTTTGGGATCTCCGACAAAGGCAGAGTAATTTTTCTTTAAATTTTGGATTTTGAGCTGTGCATTTTGGATGTTATTGGATAGAGTATTTGCCTGCACCAACTGGTCCCATGCGGAATTATCCAGCTTAAAGCTCTTGAATTCAGTCTGGAGGAGCTTTAGCTTCTCCCTGTACCTATCCAGCCCTGTGCTATCTGTGGCACTGTCGAGAAGCGTTTTGGCTTTGTTTGCCGACTGCTCAAACTCGCCCCCGAAGATACCGGCACTGGTCCATTGCTTAATACGAGTATCCAGATCAGCCTGATATTGGGCCTTTTGTGCCGAAAAAGTCTGTGCTTTTAATTCAGAACCGGAATAAGCGGAATTTTGCAGCTCTTTTGCATACCGTTGCAGGTCGGCAACCATGCTGTTAATTTCCCGCTTGTGCTCATCACTGAGGGTAGACGTAGAATTGCGGATTTCCTTGATACGGTCTGAGACCTGCTGCAATTTGGTGTTATAATCACTAAACTGGGGCATGCCCTCAAGAAGCGGCTTGGCGGAGCTGGTAGTTGTTTTGCTCGTTAAATTCTTTAATTTAGTTTCAATATTATTTAGATAGTTCAGCGTACCTTGCAGACCTGAGCCGGTGGATTTGTCAGTCAGAACTGAACTCATCTGAGCAAAACCCTTAAACGCTCTGGTCCCGCTGGTTATTTTGGAGAGCTGAAATCTATAGCTTTCAACTGTGCTGTCGGCCTTTTTGACGCTGGCGGTGAAACTTTCAATATCTCCCTGCGGCGACTTGAAGACATTCGTGATATCGACGGTGCCAAGTTCGGAAAAAGATTTTTTCACCCGATCCAACACATTAGCAGTAGACTTAAAATACTTTCTTCCTTCTGCCTCCAGGGTTTTCGTATCAAAAATACTTGAAGCCGAACTGCCGGCCTGCGTGCTTTTCTGGGTATTCAGCTTGACCTTAATGGGAATGTTGACATTAATACTACTTGCAAGCCGCTGAAGTTCAGCTTGAATCTGCTTCTTTGATTCATTTTGACTGACGCCAAACGTAACTCTTGGCGTCTGGCTACTGCTTATTTTTTCAGTGATTCCGCGAAGTTCTTTCAGAATAAGTTTTCCTGAGCCCTTATCAATACTGGTGCTACCCTCAACACCAACTAATATTCTAATGTCTGGTTTATCCAACCATGATCACCAGCCTCCTTATATAAAATTAGAGGAGCCGGATAACCGGCTCCTCTCTTAGCACATATGGATACCATTTACTTTCTCGGAATTGGAGTCTGCTGAACACCATCCTTTATGGCGGCTTCTAGTTTCGTACTCAAAGTATCGAGGAATGCGACAATATTTTTCTTGGTAAGGACGGTAGAAATCTTTTTCCCATTCTGTGATACGGTATTTTTGAGAACGGCAAGAAGCTCAGATGCACTGACCATTGCAGTGTTGACATCTTCCACTGTCTGTATGACAATATTGGCAGCACCCCCGGCAAGGTCAGCATTGGAGCGGTCAATAAGATATTGAATTTTAGCGTCAATTTTATCCTCCAAGCCAAGTGTGATGGAGTGCATTTCCTGTTTCAGACCAATTTTATCAACTAGTCTATATACTTCATAAATAACTAATCCATCTTCTTCAACGCGGAGAAGGGCGTTTCTGTCAACTTCCTCGACAACAAACATCTGAGCAAATGCCGTTGCAATAAGCGGTTCCTTGCGAGCTGGATAATAGTTAATTCCATCAAACACATTATTGCAGACAAAATCAATAAACGATTCCTGCGCGCTGGGATCAAGATATGTACGGAGCTTTAAACTTCCATAAGTACCAAGATCGACTTCCATAGTTTCTTCCTGCGTGTTATAAATTTCATTTACCTTTTTAAGGTTAAGCATTTATCAAATACCTCCTGATATAATTTGTTTTCATGTAGCTCGGCCAGCAAAAGCGCCAGCCCTTCTTGTGTGTTAATTTTATAGGTTTTAATATTTAATTCCTCACTAAACTTGCCAGTCTTGCAGAATTGCTTTAACGCAGCAATGCCATCTGCGGTAGCATCCCCCGTATGATGATAGACAGATATTGTGCTGTTCATGTAGTCGTATCGCCCATAGATTTCACCGCCAGTAGTAGGCAGATAGAAACAGGATGTTGGTAAACTCTTAGTACAATTGCTTTTAAGGCTATTAAGCCTTTTGGGTATTAATTGAAGATTTTCTATTCGGTTGTCCCACCGTGGCAAATGCGGTCCCCACGTTTTTTTATGGTCTATAGAACCACCCATGGCGGAGCAGGTTTGGAAAACGATATCTCTCCAATTATCTGCGTTGACACCATCCCGGTTGTGATAGGCCCAAATGAGCTGGTGCAAGTAACATCCTCTCTTGCCAAACGGCTTGTTTTTCATTGCCCTGGATTTTTTGTCATACTGCCAGGCCATATTTTCAATTATTTGATGCAGATTTTCAGAGTAGTTGGTTATGGAGAGCATTCCGCCAGAAGTAACTACTGTGTATTCCTGGCGGTCAATTTCAATAATGCTTGTCTTGTAATCGACTGCAAGGCGAATATTTTCTTTGGTAAGATTATTTTCGTCGCCGTCAATGTAACATAATCTTCTGCCTAAATAGTAGGCAGTTGGCTTTCGTGTATATGTGGCAAACAAAACATGAGACAGATGTATAACATGCTCATAAGTCCGGCTTGGCTTTTTCTTTTTTCTAAATGCAAATCCCATTTTTGATTGGGGAGAAGACTGTGGATTTCCATAAAGCTTGATACAGTCAATTACCGCATTTAAAGCCCGATTATTCTTCGAAAATCTTGCAGTGTTTCCTGCGGTTCTCAGCTCGTAATGATCTTCACAATCAAAGATGTGGCATTTTATGTGTCGCTTATTTTCATTGTCAAAAACTAAGGTTTCCATGATTCATTTAATGTTTCCTTTCTTAAAGCGCGGCTGACCTCCCGAAGCAGCCGTCCGGACACGTAAGGCCCAATAGATAGAAAAGGGCTCGGCGTTTAGCCGAGCCCTAGTTTGTTATTCTTGCAATTCATTTTATAAACTGTTATATGCGCTCCTTAGTGCATTAAAAAATGCCGCCGAAATAGTAGAGCCAGATGAAACAGTTGAGACACCTAATGCAGAAGCAACCAGATTAACCCTCGCCGCAGATATTGACTGTCCACTAGATACGGATGATATGCTGGTTCCTAATTTTGAGTTCACCTTCGCCACTAAAGAATTCCACTCCGACGCACTTACATAAATACCAAGCCCAGATGTTTTGGTCGAACCAGTAACAGGGTTTCCAGTAGATATATTAGTTCCTGCATAAGTCCAATTGAATGTTTCTGCCGAAACCGTAACCGTTGCCGTCCCAGCGGGCCAATACCCGCCAGAGGCTGTCTCCACAAACCCCCAAAAGGTATATGTACCAGGGTCGAAGGTGGTTGATTGATTAACGGATGTCCCCCCGCTGGATGTTGCACTCTTATAGTCTACAATTCCGGTAATTGAACTAACGCCGCCAACTGTAAACTGATTGCTCGTAATGCCAGCCCGGACGTACCCGTTGTCGGTCGTAAACGCCTTGCTAAGACCGGATATCGTCCACACTAGAATATTTATGCCGCCGGTTAAAGCAAGTGTCGCCCCGCCCGATGGGTTTTGCGTCGATGTTTCACACGCTGTTTGACAGTCTTGGCATGCACTTTCACATACATACTGGCAAGATGCTTCACACGCCGATTGACATGTCAGGCAACCTTCAGCGTTACAGTCACACCCGCTCTCTGACGTTGTTCCACACGTCTCAGAACACCAGTCGGAACAGGAGGATAAAAATGTCGCGTCTAACAGACTGGATTTCGAGGCCAATGATTCCGGTATGTTAATTAGCTGGTCATATAAAAGTTCATCCATTATAGACGCTCCAAATTTGTTTGAACGTCTCGTTGTGCTCAGACCCTAGAAGGCGCATCACTCTGATTGCCTCCTCTAGGAGCATTTGATACCATTCGCAATGGACAATAGAAACGCTTTTTGTGTCCCCTGATTTCATATAGTTGTTTGCGACACAGCCGCCGTCACATACCCTGTTCATTCTGCACTTCTCACAGTCTTTCCCAGAGCATCGCCGCGTGTCGTAGTCTGTCACCATGAACTCTCGCCTTGAGTTATCAATTCCAGTAAAAATATTGCCTAAATAAAATGGGCTGGCCTCGTTCTCGAAGCTACTCATGTCTTGGCATGTAAATACGCGCCCGGTTGGATCTATGGCGGCATAATGTGTCCCGCCTAGCCCACAGCGACTACATGCCACGCAGCGCGGGATATTTCGGTCAACGCCCTTCTGAATAGCCGCGTTAATCAAATTGATGGTGCCAAACATTTTCTCAAAAGAGCTAAATGGAACAGGTCTCCGAGCTGAGCGAC
>VSSQ01000799.1_pt1 | contig 15735 bp, 11 predicted proteins | sample 4763081 | NCBI WGS metagenome assembly VSSQ01 (sample SAMN12137344, study PRJNA551015) | bioreactor metagenome | isolation source: SDC9 anaerobic chlorinated ethene degrading culture | place: USA: Knoxville, Tennesee | collected 2015-01-01
CTAAAGCCGATATCCTGCCGGAGGGAGATCGGGAGAGGGAATGTTAATTCACCGGCTACGCTCGTAGAAGGTCTGGCAAAAGGGTTTTCGGACGGGAGTTCGACTCTCCCCGCCTCCACCAACGGTACGCCAAATAGCGGTTCTTGAATCTCTCCGGTGTACCACAATCTCAAAATAAGCCCGTTAGGGCTTATTTTTTTGCTTGTATGTGAGGTTTGATACTGATAGTAAAAGAAACGGTAAAATCTGCTAATAATCGACAATGACAGTGTAATTCACACGGGTATATAATTTACTCAATAGGCATAGAACCCGTTTAAATAGTGAAAAGCACAAAACATATAACTTAATAAGTAAATTTGAATATTGGAACGCAGTATTCGCGTGTTTGCTGTACGCTGACGAAAGGAAAAAACAGATGAAAAACGTGAAGAAGGGCACTGGAAAACATATCTTGCTGGTTTTGCTGCTGCTGATCGCCGTTGTTGCCGTGGCAGCATGCGGCAAGCCACCCGTTGAAACCCTCGCTGCGCGAATCCGCATCGACTATTCCGATACGAGCGGGTTGCTGGAGGAGATCAACAAAGCAAACAGCACGCAAACGGCTGCGGCAAAGGATGACCCGAAGCTGGACAGCCTGGTATATCAGATCATCATCGACGGAAATTTGGGTGCTCAGACGAACTGGGGTTCGAAAGACGGCGGCGACTATGGAACCGGGAACGGTTTCCTTGATAAGCAATGCACGACGTATGATTCGCTCGTCATGCTGTTAAGCGAAATCACTTCCGGCGAAAAGGCGTTTGGGTATTTTTCCTGCGAGTTGGGGGAAGCAACGACTGTTACCAAATCCGATGTAGCGAGCGGTGTTCTGCAGGCGAACTACTATCGATATGACGCAGCGTTCAGCAGCGATTCTCTCAATACGAGAAATTATATTGCTCACAAGAATCTTGCCTGTTTGGTGAGCGATGTCGCCGCGACGGCAGCCACGAGTACAGAATCCAACAATGTGTTCATTCTTGTTTCGGATCTGGCCATGCAGAACGAAAGCGTAAGCAGCCAGATTGCGGATGTATTGACGAAAAATGTTATTTCAAGCGATTCTTTGACTATGAGCCTGATCGGGATTCAAGCGGATTATGTTGGCAAGATCAACAACGTCCCGCGCTCTTCCATTGGCATCGAACCGAAGCGCGTGTTTGGCGAGCCGCTGAACTCCAGCAAGGTCTATCAGCGGTATCTCTACCTGCTTATCATTGGCAATCCGAAGCAAGTGTACGAAACAACAAACAAAATTCTGGAGAAATGCGAGAACAACAGCAACCTCAATCGTGAGGGGCAAGTGAACAGCGTTTACTTCTCGGGTCTTGAGTGTGTTTCGAGCAAGACGGCGAATTCGGCAGGCGCGACGAACTGTACGATGCAGTGGAAAGAGCCGAATCTCGAGTTTTGCGGCAATATCTTATCGTACGGGGAAAAGATTGAGGAAAAGAATGTTCAAGGATACATGTTCTTCTTTAACAAAGACGAAGTAACGCAGGAGGATATTGACACAATATCTCGAATGCCGCTTGCAAAAATTTACAGCGAAGCGCCTTCGCCGACAGAGGAGAATATTCGCATTACATGCTCATTCCCGTTTTCCTTGCGAACCTGCATCAAACAGTCTGGCGCGAGCATGACGGAAGGCAGCATATTGCTCGACTTTTCCGCGAGCACTCCGACTGTTACTCTATCGCAAGTCAACCAACTCGACCTTACGGTCAACGACAATAAGATTACTGCGAAAATTACAGGATGGAGCACATGCGATTCTGGTTTGATCTCACTATACGGCGAACCGGTGTTCGATGCGGAAAGCGGGCAGTTTCAAGTGGGGCTTGTGCTGAACAATTCCATGCTTCAGCAGGATTTACCGATGATTCTTTCCATAACGCTTCAGCCCTCTTTTATGCCGGATCGGTCAAAGCTTCTTGAGGCGTTTGATGCGAGCTGGCTGACCACCTGGTCGATGGATATGAAGCAATACAATTATGACTGGGATACGCATGCATTCACATTTAAGCAAGCGAAAAAGACGGCGTATCTGGCGGAGACATTCCTCAACAACCTGCTGGATCGTCAGATTGATGAGAATATCAAAGACGCAAACGCGGAGATAGCTTATTACACGGAAACCTTTGTACTTGGCGTTGTTGAGCACAATCAAGCCGGAACTTATGTAACTTCTAAACAAACTGTTAAACCAGATACAGACTTTGGCTGGGGATTCAGCAAGGACGAGGTTGATCAGTTTCCAAAGGGCTGATAGACAGAAATGAATAATACCGGGAGGGAATGAACTATGTCTGAACAAAAAGGGCTTGGCCGCCTTCTGAAGGGCGCGCGCATTCTGGCAAAAATCCTGCTGATTACCGTTTTTTATCTGGCAATTCTCTGCGCGCCGCTCTTAGCAAAGGATGCGGTGACTTCAGCGTATTCCGGGTTTGACGCGAATACACCATTTGATTTTGCTGGCATACCGAATACCGTATTCAATTTGCTGTTTATCGGGTTTGCAGCGCTTATTGGCGGTTTGTTCCTCGTGAATCTGATTTTCCGGTTGTTCGACGAAATAAGGTGCGACACAGTGATCGGCCGCCGGTCTGTACAGGTTCTATTGAATGTGTTCGTCATTTTGGGCGGTGTGCTCTACCTGCTGTACTTGAATTATTTTCAGATTCAATCGCTCGATTGGTGGGGATACAGCAACATGGCGGCAAGCGGCTCAGGGAATATCCTGCTTTGGGGTTGGGCGGCGCTGTACCTGGCCTGTTCAATTGTTCTTTGTATTCTCGATCTTCGCTTGTTTGCAGCGGAGAACCGTAACCCTTGGTATCGAAAGAAACATAAGCAGGATGTGAAACAGAATCAAAGCGAAGGGGATGAAGAACTATGAAAGAGATGATCTTGATCGCCGTTGGCGGCAGCGGCGCGCGCGTTGCGCAAAGCGTCGTTGCGCTGGCAGCGGCTGGGTTTGCGGACAGGCTCGTGCGGGAAGATGCGCGGCTGACGATCCGCCTTGTCGACATCGACATCAACCATGCGGATGGAATGGAGCTGCGCAAGCTCGTAAAGTCCTACAACGAGGCGTTTCAGTTCCTTTGGGATGCGCGGTGCAAAAAAGACCGAAAAGGCTGGCGGCCGCTTGAGATAGTTTTGGAAGCTGATGGGCTGTTTTACTTTGGAACCGGGTTCGACGGCGGCGCTCACGTATATCCCAGCATTCAGTCGTACGTAAACGGCTACATCGGTTTGAACGCCGCTTCAAAGCCGCTTGTTGAGGCTCTCTATGGCGAAGCCGATTTGGAGATGCAGCTCTATGACGGCTGCAAGGGACATCCGCACGTTGGGTCGTTGCTCTGGGAACATCTTTACACGAAAAACTTTATACCATTCTGGGATTCGCTGACTGTGCGTGCGGGTTCGCCCGATCCTGCGCGTATTATGTTTGCAGGCTCGTTGTTCGGCGGCACGGGGGCGAGCGGGGTTCCAACCTTGGCCAAGTGTCTGCGTGAGTCGCTCACTCAAAAGCAGAACTGGGATATCGGCCTGACACTCTTGGCCCCGTACTTCTACCTGAACAACGCTACGGATCGGGAAATTCACCCGGGCGAGGTGGAGGTTGATTTTTCGCAGTTCAGTTTCCAAAGCAAGCTCGCCCTGAATTATTACATCCTTGAGGATGTTTTGCCTGTGGTGCAATGCATTCAGGTTGTCGGCAGCGATAAACAGTCCATGGTAGACCGGGGCGGAGCCGTCGTCGAAAACAAGGGCGACAGCACGGAACACCCGCAGAATAATCCCGCAGTCCCCGCAGAGCTCGCTGCGGCAATCGGAATCATGCAGTATTTTACCGAAGATTGGGATAAGAACGTTTTCGTTCCGAAGGCGACTGTAGGAAAGGACAACTGGAGCATGCTCCCGCAGGCGGACGCCGTACGCGGGTGCCTGGAACAGCTCGAGCGTTTCTGCCTGATGACTCGGGACTACTTTACCACCATTGCTCTGCTAAAAAACACCAAGCTGGCTCCGACCTTTATCAAGGAATTCTGGAGCGACGGCACCCGAAGCGAGACAAATTGGAAATCGAAATGGAACGGCAAAGAGGAAGGGATTGGCGCGCTGCTGGAGTTTTCGAAGAACATGCTAGATTGGTTTTTGGAGATGGACCGCAACGGCTTGACGGTTTTGTCCGTAGACGAGTGCGCAACGATACTCGAGCGGAAGGCACAGAGAGGACAGACGGCCGGAATCAAGCTGCACGGGGTGAAAGGCAGCGAGATTCTGGGGGTAATGAACCAGCAGGTTCCGCGTTACTTTGTCAGCCGGGAGCACAAGGAAACGCCAAACAACCCCGTCAGCGACGCCTACGCGCTTGCGCTCATGGACGCCTGCGAAACGCCGTATGTCAGACGCAGAGCTAAATAACGCCGGACAGCAGAGATTGGAGCAATAATATGTATTGGTTTACAAAAGACGATCCGTATGCAAGAACTTGCCTGGATGCCATCTCCGCCGATACGGACGCCGCGACGAATCTCAAGCAGATTCGGGACGCGCTGACGGTCGATGTGGAGCGCGGCGCTATTGATTTTGACAACCTTACGTCGATTCCGGATATTTGGGCAACGCACCGCATATTCGACATGATGATTTATCTCCCGCAGAACATCCGCAGAAGCGATCCTGTTCTAGAACAATACCGGGACGCGGTCATTCGTCAATGGCGGGCGATTTTGACAATTCTTCTGATCGGCAGATCGCAGTACAAGTTGGAAATTGAGGAAACCGACTATTCGGCGCAGTTTATTTTGGCACAGGCCGGCGGCGGAGGAAGACAGCAGAAATTTTTGGGAACGATCGTTGACGCCCGTCCGAAGGACTTTATCTGGGACAGCGAGACTGACGTGCCGTTTAACCATGATACGATCCGCGTCTACAGATTAAAAGGTGAAGGAGGGAACCTCCTGCCCATCGCGATTTCCTCGACTACAACGCATATCGTCCCCACGCCAGACGCTTGGAAGCACCTTTTTGGCAGGGTGCCCTGGGTGCAGCGAACGATGAATGCGCGCGGAATTGCCAGGTTTACAGTTGCAAAAGACATGTTCGAGAAAATGGACTACATCAAGGCCGTAGCCCTCACAAACGCGCTGGAGGATGACATTCATCTGCCGCTGAACGCGATTGATTATACGAAGGCTCAGATTTACGAGGCACTGCTGGCTGACTTCAAGAGAGACCGCTTGCTGACGCGCGATTACTTCCGGCGCGAAGCAATGTTCGTTCCGGAGCTGGTTTATTTTTCCGGCGAGATCTCCACGCAGAATCCAGATGATACGGATCCTCTTCTTGGCGGTGTGGACAGCTGCTGTTACCGGATCGACGACAAGCCGCGCGCCACCTCCAAGGACGAATATGGTTATGCGCAGTACGTTATGCCCATCACCGCGCATTGCCGCCGCCTGCTTGCAAGCGGTGAGTTGAGCTACGCGATCTCCGCTTCGTCGAACGCAGCAAAGCTGACGTCGGCGACCGTTACACTGACCAGAAGAAGCGACGGCGCGCAACTGCAGATGATCTACGGCGAATCAAATCCGATTGTGGAAATTGAAAGCGTAACCGACATCTCCTCTGCCACGATTTGGCCAAGGCAGAAAATTGAAGACTGGACGCCATATTTCGCGTTTTGTTACGATGAGCCAGGCGGAGAGTCCCGTGTGAGCGGTGAAACGTCGCCTCATTATAAGGTAGAGCCGGACATGGACGCAAAGAGCCTCTTTTCCGTTCCTTCGACAAGGGAAGGGGAGTCGTATCGTTACTATGCTATGAACGAGTTTCCGGAGTATTGGGCAGTTAAGAGGACGATCAAAGGCGTTGCGACAACTGTGGGCTACTTCCGTGCGAGAAAGAGCGCGATTGGTTTACCGGACAGCAAAAACGCCTATCATGCCGCTATCGATTTTGGTACGACGTCTACCATGCTGTATGGCTGTGTGAACGGCGCGGAACCGGCGGCGGTTCCGGCAAAAAGGCTTTATGCTGGGGCGGTCTGTAATCCGAACCGAGAAGAGCGCGATCAAAGCATCAGCTGCTTTGTACCGCCCAAAACAAGGCTCTGGGATATTGCGCTTCTGCACTCGCTGCTTGCCGAAGCGCCAAACGCGCAAAGCGGGCAAACGCGGGAGCCTCTGTTCGGGACCTGGGCATTCTTCCGCGCGGCGGCATATGATAAGAGAGAAAATATACGAGTGCAAGGGTGCGTACAGCACTCGAACCTGAAGTGGAACGTATGTAACCCGTTCGACACGATTAACTACCTGACGGAGGTTCTGTACTTCCTGGCGTTGGAAGCGCGCGCAAACGGCTGCAAAACATTGAGTTTGCTCGCATCGTACCCGAGTGCAATGGCTTCCTCACGCCAGAAAGAATATATCAAGATTATAAAAGATATTGCGGGTGAAGTTGCGGGAAAGACAGGGCTGTCTGTTGCTCCCGTAACCTCGATAACGGAAAGCTTCGCGGCCGCCAACGAGATTGCCGACGCCAACCTGAGCATGAACTTCTGCACGATCGATATCGGCGGCGGGACGTCCGATATCTTCCTGTATTACAGAAGAAGCCTGAACAAACCCTGGCAGGGGCTTGGAAGTTCCCTGCGAATCGGTGCGCGCGGAATCTTTCACGCTTCTTTCTGGCAGAACCGCGGCCTTCTTGCGCAGATACTGCATGAACAAACAAGCGAATCATCCAGTCTGGAAAAAATTAGTCAGTTTGAAGGCCTCATGCCGGCGGGTGGTGAAATGCTGCACATTTCTGAGCTCGCCACCGCTCCGATCGATGAGGAAACACTACAAAGGTTTATTGAGAGCCTGATTGAATTTCAGATTGATCGGGACGGCAAACATTATCCGGTTGTGAATATGCTCAAGCAGATTGTGCAGACGTCTGGCAGCGTGCCGATACGGAACCTCCGCCTGCGTGTCGCCTATTATATTAGCGCAATCAGTTACTATGCGGGCATGCTGGCGAGAGACCGCGTAGGGTTTGAACCGCCGCAGGTTTCGGACCTGACGATTTTCTTTGCGGGCAACGGTTCGAAGGTGATCGAGTGGATCAGCGACGACGACGAGGCGGTTGCCCGCTTTGTCAAGGAAATGTTCCGAGCCGGCGTCGGCAAAGAGGAAGAGCCGCGTGACGTGCTCTTCTCCGAGAGGCCGAAGCATGAAGTTGCGCGCGGCGCGATTCTCTCAACTCGCAAAATCCTCCATATTAGAGAAAAAAATACCATTATCGCAGGCGAACGGTATTCGCAGAACGGCGCACCCGGCACGGCTTTTACCGGAATGGAAGAGGTCGTTTCCGATTCGTCGCTCGATCCGGAGCAGGATGAGCTCAAGGCGTTTTTGAGCGCGTATCGTGCGTCGGTCGGTAGTCTGGTGCAAAGCGGGCCAGACTGCCTGCGCTATGCGTTTCCCGAAGGATATAACCCGCTTAGCTTCAAAAACAAGGTCATTGAAAGAGTTGAGCAGATGCAAGCGAGAAAAGAAGAACGCAAGCCGCTCTTCCTCATCGGCGTAGAAATTATTGACGAACTAACGCGCCAGAAGGGACAGACAGTTCAATGAGCATTCTAAGAAAAGCAGCATGCCTGATAGCGGTATGCGCCCTTGCTTGCATTCCGCTAGCGAGCGCGAAAGCGGATATTCAGCAGCCACGCCTGACATATGAGATGGGTCACGTTATCTACCGCGCAAGCGAAGAAAAGGAAACGTCGGTCAGCGTGGTTCTTCAGGACGGCGATACCACTCTGCTGAACAGCGAAGGCGAAAGCATCGGTACGCTGAAGGTCGAAAATCGCATCGTCACATTTGTAAAGGGTTCATCGGACGAGGGAATGCGTGCGGAAGTTACCCCAGCGTTCTCCGATGCGTCGGGCGGAGTCTGGCTGCGGCGCGCTGCCGATGAAGGCGGGACAACTCTGCAGCTGCTGTACGTTACAGTTTCAGGGAATGAAGACAACACGATCCTTCAGTACCACGGGTGGATTGACGCGTCAAATGTCATCAACCTGCAGTACGTCGCTCAGGCGGTCAGCAATGCGCCGCTGCAGAGCAGAATCGCGAAGCTGACGGAGCAGCTATCGACAGAATCTGCCGCGTCACAGGACTCCGCGGTGATTTCACCTGACGACCCGGATACAGACCCGATAGACGTTCTTTTAAGCAGCCCGCTGTTGCAGCTGGGTATTTGGGGGCTGATTGTAGCCCTGTTGATCGTCAATTTGGTATTGTCTATTCCTAAGCGAAAAAAGAAAAAAGTGATTTACGCCGGAGATGCGGAAAAACCCAGGAGCGACCAGATGGTGTGCACGCAAAAGCCATTAATGGAAACCATTGGGCAGGAAGTCCATACGCTCTCCGAGCAAATGGCTGAATCGAAAAGAAATTATGCAAAACTTGAGAGAATCGAGGCGGACATTCACGAAATTAAAGAGAAGATGCCGCAGCCGGAGAAAGAGGACTGGGAAGAATTGACCGAAATTGCGAACGGCGCACTGCAGATATCAAACTTCGAGGACTGGCGGCAGGCGTTTATCCAGAAGGGGTGGTTTCCGCAGGCTGTTCTCTCATCCGAACTCTTTGCGCCAGGCGAGTATGAATTAACGGAGTTCGGCATGTCGCAGAATCTCGCCGCGTTCGTTTCGCGTAATCCGAAGTACAAGTCGTGGATATATGTAATTCCTTCCTGCGCGGACCGGAATCTGCGATCCAGCCAGCTCGACAATCTTTTCCAGTTCAGCAGCGATCCGGGGGTGAGCGCCGGGCAGTATGTACTCGTTGAACCCGCAACGCTCCACAGCACGAACGGTCGGTTCTTCAAGAAACTTACGCCTGGGAAAATCTTTCTCCCCGCGCGCAAGTAGTACTCGAGCAGCCGAGGTTGTTTCGGCTGCATAAACGACCATTCCGTACAGGCAGAGTTGCAGCAAGTGGAATAGGCCATCTTGCGGTATTGGTGGCTGTTAATTATCGGGATATTGTTGAACTTCAGATAAAACGAACAAAGAGAGCTGTTCGCAGAAACGAACGGCTCTCTTGCATGTTGATGGCACAGATAATTCGGACTAGATATTCATGAAATGGATGCACCTTTGCTTATTTTTGATTGTCCCGGCTCAGCAGAAAGCCTTTGTAAAGAAATCCAATAGTCGCTCCGAGGATTAAAAATCTTGCGGTGTTAAATAGGACGCCGACGAAGAAGTAATGCAAAGAGCCGTTTGGCGTTTTCAAAAACATCGGAACATCAATCAGGAGTACAGCGGCAATCAAAACGATGGCGCTGATAATGATTGCTTTTAGCAGGGGCTTTACGATAGGTTTTTTTGCAGTAAGCTTGAGCAGCAAAAAGCTGACGCAGCATCCGATGACGAGTCCCATCGGCAAAGACGCAACCCAAACCGTTTGGATGCTCCAGTTTGAAAAAGCCGCTCTGTAACTTGCCGCGACGGGGAGTATGGATGTGAGTATGGTAGCCGCCCAGAATGCCGCTCCTCCCGCAACTGTCAGCAGGAGCAGTTTTTTGCTGAATTTATGAGATACTTTCTGCTTAGGCTGGCTGATAGGTTGATTTTCCATTGCATTCTCCTTCAGCGGTTCACGCCTGCGTATTCGCTGCGGGTTGCTTTTGCTTATTCAAGCCTGCCCAGATCAGCCACAAGCTCAGAGAGAACTCCGCGATGAAACCGATTGCGAGACCCGGATATGTAATGATTTCAAGGCCGGGCAGCAGGAAAAACTGGAAGAACCAAATCAGGCAACCAACGCAATCGGCCATCAGCAGGATTCCCAGCCATTTTGGCATAAAGCCGGATCGGTACGTCAGATAACCGAGCGGGAAGAGCCAGGTTCCAAAGAAGATCTGGGCAATCGTAAAGCCGCTTTTGTGCAGATTGAGAAACAGCAGCTTCAGGGTGTTCAGCTGATCCGGCAGAAATGCGCGCTGAAAATCCGCGCTGCTGTCGATGATTGCGGGCGCAAACAGAAACAGCAGGCTGAGGCATTGTACGGCAACACCCGCGGCATTCAGCAGTAGGAACAACAAGGCGATGTTCTTCTGAACCGGTTTTAGCAGGATATAGAGCGACCAGGCCGCCATAAGGAACAAAACAGCCGACACCAGATCCACGACGGAGCTGATTCGAAACAGCGACGCAGAACTGCTGAGGAGTTCTGCCGTTTTTACTGCATCCCCGTATACGATCAGATTGGAACGAACGACCCCGGCAAAGATGCAGGTAATCACAAACGCAAGGTAGAAAAAGCCCGTGCGTTTTGCGTCTTTTTGATTCAGCGTAATGGTAGAATTGATTTTTTCTGTTTTCATGATAACCCTCCGGCTCTTGTTTTTTCATTTCAATATGTTATACTGTACAGTGTAATTTAATACGTGTCAATATTAAATTGCACTTGTTAGTGTAATATAACGGGAGATTTGGGATGACAGTCGTAAAAAAGACGAGAAAAAAGCGGGATACAAGCCAAAAGCGAGAGGCTATTTTGGAAGGCGCCGTTAAAGTTTTTACAAAAAACGGATTTGAAGCATCCAGTATGGATTCTATTGCGGAAGCGGCGGGCGTTTCAAAACGCACGGTATATAATCATTTTTCCAGCAAGGAAACGCTTTTTCAGGCGATTGTCGCCGATTTTTTGAAGCAGCGCGACGAGATAAAACCGATTCAATATACATCTGAATTGCCGCTTGAAGCGCAGTTGAAGGAGTTTATCAAAGCAGAGCTGTTTTTGATCGACGATCCCAAACGCAGAGGGCTTTCCAAACTTTTTACTTCCGTATTCTTAATGGATATCGATTTTTGCATAGAAACCAGAGGGCAGTTCGAACCGCACAGGGCTTTTATTCTTTGGCTGAAGGCCGCGGCGGAGGATCAGAAGCTTAACGTGGAATCCCCGGAGCTCGCAGCACGCATCTTTTACGGATTAGTCGAAGGGTGCCTAACCTATCCGGCTTCGTTCTCCGATGGAGCAAGTTTAGTCAATTCGGATTCACTGCAGGATGAAATCATCTCAACTTTTTTGAGCCGCTTTGGGCGGTAGTTTATCGTTCGATAGCGGCGATTGCCATAAAGCAGAAGTCCATGCGCACGACTCACATCTGCGCATGGATTTTTCTATTTCATGTGTGGTAGAATCTTTGCAATAGCCGCAATGTAAACGGAGCGATACAGGAGCAACAAATGAAGCTGCATTATAAAGGAACATACGACCTGAATCCCGATTCTTTGCCGCACGGGGAACACCCGCCCGGCGCGGTTCGGTTCAAGGAAGCGGAGGATTCAAAAGCGCTTGCAAAAGTGGCGGGGATTGCGGGTCTTGTGCTGCTGATCGTTTTTTCCGTGCTTTTATATTTGCGCTGCGGAAACAGCCTGCTTTCGATTCAGGCGACGCTCGGCTGTCTACTTGCGCTTGCGGCGGCGTTTCCGCACGAGCTGCTGCACGCCATCTGCTTCAAAGATGACGTTTATCTCTATACAAACCTCAAACAGGGGCTTTTGTTTGTCGTAGGCCCCGAAACGATGAGCAAAGGCCGGTTCATCTTCATGTCGCTGCTGCCCAGCATCGTGTTCGGTTTCGTTCCGTTTCTTGCCGCTATGCTCGTTCCGTCGCTCGTCTTTCTCGGCGTTTGCGGCGCGCTTTCAATTTCCATGGGAGCGGGGGACTTTTACAATGTATTCAACGCAGTCACGCAGATGCCGAAGGGAGCAAGAACGTATCTCTACAAATTCAATTCATTCTGGTATCTGCCTTCGGAAAACGAAACGTCGAAGAACCAGGTTAACATACAATGAGCAGGCTACGCTGCATGGTAGGACGCAATGGAAAAGTATAAATCCTGGTCAGACTTACAAAAACTGCTGAACGGTCGTCTCTGCCCGGAACTGCGGGGAAGAGTGACTTATTTTTTGACCCGTTACCACGACGTGCACAATGCTTACGGCAGAGCGGCGATTCGGGTTGACGGAAAAGAGCGCGTATGCTTTTCCTGGATTGAGCAGTACCGGCAGGAGAGCGACATTGATGAAGCTCTGCGGGATCATCCGGAACGCAAGTATGAACAACTGCGGGAAGATCTGAAACCGGAATGGGACGCGGCCTGCCAATATTGCGAAATGGACTTTTTGGAAGCCGTGCTCCAATACCGCAGCATACCCGTTCAGGATGCGCTGCGGTCGGAGAACTTGATTATCCGCGTGCTGGCCATTCTGGACAGGCGCGTCGGCAGGCGGACGCTTGAACGATTGGAAGCGGAAGAACTAGCGAACAATCCCGATTGGGCGCGCCAGTTTTTCGACTTGAGATTGTCGGCAATGCGGAAACAGGAGTAAGTTCGCTCACGTGGCAGTATGCCGGATTCCGAAAAGAAAGAGAACGTGTTTTATGACGCTTAACGAGCTGATTGCCGAAGTTATTCCTCAAATTCCTTCGAAAGCACTTGCCGGTTATCTGTCGAAAAATATTCCGGATTGGTCGATCATGCAGACAGCAACGATCATCATGGAGTATTGCGAAAAGGCGGCGTCTCTTGCGTTGATTGAGCAACTGATTAACGTTGCAGAAGAGGAAGCAGACCGAACATTACTGCGTGCCGCTCTGAAGGACTTGCAGGAATTCGGTTATATTGATAAGGAAACGAACCGGATCTATCGGGAACAGTTTTCAGGCGAAGTTTTCCCACGGTATCCATTTCTGGAGAAATGTTATTTGCCGGTTTTGTTTGGCGTTGGCGACGTCATATCGTTCCAAAATTACGATAAGGATACGATGTATGCCTGCATCGAAGATTTGCCTGAGCTGGGCGATGATGAGGACTATACGGGCGAATGCTATTATTGCCACGACTTGGACTGCTCTGATCCGGAGAAAGTCTATTGCGACGGAAGCGCGCACCTGCATGTTCCGCTTGGCGTTGCCGATGCCGTTGACGAGCGTGCGATATCCGATCGGCAGAGGGAGAACCTAGTTGTATTCCGGCGCTGCATAAGCGGACAGCCGTAAAATGAGGATTGTGCTTCGAGTAAAAGCGGCGTTTCGCCGCTTTTTTGCTAATTGGAATTCTAATCGTAATCTGGGAAATTGTGCATTTTGAATTGTGAACAATGTGTTAACCAACAGAATTTCAAAGTTTGGTGATTATCGTTCAACAAACAATAACAAGAAAATATTTCATGGTAACAAAAAATAAAAAAACACTGGATTCCAGTAAAAATGACGTGTATAGTTATATTGAACGTATATACAAGAATGGCATTGATCTGTAAAGTGTATCGGAAACGGCTGTCTCCGGATTGACGATAAAACAAGTTTAAAGACGAATAACCGACATGATCGGACGCTATATTCTGGATTTCTCAAAGGAGACTCATTCATTCCATGGCCGGAAGACTGAACCGCAAAAAAACGATGCTGGCACTGCGGTCCCTCTTAATGGGGCTTGTCATGCTGGCTCTTTTTTTCGGGCTTCCTTCCCGCGCGTTTGCCGAGGGTGAGGATGATACTTCCGCGGGCGACGGCGACGTTACCGCAACGGTGCCTCTTGCAGCAACCGAAGGCGAAACGACGATTGTCGAATATACGCAGTCGGGCGAAAGCGGCAACCAGTTAGGTGAAATCGACGCGGATCCGGACAATTTAACATTCGAAAACGATTTACCCTCCGTTACAACCACCACCATCGAAACGCTCGACGGCACCGGAACCGTAACCGATACCACCGTCACCAACACGCTGACCGACACGGGCGAAGCGGTTGAACTGACAACCCCCACGACGGTTACGCCGGACAATACGCAGGTCACCGAAACGAGCGATACGCGCACGACCGTGACCATCAGCGCTTCGGAAAACGCGATTCAAAAAGCACTGGACAAAGTGCTCGCCGAGCTTGCGCCGGACAGTACGAGCGCAACCATCCGCGTAGCCGCGGGCACCTATAACGGAGATATCGCCATTACCGCGGGAAGCACTGTTCCCGAGAATTTCCTATTATATATCCTCGCTGAAGATTCTTACGAAACGCCCGCCGAAGGCGCGCTCATCGACAAGGACACCATCGGCACCCAGTCCGCCGGCACGGTTGACGTCAACGGAAACATCAGCGTTGACGGAATAAACGTTGTGCTGGCGGGTTTGTATTTGTCGCTCGAAAAAATCGTTTCCGCAAAGAACGCGGAAGTGACCGTTTACGGAACCAAGAAAGACGATTCGATTACGCTCAAGCTGGAAGGCGACTCCTCGGCTGCCGTGTATGGCGGCGAGGGCAACGACACGATCACCGTTTCCGGCAGCGGCGGAGCAAGCAGCGACGCTACCCGCGGAACCGTAACCCTGAACGGCGGGGAAGGCGACGACCTGATCAATGTTGACACCACGCTGGCAAAGAACGCAACGCTGGCAAACGTTACCGGCGGAGCGGGTATCGACCGCGTTCACCTGACCGGCATGCTCAAGCAGGATGGCACGAGCCAGGCGATCATGATCGGCGGCGTACCCAGCATCACGCTGCAGGACGTTTCCGAAAAGACGATTGCGTTCCTCCTCAACTCGACCGAGCTCTATACCGACGCGCTGAAGAACAAGAGCCGCGTGGAAATTACAAAAGCGGAAATCGCGGGCGGCACTTACACCGCGAGCCAGCCGTTTGTGGACTATACGCTTGCGGCGGCCGATCTGCCCGCCAGCACGACCAGCGTTACCATTCAAGGTAACGGCTTCCTCGCCGGCCTCATCATCGACGGCGACGAGTACACGATTCACAACCTCAACGCTTCCGGTCTGAACGTCACCCTGAACGGCAAGCAGATTACGGTGGACGGCGTGCTCCGCGCGTCGAACCTGCTGATCAACGCCGAAGACACGGACATACAGTTCAGCCTTTCGGCGGACGACCTGCCGGACGGCGTGATTCCCGACAGTGTTCCCGTTGGCGACGCGAGCGTTGACTTCAGCATTATGGACGTCGTCTCGACGGCGAAGGTTACGATTGCCGCCACCGCGCATATCTACGCGGGCGGCTCCGTTTCCATTTCCGCTTCCAGCACCCAGACGCAGCCGCTGATTCCGATCGTCGGCACCGGGTTCAACCTTGTCAACGTTAAGGTCGGCTCGGCGATGGTGGAGATTTTCGGCGCAATCGAAGCGGGCGGCAATGTGGATGCAAGCGCAAAGACGAAGGTCGTCGCGGAAGCTTCCAATACGTCGCTGGCAAAGTTCTTTATTCCGTTCGCGGTCGGCGTGGTGGTTGCCAGCTCCGGCGTCACCGTAGGCGCGGGCGGCTTTATCACGGCGGGCGGTTCCGTCAGCCTGACTTCGGAAACGAACGTAACGCTCAAGGTTCGTTCCACGGCGGGCAAGCTGCCGATTTCGCTGGCGGTCTCCGTCGCGGTAGTCGACGCGCATGTCAGCGTGCTCGGCAACATCACGTCTCAGGCGGGCGGCATTCTTATCAGCGCGAGCGGCGATACCAGCGTGCAGACCATCGCTTCCAACAAAGCGCCTGAGTCGAGCACCACCACTTCCAGCGCGGGAACCAACAGCACGGGCGGCACGGGCGGCAGCGCATCCGGCGGCAATTCATTTGGCGTGGTGCGCCTTAGCATGCAGCGCCCGGTGCTGG
>VSSQ01000801.1_pt1 | contig 15719 bp, 15 predicted proteins | sample 4763081 | NCBI WGS metagenome assembly VSSQ01 (sample SAMN12137344, study PRJNA551015) | bioreactor metagenome | isolation source: SDC9 anaerobic chlorinated ethene degrading culture | place: USA: Knoxville, Tennesee | collected 2015-01-01
AATTTCTATTCCACTTTTGCTTCTGATCATTGTTAAATCAAGTCCCAGAGATCTGGCCAGAGGATAATTAAGAACAACTAATTCAGGCGATTTTGACTGTGTTGGTTTTTGGTGAGTATAAAACTTCTCAGGCAAACGAGCATAACTATTGTCAAAATTCCATCCTGTTAATGTATTTCTGTCAGTCATTTAGTCTCCTTTATTATATTTAAAAATTATATAAGCCATTCACCGAGAAGCGAACCCATGAGTGCCACAGCTGCTTTTGCTGTCTGGTTATTGTTGTCGATAATCGGATTTACCTCTACGAATTCAGCGCTTACAAGCTTTTCTGACAATGCTATCATTTCCAGAGCCAAATGGCTCTCACGATATGTAAGTCCTCCCGGAACTCTTGTTCCTGTTCCAGGAGCATAAATTGGATCCATGCTGTCCATATCAAAACTCACATGAATTCCGTCTGTTCCATCCCCTGCTATTTTAATTGCACGTTCAATGACTTCAGTCATGCCAAGGCGGTCGATTTCATGCATTGTAAATACTGTTACCCCGAGATCTTTAAGAACCTTTCTTTCACCGGCATCAAGATCCCTGCTTCCTATGAATACAAATTTATCAGTTTGAAGCTTTTTATCTTTTCCTCCTATTCCTGTTAATCTTTCATGTCCATAGCCCATGCTTACTGCCACAGGCATTCCATGTATATTTCCGGAAGGAGATGTTTCTTCGGTGTTTATATCACCATGAGCATCGAACCATATTACTCCAAGATTTTTCTTATGCTGCAATACTCCTGCTATTGTTCCTATTGCAATGCTGTGGTCTCCACCCATAACCAATGGGAATCTTCCCTCTTGCATAACTTCTGCTACCTTGCTGCACAGTTCTGTGTTAACTCTTACAACTTCATCAAGATTATTTAGCTTTATTCCATCTGTTTTTGGACTGATGGGTTTATTGGCCATTATGTCTCCTTCGTCCTTCACTTCGTACCCAAGTCCTGTTAGTTTGTCAATGGCTCCGGCATATCTTATGGCAGATGGTCCAAGACTAACACCGGGAGTTCCAGCTCCAAGATCAATTGCCACTCCTATTAATGATAATTTTGCATTTATTGATGATTTCATATTTCCTCCTAAGTACATAATATTATTTATAATTAAATAAACATTATTAACAAACTCATTGTTAGTATTTTGATTTTGACTCATAATATTCAATTATTGATGCAACATTACATTGTTAAATATCTTGTTCAATGAAATTCTTTAACCCTCCTTTTTTTAATATCTTTTTATTTCTTATACCTTGAACTTTAAATTTTAAACATAATGTTATATTGCAAAATTTAAATATATCAAACTTAATGCTTAATGTCAAAAAATAAGGGTATATAAAAAAAAAATGACTCATTAGGAGGAATTCATATGTCAGAACAAAATGATATCATTGAAATCGGTGAAATAAAAATATCAGATGATGTGGTTATAACTATGGCCGGAATAGCAACAAGCAATGTGAAAGGAGTTTATTCAGCTCAATCAGAAGGTTTAGGCAATCTTTTTTCCAAAAATTCAATAAAAAAAGGAATAAAGGTTGAAATTAACAATGATACGGTTACATTGGACATTAATATAAACGTTGAATATGGCTTAAACATTGCCGAAATTTCTAAAGAAGTACAAGCCTCTGTAAAAAATGAAATAGAATCAATGACAGACTTAACTGTATCTGCAGTTAATGTAAATGTAATAAACATCATACTTGAAAAAGATAAACAGTAAAACAGTGCCGGAATATTCCGGCACTGTTTATGAAAATATTTATTTATATAAGCTTTACAACATGTTCTTCTAGCTCTTCAGGTGTAACAGTTGGTGCAAATCTAGCTGCAACATTTCCATTTCTGTCTATAAGGAATTTTGTAAAATTCCATTTAATTTCATTTTTTTCTGTAGAAAAAATACCTTTTAATTTAATAAGCAAATCAGCCATTTTGCCATTGTCTACATCAACAGGTGCTTCTTCCTTTAAAAACTTATACAATGGATCGGCACTTTCACCGTTAACATCTATTTTAGCAAATGTCTCAAAATCTGTTCCGAAGTTCAATTTGCAGAAATTAACTATTTCTTCATTTGTTCCGGGAGCCTGGTTTAAAAACTGATTGCATGGAAAATCTAAAATTTCAAAGCCATCATTTTTGAACTTTGAATAAAGCTTTTCAAGACCTTCATATTGAGGTGTAAAACCGCATCCTGTGGCAGTATTAACAATAAGCAATACTTTACCTTCATATTCCTTTAAAGATACTTCACTTCCATCAACTTTTTTTACACTGTAATCATATACTTTCATAATTTTCTATCTCCTCAAATTAATATTATATTTTGCTACTTAATATATATTTTATATATTGCGTCAAATTAAATTGTGCTCAATGTTTATAAATAGATTGTACACAATTTAATTTAATATGTCAAGATATTATTTGACTTTTTATAATTAATTGTGTACAATTCAATTGTATTGTAAAGGAGAATAATTATGGATAATAATATTAATACAAACAATGATAATGATGAAATGCTTAAATTGGACAATCAGCTTTGTTTTTCACTGTATGTATGTTCAAAGGAAATAATAAAGAAATATAAACCACTGCTGGATCCTCTCGGATTGACATATACAAGTTATATAACACTTTTGGCCTTGTGGGAAGAAGACAATATAAATGTAAAAGATTTAGGAAAAAAACTTTATCTTGACTCAGGAACTCTTACTCCCATATTAAAAAAACTTGAATCCCAAAATTTTATAACCAGGACTCGCTCAGCTGAAGATGAAAGAAGCGTAAATATATCCCTCACCAAAGAAGGAATTTCTTTAAAAGAAAAAGCTAAAAATGTTTACAGTGAACTTGCATGTTCACTATTTAATAACTCAGATGAACTTTCCTCAGGCATGGAATTACTGAATTCTCTTCACAAACTAATGAATTCATTCAATCAAAACTCTGTGTAAAAATGCCTTGAACTTTTTAACTTTAAAAAGCTGCCGCCCTTTGTCACGGGGCAAGCAGCTTTTATTGATTATTACAGCATTGGTTTAAGTGTTTCAAGCAGATAATCTGCAAATTCTTCAGCAGTTGCTCCATCTTTGTCTGTTGTCACAACATGTTTTCTTTCAGTTATTGTACATATGTCCAGTGCCTTGTCAAGAAGAGCTTTCCTATCACCGTAACCAATATGAGCAACCAGCATTCCCACTGCTCTTATTAAGCTGCACGGGTCTGCATAATTCCCTCTCCCGTGTGAAATAAGAAATGGAGCTGTTCCGTGAATAGCTTCAAACATAGCATATTTGTTGCCTATATTTGAAGATGAAGCTGTCCCAAGTCCTCCCTGTTGTTCTGCAGCTACGTCTGTCACTATATCTCCGTAAAGATTCGGAAGTACAAACACTTCGCAGCCTTTGCAAAATTCTGGATCCATCATTTTAGCACATATAGCATCAACAAGTTTTTCCTGAACTTCTATTTCAGGATACTCCTGCCCTACCCTTTTCACTGACTTTACAAAATTGCCGTCGTTCAGTTTGACAATATTTGATTTTGTAACAACAGTCACATTTTTTTTGCCATTTTTTCGCGCATATTCAAATGCTGCTCTTGCTATTCTTTCGCTTCCTTGTTTTGTTTGAACTTTGAAATCAATGGCAAGATCCTCATTAACCTGTATTCCCTTGTTACCCCAGATGTATTCACCTTCTATGTTTTCTCTGAAGAATGCCCAGTCAATATTTTTCTCAGGAATTTTTATAGGACGAACTGCAGCAAACAGCTCAAGTTCACGTCTAAGCATTGTGTTGGCACTAATAAGATTTGGCCATGGATCTCCTTCTCTAGGAGTAACCATAGGACCTTTCAACAAAACATGACACTTTTTTATTTCTTCAAAAACATCATCAGGAAGACTTTGCATTTTTTCAGCTCTGTTTTCTATAGTCATTCCATCGATCATACGGATTTCAACTTTTCCTGAACTGATTTCACTTTCAATAAGTGCATTTAAAACTTTTATTGCTTCCTTCATTATAATTGGTCCTATGCCATCTCCCGGCATGATTCCTACTACTATTTTTTCCAACTTTGAAAAATCGGTAATCTCGCTGTCTGCCTTCATTCTTTCAATTCGTGCATATTCTGATTTTATTAGATCTGCAAATTTTTCCTGTGCTGTAATAATATTTTCCATACTATTCTCCTTATTTGTTTTTATTTGCAACATATCTGAGCTGTCCACCGGCTATGATGATGCTTATTTCACGGTCAGTCAAATCAACTTTTGTTTTAAACGATGTATTTTTTGTGATGTTTTTTACTGTAACCTTTCTTGTTTGTATTTGTTCAGCTATGTTTTCAACTTCAAGTTCGTCCATCATTTCAATGCTGTCATAATCTTCTTGATTTTCAAACAACAAAGGAAGGACGCCATAATTTACGAGATTGTTTTTATGAATTCGAGCCATTGATTTTGCTATTATTGCCTTAACTCCCAAGTACATTGGCGCTAGGGCAGCATGCTCTCTGCTTGAACCTTGTCCATAATTTTCTCCCCCAACAATGATGCTCTGGCCAAGTGTTTTGCATCTGTCATGGAATCCCGGGTCAATTCGTCCGTAGCAAAACTTGCTTATCTCTGGAATATTTGAACGTAGCGCTGAAAACTGAGCATTAGCCGGAGTAATGTCATCTGTAGTTATATTGTCTCCTCTTACTGCGGATACTTTAGCGTTAAGTGTTTCAGGAAGCGGATCATTTATAGGCATTGGTCTAATGTTTGGCCCTCTCACAACTTCAACATCTGCTCCGTCTTCAGCCGGAGGAATTATAAGCCTGTCATCAACTATAAAATCATCAGGCTCTATTATATTTTCAAGCATTTCAACATCATAGAAATCTCTTGGATCTGTAATGTAACCGGTTATGGCAGATGCTGCAGCTATTTCTGGGCTTGATAGGTAAAGCTTCGCATTCAGGTGCCCGCCTCTTCCTTTGAAGTTTCGGTTTGATGTGCGCAATGATACACCATCAGTGCTTGGAGCCTGACCTATACCACAGCATGCACCGCATCCGCATTCTATTATGCGTGCTCCTGCAGCCACAAGCTTGCCAATAATACCGTCCCTAAGAAGCATTAAATACATTTGTCTGCTTCCCGGAGCTACTACAAAGCTTACTTCTGAATGAGCTACTTTACCGTCAACAATGACTGCTGCCTTGGCAAAATCAGTATATGAAGCATTTGTACAGCTCCCTATAAACACCTGGTTGATTTTTATATTTTTTAAGTTTCTTGCTTCTGTTACGTTGTCAGGCATGTCCGGCATTGCAACAAGTGGCTCAATCTTGTCCAGGTCTATGTCTATAACTTCATCATATTCGGCATCTTCATCAGGCCCTAACTTGATCCAGTCCTGTTCTCTTTGTTCATTTATGAAGAACTCATGCACGATTTCATCACTTGGGAACAAAGACGTTGTTGCACCCATTTCTGCTCCCATGTTTGTTATGGTTGAGCGGTCACGCACGCTTATGGATGCAACACCTTCTCCTGTGTATTCATAAACTTTTCCTATGCCTCCCTTGACAGTTTCCCGCCTTAACATTTCAAGTATAACATCCTTTGCTGAAACACCAGGTCTTAATTTTCCATGGAGATTTACATTTACTACAAATGGCATTTTAAGGTATGTAGGTTCTCCTGCCATGGCAAGAGCAACATCCAGGCCTCCTGCTCCTATTGCAAGTGCTCCTACGGCTCCTCCTGTTGGTGTGTGGCTGTCAGAGCCAAGAAGTGTTATTCCTGGTCTGCTGAAACGTTCAAAATGCACTGTGTGACATATTCCGTTTCCTGCCTTTGACAAATAAATTCCATATTTTTTAGCAACTGTCTGGAGATAAATATGGTCATCAGGATTTTTGTTGTCAGCATACAGCATGTTGTGATCTATATAACTTACAGAGCGTTCAGTCTTTACTTTTGGTATTCCCAACGTTTCAAACGAAAGATATGCAGGAGTTCCTGTTACGTCATGTGTAAGAGTGTGATCAATTTTTATTGCAACTTCTTCACCTGCAACTAAACTTCCTGATACGTAATGGTCTTCTATGATTTTTCGTGTCATATTTTTTCCCATAATTAATCCTCATTTCTTTTTTTATTATTCAACATGGTATCTACAGAAATATCACGCATACGGGACTTTCAGTTTCAATTGTTTTTCCGGAAAAACTAAGATTTCCTGTTTTATAATCAACATGAAAAATTTTAATTGTGTGGCTGTCTTCATTGGCAACCAAAAGCTGTTTTCCATCAGGGCTGAATGTCATGAATCTTGGCGTTTTCCCCATACAATCAGTGTGACCGTTGCATTTTAAATATCCAAACTCACCAATTTCAAATGCCGCAATGCTGTCATGAATTCTGTTTGAAACATAAAGAAATTTGTTGTTTGGATGAATAACAACAGCACTTGCCTGACCTTCTCCTTCATAATCTTTGGGTAATGTGGATATTTTTTGTTTATTCATTAGATTTCCATTATTTTCATCAAACAAATAAAATGCTGCAGAATTTCCCTTTTCATTGACCACATATAAATATCTGTTATTGTCATGAAAAACAGCATGTCTCGGATCATCTCCTATTTCTGCCATGCAGCAATTAACAATATTTAGAGACCCGTCATCATTTGATTTGAATACATTGACCTGAGAAAAGCCATCATTTCTTCCCTGGGCAGGAACAATCAAATAATTCCCGCTCTTATCCCATATGCACTGATGTGGATGAGAAATATATTCTTTTGTTTTGCCTGGGAATACAGATTTGAATATTGGGTTCGTAAGACTGCCGTCAGCATTTCTTTTCAATACACTTACAGCACCCCCTTGAAGAGTAGCCACATATATGTATTGGTTTTTTTTATCAACAGTTATGAATACCGGATTCTTGCCTCCGGAATCAACCGTATTAAGATGAGATAACTTACCCGTACTCTTTTCTATTTTAAATGAGCTCACAGCATTTATGTCTCCATGAACAGAGTATAAAAAATCTCTGTTTTTATCAAAGCATTGATACGATGGATTTATTAAATCACTGATAATCTGAACTTCATTCCAGTCTCCATCACTATCTATACTGTACACCTTCAAGCCTTTTCCGCTTGCATTTCTTACTTTTGTGGTCCTGCAGCCCACGTATGCAATTATTTTCATAGTTACCTCATGTTTTATTCCTAATACTTTTCATGCAGCAAACGATTTTCACCGTATCTTTTATGTTGAAGATAAATTGATTATATATTATTTATTGTTTTTTGTATAATATCCTTATATAATATTGCTATAAATTTTAGCTATAACCTGGAGGAATCATGCGTTTAAAAGATTTTCTATATTTTTCAACAATAGCCAAATATAAAAGTTACTCCAAGGCTGCTGATGAACTTTTCATAAGTCAGCCAACACTGAGCCAGGCAATCAGCAGGCTTGAAAATCAGCTGGGTGTTAAGCTGTTTGATCGTGACAACTTGACTGTGTCATTGACTTCTGCAGGAAAAATATTTCTGGAGGATGCCAATGAAATTTTGGCTGCAACGGAAAGACTTAAAAAGAAAATGAAAAATATTTCAGAATCAAATTATGGCACAATCCGGGTTGGTTCATCACAGTTTTATGGATCATTTATTTTTCCTGTGCTTATTCCTTCATTAAAAGAAAATTATCCTGGAATTAAAATAGAAATAACTGAAGAATCATCTGATCAGTTGGAAACAATGGTAGAAAACGGCGAACTTGATTTTGCATTTATTCCTCTTCCTATTACATCTGGACATTTAACTAGCTGTCACATGTTCAATGAGAAAATTCTATTAGCAATTCCGGATGAATCAGGCATCAACAGCAAACTAAGACTTACTCCTGACAAGCACTGGCCTTATGTTGAAAATTTCTCAGCTCTGGCTCATGAAAATTTTATGCTTCTTAAAAAAAACATGAAACTTCGTATAAAAGCAGATGCTTTATGTGAAAATGCAGGATTTTCTCCAAATGTTATAATCGAAAGCCAGAACATGGAAACTCTAAGAAATTACGTGGCTCTTGGCATGGGTATAAGTTTTCTTTCACACTTGCTAGCAAGCTCAAACAAACCGGGAATACTGTATTATCAACTGCACGATTACAGCATTGTGCGTGATTTCATCTTGATATATTCAAAAAATAATCCTTTGTCGTCAATGGAAAAAGCATTCATTCAGGTGTCAAAGGAAGCATTGTCCTCGTTCCACTGCGATTGATTCGAAATTTAAATGCAAAATGATAAAATAAAAAGTTTGTCCTATAATTTGTTATAGGACAAACCTCTATTAGGAATGTTTTAAAAAACTAAACTATTTAATTTCTTCTCTTGCTTCGTATGCTTCTACTAAAGCTGTTATGAAGTGAGAGTGAGGATCTTCAAGTGCCATTGTAGCGCTGGTTGTAACATCAACAAGCATTGCTGCTTCTTCTGCTGTAAAAGTAGCTGTAACAGCTTTGTCAGCATCTGTCAACTTTTCAGTATATGCCATTTTATATGGTCTTCCGTTAGCGTCTGTGTACTTTTTGTTCCATGCAACTACTTCAGCTACTGTCATGCCTTTGAAGAATGACTCATAGTAGTCAAGTTGTTCAAACCATTCTTTTTTTGTTAAATTGTCAGCTGCGCCTTTTGATATTAAGTGTGTCATATCATATGCATAGCCTTCTTCTCTCTTAGTTTCCCAAACATCGTCAATCGATGCCACAAATGCATCTTTTGTTGCCTGGTCAGCAGCAGGATCAACCCATCCTGGGAACAGAGCATATGTAATTTCCATAACATCCCAAGTCAAGTCTACAATTCTTCCATCCTGGTCGAAAATAACACTTGCAGTAGTTATGTTCAAATTATCCTTTTGTTCACCTCTGATTCTGTAGTTGGCTGATTCACCAAATCCATGATAAAGTTTTCTCTCAGTTGCTGCAGCCGGTGCAGGAGTTGCAGCAGTAGTTGCAACAGGAACTGTAGCACCAGCCTTGACGAATAATTTATCTCCAACATAAATCAAACTGATGTTTTTTACCTGTGGATTCAATTTAGCCAATTCATCAATTGTCATATTGAATTTTGCAGCGATTTTCCAGAATACATCTCCACTGACTACAGTATAGACTTCTCCTGAAGGTACACTGGTTGTTACAGCTGTATTTGCTGGAGCAGGTGCAGTTGGAGCTTTTGGTGTTGCAGTTGGCGTTTCCTGTGTTGCCGGTGTAGCCCATGATGTTGCATCAACATCAGCAGCTGCAGGGAATGTCATTGCAGAAATTAATAATGAAACTAGTAGTACAATACTTAATGCTTTTTTCATTTTCTTCCTCCCATTTTTAAGTAATATTAAAACCAAAACATTCCTACTAATAATTGTACCACATAAGAAAACGTTTGTAAAATAATTTTATTTAATATTATATTATAAATATGTAACAGAATTGATCTTAGTCTTCTGAACTGATATCTATGAAGCGTATTCCCTTTCCCCATACATTTATAACAGGCAGGACTTTAACAAATGCCATGGAATCAATTTGCTTTATTAACTTTTGTATCATTACAGCCTGATTTGGAGAGCATACAGATTCAATCTGAACCTTTTCTTCATTTGTATAACACCCTGTTACATTTATAAGAGTTACTCCCCGACCAAGTTCAAACATTATAAACTTACTTATTTCTTCATACTTGCTGCTGATTATTTCAAGCTTGTACAACTTTGTTCCAAATCCAAACATTATATAGTCGCATACCTTTGTTATAATCAATTGACTGATGATAGAATAAAGAGCTATATTTCTTCCAAAGGCAAAAGCTGCAGTGATTATTACAAAACCGTCCAGTACAAGCATTATGTAGCTTACATTTATTGATGGAAAAGCCTTCTTGTTAAGAATTCTGGCAAGTGTATCTGTTCCGCCGAACGAAAAACCTTTCCTGAGTATCATTCCAACTCCAAGCCCGTAAAAAAGCGAAAAATATATGGAAGCAAGCAGAAGATCATTTTCCACAAATTTAAATTCAAAGCTCTGCATTGCCAGGAGAACAGTGGGATAAAGCACAGAAAGAAAAATAATTTTCATTATTTCTTTTTTACCCATCAGTACAAATGTTATGAGCAATATTATAAGAGTTGCAAAATAATAAATATAGGAATAGTTAATATACAGGTATTTTTCTAATACAATTGCAAGACCCGTAATACCGCTGGTTATAAGTCCATTTGGTTTAAGAATATAATTAACAGAGAATGCAGTAATGAGGCAGCCTATAGTTAAGTAAATTGTATCATTGAATAATTTTTTCAAATTCGTATTGCGCATTTTGTCTCCCCTTAAATACAATCAATATGTTGTTCACGTCCTAGTAATATAATAACAAAAATTAGAAAAAAATCAAAGCAATTTAATAATACACATATGGATTTTTAAGACAGCTTTTTAAGGAATAATCAATCTCAATGAGGAAAATATATGTGTGTGACTTTATCTCACTAATATTTAAAAGGAGGTATTAAAATGAGCAAAGGAAATGGAAGACACAATAAAAGCGGCGAAGGCAACGGTATGGACAAATTCAACGGTACTTGTAACGGCATAACAAACTCAAACAAATCTCAAGATCAAATGGATTATGGTATAAAGCATAATAATCCTAATTCAAATGATAACAAATTAGGAGCATACAACTCAAACAGCTTCTTAAGCTCAAAAGACAAATTAAAAAACAAAAAATAAAAATAAAGTGCTGATACACGGTATCAGCACCTTTCATTCTAACATTAATCCAGTGTATCAATATACACGTCGACATTGTAGTTAGGAAGCAGGAATGAATCTTTTGTATTGATTGAAATTTTTACGGGAACCACAGTTTCACCGTTGTTGCTGAACGCCATCCCTGACAAATATACTACACTGCCTTCATATTCTTTGGTCCTATCGGCAACAGGCACTATCTTAACCGTCTGTCCTTCTTTTACATCCTTGATAAATTCTTCGGGAACGTTGGCTTCAACAATCAGACTGTCCAAATTGACTATGGTGAATGCTTTCTGTTCTTCACTTGTAATATTTCCGGGAGCATATTTTAAGTCATATACTGCTGCGTTTTCATATTCAGATACTACTTGATTTCCTACTATGAATGGTTTGTTGAGCTTGCTCTCCATGACTGCTACACCGTACTCAATTTGAGTGCCTTTTTGTGCCAATATGTCAGCTTTGTTCATTTCAGTTTCCTTGCTTACCTGGTACTGTTCTATGTTTCTATCATTAGATTCTGAAGCAATTTTCAGTTCATATTCAATGTCATTCATTTTATTTTTTGCTTCATCCGTGATTTTCTTGTATTGATTATATGATTCCTGAGATATTGCCCCTTCATTATAGAGATTTTCCTTGTTCTTGAATTCTTCTGCAGCCTGCTGGTAATGAGATTTTGCAAACTCCAGATTATTTTTTAGTTTTTCAAGCTCTGATGTTTTGTCATCCAGTGTGAGTCCGTTTAAACTTGTAACAGCACTCTTTTCTTCAAGCTTGGCAATATTGAGTTCTATCTTTTTATCTTGAATCAGAGCCTGATACTTTGTTAAGTCCAAAGTTATTATAGGTTCATTTAAACCAACATGCTGGCCTTCTTCAACTTGAACATCCATAACAACAGCCGGAAATTCAATAATAACATCTTTTGAATCTTCTGCTTTTACAATTCCAAAGGCTTCAATTATTTTTGACTGCTCTGATATGTCTACTTCTTCCACTTGAGATGTTTTTTCACTCTTGCCACAGCTTGTTGTAATAAGTAACAAACACATAACTGCTGATATTATAGTTAGTTTTCTTTTTGTCATTATTCCCACACCCTTCCATCTTTTACATTAATAATTCGATTTCCATACTTTGCTGTTTCCAAAGAATGGCTTACCTGCAATATGGTCTTTCCTTTTTCACGATTGATTTTCTGAAACAAATTCATTACTTCTTCAGTTGTCTTGCTGTCAAGATTTCCTGTGGGCTCATCAGCAAGAATAATGTCTGGTTCATTTATAAGTGCTCGTGCTATTGCAACACGCTGCTGCTGTCCTCCCGACAATTCCCTTGGAGTGTGTTTTTTCCTGTCTGATAATTCAACAACATCAAGAATTTCATCAAGTTTATCACTGTATTTGCTGATTTTTTTCCCATCCAGAAGCAAAGGAAGCATCACATTGTCCTCCACTGTCAAATTAGGAACAAGATTATAAAACTGAAAAACAAATCCAACTTCCCTGCGCCTCATGATGCTTTGTTCCTCATCAGACAATGCTGAAATATCCTGGCCCTTTATTAATATTTTTCCGGTTGTTGGCTTATCAAGGCCTCCCAACAGATATAATAGCGTGCTCTTTCCGGACCCTGAAGGCCCCATTATTGTAATAAATTCTCCTTTTTCAACGCTCATGTTGATGCCTTTTAAAACATCAACTGTCAGCTCTCCCAGCAAAAATGTTTTATTTAAGTCTTTAACTTCGATAATATTTTCCATAATCCACCTACTCGTATTTAATTGCTTCAATAATGTTGAGTTTTGATGTTTTTAATGCAGGACTGATTGAAGCCAGCACTGCAATAATAATACCTCCCACCAGTGCACTTATAAAAAAGTTCATTGAATAATGTATTGCAATTGGAATGTCAATTGATTGCATAAGATTCGGAACTGACAGAAGCATGAGTGTGCCGCCTATAATTCCTACAACCCCTCCAATACAGCCTCCTGTGAGAGCCTCAATCATAATCATCTTCAATGTCTGTCTTTTAGAAAGACCAATTGATCTCATCATGGCAATTGAGCGCTTTCTCTCCATAAAACTGATCATATAGTTATTGAACACTCCAAAAATTCCAATGAGCATGGCAATAACTGAAAAAGCCTGAAGTATTATCATAAACTGATTGTTAGATTCATAATTCTTCTTTTCCATGCTGTCGATTGTATCTCCAAACATTCCGCGCCTTGTGAATTTATCCTGTATGGATGAAAGGACTTCATCGGGATTTTTTGATGTTTTAATAAAAAAATTACTTATTTCCTGCTGCTTCATATCCATTTTATAATATTTCTGGGAAATCACCGCATTGCTTCCATTGCTCATTATTGAGTCATAAAATCCTATTACTTTGTATGTTTTATCTCCGCTTTTCATTTCAAGTGTTAAGCTGTCGCCAACCTTTAATCCAAGTTTTTCCTTTGCCATATTGGCAACCATAATATTTCTTCCTTCATCCAAAAGCTTGAAAGTTTCGTCAGCATCCAATTTGCCTTGCAGCCTGAATGTAACATAGTCTCTGTATCTTTTTATGTCAACGCCCTGCAGGTAACGAATGGTGTAATTCGCATCCTTGACATCCACCCCATCCCATGATTCATATGCTCCGTAGGTTCCATATACCCCGTCAACACTTCTAAGAACCTGCTCCGTATTTCTGTCGGAATTGTACAAGCTCACCATTATGTCAAAGTTCCAGTCCTTGTAGGCATTTAATACTTCTATTCCCACACTGCTGCTTATGGTGTTTATCATAAGCAGGGTCGATATTCCTATGGCAAGAAGGGAAATATTATTTAAAATATTCTTGTTGCCGTTCAAGTTTTTAACAGCAAGAATTCCTTCATTTCCAAAAAAATTACCGTAAAACCTTTCAAATAACTTTAAAAAAATTCTTGTTATATAAGGAACACACATGACTACGGCAACTGTTGAAATGAGAAGACTTACTACATTTATTAACAGTGCCAGTGACTTAGGAGCAACAAGAGGCAATGATGACGAAATCAAAAGCATGATTATTCCGGCATATTTTTTCCATTTTTTGTTTTTTGATTTTATTTCAGTGTTGTTAAGCACAAGGTCCTTTATTGGTATTTTTGATGCTTTGCTTATGGGGCGCCAGGAACTTATCAGTGCTACACATATGGCAAGAAGAAATGATGCAGCCAAATGTCCTATTCCGAATTTTATAGAAACATTCATTTGTCCGTTGTAGGGATCTGCAGCCATAATCTTTGCTATGAGATACAATACTCCAATCCCCAATATGTCACCTGCAATACCACCAGCAATTCCATATGTAAGACTTTCTCCAATGAGCACAACATCTGTCATCTTTCTTGTGGCACCAATGCTTCTAAATGTTCCGATAACCGGCAGACGTTCTGTAGTTATTACCTTGAATGTTGAGTAGATAATAAAAATACTTATGAATAGCACCATTGAAGTCATCATGAACATGGGCACAACAATAAACTGCATATATTGTCTTAGTTCTTCTGCTGAAAAAGGTTCGCTTACCCTGTATCTTGGATATAGTTTTTCCAGAGTATCAATAGCAGATTTAATATCAACACCTTCTTCAAGAACAACAAAGGCAGTCTGCACCCTTCCCCTGACATTTCGTATAGATGCTATTGTATCCATAGGCATCACAGCTGTCATTGTGTCTGACTGAGGGTTGTGCTGAAATACTCCCGTTGGTCTGGAAATTCCGTATACTGTCAGGATTCTATCTCTGCCGTTTATTTTTATGTCAATACGGTCTCCTACATTGTAGCCATACTTATCTGCAAATATTTTGCTAAGTATTACAAAATTTCCTTCAAAATCCTTATTCCTTGCAACTTGGCTGAAGTTTACAGGATTAAGCTTATCGAGTTCTTCAATATTAAATCCTCGTACAATCAGATTTTCTGTTTTAATGTTATATTTTTCTGATTGATCTTCAGACAATTTGTAGCTGCCGGATGCCGCAATGCTTCCTGTTATATAGGACACGCCATCAATGGGTTCAGGTTTAATTTTGAAAGTCCCTGAAGGCGAATCCTCATCAGGCTGTATTATTATATCTGCCGCACCAGTCTGCATTTTGATTTGATTTTCATACATGCTGGTGATGGTACCGGATAACCCGCTGCAAGCAAAAAAAAGTGCAGCAGAAATTGCAATAGAAAATACAATAATAAATGCTCTGAATTTTTTCTCAAGGATGCTCTTTACAATGAATCTTACAATAATTCCCAATTAATTCCTCCATTTATTTAAGAGTGAAGATTTTATACAATAAATACTACGAAAAGTTGTAAAGCATTCTCTATTATACCATTTTTTATATTAAATGCCACAAAAATCTTTTACTATAAGTAACAAAATAATCCTTTAAATAAAATAAAAAACGAAGTTTGCATAACAAACTTCGTTTTTATTTTATATATCAATATCCAGCAAGTATGAACTTAAGCTTTTTCCATGTTTATCCAAAGCAAGAGATCTGGTAACACCGCCCCCGAGAGCATCATACATCACGAAATTCATTGCTCCTAATTGAGGCAGTTCATATCTTACAACTTCACCTTTGACAATTTCTTTAAACCATTGTTTTACTACTTCTGGTGTGACTTTTTCCTTCAATAATTCATAGTCTTTTATATCATATGCTATAAGAGAAACATTTGAAATATTACCTTTATCCCCTGTTCTTGAATGTGCTATCTCCCATAACTTCATTATAATACCTCCTTGTATATTACCTTAGCTTCTAC
>VSSQ01000802.1_pt1 | contig 15707 bp, 9 predicted proteins | sample 4763081 | NCBI WGS metagenome assembly VSSQ01 (sample SAMN12137344, study PRJNA551015) | bioreactor metagenome | isolation source: SDC9 anaerobic chlorinated ethene degrading culture | place: USA: Knoxville, Tennesee | collected 2015-01-01
TTTTTGCCCGTCGGGGATTTTTTGTGACGGCGGCGGATTATTCGGCGGCAGCCCTGAAAACTCTTTCGGAAGAAGCCGCTGTCCGAGGAACGGCCTCACGGATCCGTACAGCGGAGACGGATGCACGGAAAGTCCTCCCCTTCGAAGACGGTTCCTTCGACGGATGCTATTCCCACATGCTGTTCTGCATGGCCCTGACGCTGAAGGAGCTTCTCTTTCTTGCCTCGGAGATCCGGCGGGTTCTTGTCCCCCGGGGGCTGAACATCTACACAGTGAGGCACAAGGGGGATGCCCACTGGGGAAAGGGGGCTTGCAGGGCGGAGGACATATGGGAGCTTGACGGGTACGCCGTCCGTTTCTTTGACCGTCAGGCCGTGGCCCTGCTCGCTGACGGGTTTTCCCTGGAGGAGGTCACGGAATTCGAGGAAGGCGACCTGCCACGGAAGCTGTTCTATGTGGCAGAACGGAGGCTGGAAACTCCTGTTCCGGGGCCGGCTGCCTGAAAAACAGGCCGAAAAACCGATGAAAGACCCGCGTTTTGCTGTATAATCACTGATTATTTCTTTACCCGGAGGATCTGCATGCGACTTGTACTCTACAACATCCGCTACGGGACCGGTACGGGATGGGACTACCATTTTCCCTTCCCCTTTTCCGGCTGTCTCCGGAAAACCGAGGGACGGTTCCGGCGGATCACCGACTTTATATCGAAGCTGAAGCCCGACATCGTGGGGCTTGTGGAGGCTGACTCGGGCTCCTACAGGCAGAACGGCGAATGCCAGGCGGAACTCATGGCGGCCCGGCTGAAAGCCGAGTCCGTTTTTGCCTGCAAGTACCACCACGAGTCTCTCGTCTCCAGGGCCCCCCTGCTGAAATCCCAGGGGAACGCCGTGGTGACCAGGCTGCCGATTCTCTCGACCCGGGAGCACTACCTGAGCAGGGGGGTCAAGCGGACCCTCCTCGAGGTCGAGTTTGAGTCTTTTACCCTCTTCCTGGCCCATCTTTCCCTGGGGTACGGAACGAGGAAAATCCAGATCGGCGAAGTGGCGGAACGGTGCCGCCAGGCGAAGAAGCCCGTCATTCTCGCCGGTGACGGTAACATGTACGCCGGCGAGAAAGAGCTCCGCCCCCTCTTCCGCAAGGGGCTGTTCAGGAACGCCAACGACGGGAACATGCCCACCTATCCCAGCGGACTGCCGGCCCTGGCCCTCGATTTCGTGCTCTACAGCGAGGGCATTGAGATGAAGGACTTCCGGGTCCCCCGGGTCAGGTATTCCGACCATCTCCCCCTCGTCTGCGACTTCACTCCTGAAGGCCGGAGCGGGGAGGCGCTGGCCTCATGACGGCCGGAGTTTTTCTCTACACCTTTTACGAACTTTCCTCCATCGTCATCCGAATCGTCATGCTCTGCTACATCCCCCAGCGACACAGTCCCACCACGGCCATGTCATGGCTTCTCGTCATCTATTTCTGGCCGTGGCCGGGCTTTCTGCTCTATATCGCCTTCGGTTCCACCGCCCTGCCACGGGAGAGGATCGAGCGGCACGAGGCCCTGCTCCGCACCCTCACGGCCGACAGGGCCACCTTCCGCAGGATTCTCGACGACGAATCCCACTGGCTGCCCGAAGAGCTTGTCCGTTTCGGGGCGCTGGGGAAAAAACTGGGGGACATGTGCATCACCACGGGCAACTCCTTCGTGCTCATCGACAGGGAAGAGGAGTTCCTGAAAAGCCTCTGTGCCGACATCGACGGAGCGAAGGAATCGGTGCACCTCCTGTACTACATCTTCGCCCTGGATTCCATGACGGAGCGCCTTTTCGCCTCCCTTGAAGGGGCGGCGGCCAGGGGGGTGGAGTGCAGGCTCCTTGTGGACGCCCTGGGGGCCAAGCCCTTCCTGAAGAAGGACGCCTCCCGCCTCCGGACCGCCGGCGTCCGGGTGGAGAAGGCCCTCCCCCAGGGACTGCTCCGCAGGACGGCCACCACGGCCCGGTATGACCTGAGGAACCACCGGAAGATCGCCGTCATCGACGGCCGCATCGGGTATACGGGATCCCACAACGTCACGGAGCCTTCCTACGGCGGCAAGGCGGGAGGACGGCTGTGGAAGGATCTGTCCTTCCGGCTCACGGGACCGGTGGTGCTCCAGCTCCAGGGGGTCTTCATGGAGGACTGGTACGTGGAGACCAGGGAACTTCTTCCCACGGAGCGGGTCTTCCCCAGGCCTGAACGGACGGGACGGGCGATTCTCCAGACGGTGCCCAGCGGACCGTCCTACCCCCTGCAGAATTACCAGCGCCTCGTGGTGGCAGCCCTCCACGGGGCAAAAAAACGGGTGGTCATCACGACTCCTTACCTCATCCCCGACGATGAGCTGCTCCACGCCCTGGAAACGGCTGCCCTTGGCGATGTCAGGGTTCAGCTCGTCATACCGGAGCGGAGCGACCAGTTCCTCGTGGGGAGCGCCGCCAAGGCCTACTTCGACGTCCTCCTGGACATGGGCGTGGAAATCTATCTTTTCCAGGACCACATCCTCCATTCCAAGACCATGACCGTGGACCACAGTCTCGCCTTCCTGGGAACGAGCAACTTCGACATCCGCTCCTTCGCCCTCAATTTCGAGCTGAACCTCGTGCTCTACGGAACGGACGAGACATCGGCCATCCGGATGGCCCAGGAACGGTACATCGCGGAATCGCGGCGGCTGACCGCGGAAGAATGGAGCAGACGCCCCCGGGCCCTGCGGGTGGTCCACGGGGTGACCAAGCTCTTCAGCCCCCTTCTCTAGGCGGGGGCGGAGCCTCTTGGAGGGCTGGCAGGGATGAAAAGACCGGTTTTCCTGACGTCGGGCGTTCTTACGGGCCTTTTTTGCGGCGCGATGATCCTTCTGTCCTGGGGAGCCTTTTACCTGCAGCTGAAGACGGACAGGGAGAGGACGGTGAGGAACGCCTTTCTTCAGACGGACAACCTCGCCAGGACCTTCGAGGAGCATTCCCTGAGGACGGTGGAAAACGTCAGGCAGGTTCTTTTCTCGCTGAAGGAAATCTACGAGAAAAGGGGAGGAGGGGTGGTGCGGACCTTCGAGGAAGCTGCGAACGCCTCGGTTGCCCGGTACGCCATCCGAAGCCGGGAAGCCCAGGGAAACCTCTTCAACCTGCTGAGTATCGCCGATGAAAACGGAGACCTCGTCCTGAGCAGCCAGGTACCCTTCAATCCGGTCAATATAGTGGCCAGGCCCTTCTTCCGGGCCCACCGGGACGGCGAAAAGGGATTCCTCGTGGGGGCCCCCATTCTCGGCACGGCCACAGGAAAATGGTACATCCCCATGAGTCTTCCGATTGAAAAACCTGACGGCTCCTTCGGCGGAGTTGTCCTCGCCTCCGTGAACCCCTTCTATTTTTCCGGCTTTTACCGCCAGGTCAGTCTCGGTGCCCGGGGAACCGTCCTCCTCGTGGGTGCCGGGGGAACAATACTCGCGGGGACGGTGGAGGGAGGCGAAACCCCCTTCGGAGCCTCCATCGCGGACAGCGGGCTGTTGACGGCAATGAAGGCCGGAGAGGCGGGGGCGCTGGAGTGCGCGGGGCTGCCGGACGGCATCCTGAGGCTTTTCAGCTACAGGAAGGTGTCTCCGTACCCTCTGTATGTCGTCGCCGGAAGGGAGAAGAACGGCGTTTTCGCGGAATACCGCAGAAGGAGGGCGGCGGGTCTCTTCAGCCTTGTGGTGTTCAATGCTTTCGTTCTTGTGTTCTTCGGGGCCTCGGTTCGGGCCCTGAAGAAAGAGCGGCAGGCGGAGGAGCGGTTCCGGAACTTCTTCGAGCAGAACAGCGTCGGGTTCGCCCTTGTCGCAGCAGACAGCGCCTGGATTCATTTCAACGGGAAGCTCTGCGAGATGCTTGGGTACAGCCGGGAAGAGCTGATGAACCTCCCATGGAAAAAACTGACGCCGCCGGACGTCCTGGAAAGGGAACTCCCCATTTTTGAAAAGGCTTTATGGAGCGGCACCAGCGATTTTTTCCTTGAAAAGCAGTACGTCAGGAAAGACGGCGTCAGGATCGACGTGGATGTAACCACAAAGATCATGAAGAATGCCGACGGTTCGGTACGCTATTTCGCGTCCATCATCCAGGATGTCTCGGAACGGAAGAAGGGCGAACGGCTCCTTGAGAAGCGGGCGGCGGAGCTGGAGAAGCACCGGGAGGCCATCATCGACGGCATGGCCGTCCTGGCGGAATACCGGGATATGGGAACAGGCAACCATGTCCGCAGGACGAAGCAGTATGTGAAGCTGCTCCTCGAGCGGTCGGGGAGCGCGTCCCTCTTTCCGGAGAAGGACCTGCCCATGATCTGGCAGTGCGCGGTCCTCCACGATATCGGAAAGGTGGGGGTGCCGGACGCCGTGCTGCTGAAGCCGGGCGGGCTGACACCGGAGGAATTCGGCGTCATCCGGCGGCACCCGTCCATCGGCAGCGACGTGCTGCTCCGGGCGGAGGAACTCCTGGGCAGCGATTCCTTCATCACCTACGCGCGACAGATCACGGAGTACCACCACGAGCGGTGGGATGGCACGGGGTACCCCCACGGCCTGGCCGGGGAGGACATTCCCGTTCTTGCCCGCATCACCGCCATCGCCGATGTCTACGACGCCCTCATCTCGAGAAGGCCCTACAAGGAGCCTCTTCCCCACGAAGCGGCGGTGGAGCAGATCCGGGCCGGTTCCGGAACCCTGTTCGATCCCCGGCTCGTGGAGGTGTTTCTCGGCTGTGCCGGGGAATTTGACGAAATAGCGAAAAACAATGCCGATGAAGGGCCGTCCGGGACAGAGGAAACAGAATCCGGGAATGTCCCCGGAGAGGGCGGAGCGGGGCGGCGGGGGAGGGATCCATCCTGACCGGAAGCAGCGGCGGAGAGCGGAAAATAGGGCTTGCCCTGGGGAGCGGCGCGGCCCGGGGGATGGCCCATATAGGGGTGCTCCAGGCCCTTGAAGGGGCGGGGATACGGCCGGATATCATCGCGGGGACGAGCATCGGCGCCCTGGTGGGAGGAGTGTACGCCGCCGGGAAGCTCGACGAACTGGAGGAGGTCTCCCTCGGTCTGGACTGGAAAAAGGCCGCCGGGTATTTTCTGGAGGTCTCTTTTCCCCGGTCGGGGCTCATCGAGGGGACGAAGGTGACGGACTTTCTCTCGGAAATCGTGGGTTCCGCGAAGATCGGCGCCCTTCCGGTGCGGTACGCTTCGGTGGCGGCGGACGTGATGACCGGAAACGAGGTGGTGATCAGCGACGGAGACCTTGTCTCCGCCATCCGGGCCAGCATCTCCGTGCCCGGCATTTTCACCCCGGCACGGCGGAACGGGAGCTTCCTGGTGGACGGCGGGCTCGTGAATCCGGTGCCGGTGAGCGTCTGCCGGGCAATGGGCGCGGATGTGGTCATCGCCGTGGACCTGAACAACGGCCGGGTGAAGGAAACCCCGAAGGGCGGACTTCCTGCGGAAACGCAGCCGGAAGGCGGTCCGGGGCGGAACGGAATTGCCGCAGGGGAGATTTTCGCATGGCTCGAGAGGAAAACGAAGGGCTTCGATACCGGTTTCCTCGGGCCGGTGAAGGAATGGATGTCCCGGGACCCCGCCCCGGGAATTTTCGACGTGCTCGGCAGTTCCCTGCGCATCATGGAAGAGCAGATCGCGGCGGCACGGCTGGAAATCGACCGGCCGGACCTGCTGATCCGCCCGTCGGTGGGGAATGTCCGCTTTCTCGAGTTTCACCTGGCCGGGGAGATGATCGCCGAGGGCTTCCGTTCGGCGAAGGAGGCCCTTGAGGGGAGAGCGCTTCCGGAACATTGAAGGGGCGACGCTTCAGGGTACTGACGCCGCGGCGGAAGAGAAGGAACGGAACAGGCACAAGGGAGGGAGATCACCATGACGGCACATCCGAAAGGTCCGTGGTTCCAGCGGTTCCTGATCAACTTTTTCACCGTTGTTCTGGCCGTGCTCGTCTTCTGGGTTCTCGGCTTTCTCATGGAGGACATCGAGTCCATCGAGGGGCCCAGGTACAGGGATGTCGAGGCGCGGTTCGTGGACGGCGACCTGGTGGAAAAGTCGAAACGGCTCGCTGAAGAGATCGCGGCAACCGGCCGGGAGATGGATGCGAAACGGGAGGAAATGCGGATCCTCAGCGACAGCTCGTCGAACCTTCAAAGTACCATCAGCCAGCTGATCGAACTGCAGAAACTCACCATCCAGAAATCTCTCTCCCTGCCCGAGGCCCATTCTGCGAACCTTTCCGAGAGTCTTGCGGGCTTCCTTGAAAGCCGGAAGCTGTACCAGGCTCACAGCGCGGAACTTTCCGGACTTTCCGAACGGAAGCGGAAACTTGAATCGGAGCGGCTGAAACTCGACAAGACGATAGAAGAGCAGAGGGAGCCTGCCCGGAAAGAGTACGAACGCCTGGCGGAGAAGCACAACCTCCGGATTGCCGCCTTCCAGCTGGCCGTCCTGCTGCCCCTGCTGGCCGCGGGGGGATACCTGGCGGTCAGAAAGCGGGGGAGCGTCTATTTTCCTCTATTTCTTGCCTTCGGCGGAGCGGTGCTTGTGAAATCAGCTCTCGTGATTCACAGGTATTTTCCGACGCGGTACTTCAAGTATTTCATAGTTCTTGGGCTTCTCGCGGCGGTTGTCAGAATCCTGGTCACCATCATCAGGATCGTGGCCTTCCCCAGGGCCCAATGGCTTACGAAACAATACCGGGAGGCTTACGAGCGTTTTCTCTGCCCGGTGTGCGAATACCCCATCCGGACGGGACCGAGGAAATACATGTTCTGGACGAGGCGTACCGTGAACAAGGTCCCCCTCTCCGGAGAAACGGGAGAAGAGAAGCCCTATACCTGCCCGGCCTGCGGAACCTCCCTGTTCGAGCAGTGCGGGGCATGCGGTGGTTTGAGACATTCCCTTCTTCCCTTCTGCCTGCACTGCGGGGCGGAGAAAAAAAGCACTGAGGAAGCGGAAAAGGGCGAAGAATGACCCTATGGCCGCTGAAGATGGCTGCCGGAAAGAGGCCCGCTACTCCAGGGACATAACCTTTTCCAGGAGGGGGCTCCGTCCGAGGTCGGAGGGGAAGAGCACGTTCCCGTAGAAGGGGACGGGGGTGAAGTATGCGGATCTTTCCGTGCCGAACAGGTCAATGCCCGCATTCCCGAAGGCTTTCCAGATGAGTTCGGTGCAGTACACCGCCTCTTCGTTGTTTTTGTCGAAGCTGCCGTCGAAGGGCCGTTTCTCGAGATAAAATTCCCGGGCTTCGCCGCTGGCACGCCCGGCGCCCGCCCTGTTCCCTTTCAGCCGGTAGACCGCCGCTCTCTCCACCTCGAAGGGCGACAGAAATTCTTCGAGGGGCTCCATCTCCACCCGTTCAGATTCAGGGGAGGCATGGATCACCCAGGGGATGCCTCCCGACCATCTCACCATGCCGCTGTGGGAGAAATCGGCGGGGTTCTTGAAGAAAAAGAGAAGGGCCTTGCTCCTCCAGGACTTGCCGTTCACGAGGATGATGTCCCCGTTCTGAAACTGGTCCGGCGAGAATTCGAAGGGTTCGGGCGCCGGGAGGGGAAACGACCCCCTCTCGTAGCGCCGGATCTCCCCCTCCGCGGCCTTGGGAGGAACCGGCGTCGAAAGGGTCAGGACCCCGTTGTCCGCCCGGAGGATCCATCGGGCTGCGGGAAGGGGGAAATTCCGCAAATCGAGCAGGGGGTTCAGCCCGTAAATCTCCTGCCGGAAAGCGTCCGTCCGGTCGTGCCCGTTGATGCGTATCCCGGTGTTTTCCATCACGATCTGGTTTCCGTTCTCCACGGCGAGGGATGACGCCGTTTCAACACGGATGCGCCCCAGTTCCGTTCCGTACAGCCCCAGCACCCTGACGGACCCGGGGAAAAAATTGACGGACAGTCTGCCCCGGCGGGCCGGAAAGGCCCCGAGGGCGTCATTGATGTCCCTGTCGAGGATCACCACTTCCGCATTTGTCCGGAGAACCCCGTTCACCTTCAGGGAATGGCGGCGGCCGCTGCGCCACTCATCGGGGGCATTCAGCTCGAGGAAGAAAAATTCGGCAGCGATTTTTTCCACCCGAAGCCCCCCGAAACACGCTCCCCGGATGACGAAAGAGGCGTGCCGGATATTGCCCTCGCCGTCCGGCGGCTCATCCATGCGAAGTTCGAGAGAATCGGGGTTCGTTACCGAAAGAAGAAAGTCAAAAAGAACGTCCCCGCTGCCGGGTGCATGGGAAGGAAGAAGAAGGCCGTTGCCGCCGGCGGACGGTGACAGGAGCAGAACAAGAAAAAGGGTCAGAAAGAAGCTTCTTATCATGGGCTTTCCTCCGCGGAAATTCCGCCCGGTGTCCGGAAAGCAGACGGTGTACGCGGAACGCCTTCCCTTTCGGGGCCGGGACATGGGACTTCCCGGAAAAAGTGTACAGTATATTCATTTGACAGTCCAGCTCCGGCTGCCGGGAACCACAGCCTCCCGGGCAATTTCGTGCCGTGCCGGAAGGGGCGGGCTCAGGAATTGTCAGCGAGGCCGCCTGCGGTGTCCCCTTCTTCCGCCTTTCGGACCATGGATATGAGGATATCGGCGACTGCAGGGTCGAGAGACGTACCCCGCAGCTTCAGGATCTGCTCCAGAACTTCCTCCCCGGTCATTCTGCCCTCTTCCATGGACTCCAGAAGATCGTCGAAGGCTTCTCCGGCGCGCAGAATCCTGGCCATCTGAGGTATTTTCTCTCCCCCGATTCCCCTGGGATATCCCGACCCGTCCCAGTTTTCGTGGTGGTTGAGTACCCCATCACTCAGGTCGATCGTTTCGTCGAACAGGCTGAGAATCCTGTACCCTGCGACTGGGTGCTTATTGATTTCCCTGCCTGGGCCATCCTCCCGGAAGAGAGGGCTGCCCGATCCGTTCAGAATGTCTTCTTCGATGACGATCTTGCCGATATCGTGAAGAAACCCGGCGTCTTTGAGCTTTCGCGTCTCCGTTTCCGGCAGGTTCATGGCCCGGCCGATCTCCATGCAGATCCGGCTCATGTTCTCCGAGTGACTTTTTTCCCGGGGGCATTTTTCATGAAGAGTTTCCATGATGGCGGCGATTGTCTCAAAACTGCCCTTTTCCCTGCTCAGGTTCTTTTCCCTGTACATGGCTTCTTCAGCTTCCCGGAGAGTGTCCTGTACGGACTGCCCGGGGTCGGTCTTCACAGAAAAGCCGACGGCTATACTGCCCTTGATTGCTCTGACCCTGAGTTTGGAGAACTCCGCTTTGATCCTTCCGATTAATTTTTCCGCATCTTCCGGCTTCGTGCGGGGCAGGAGGATGGTGAACTCGTCCCCGCCGACCCTGGCGATCATGTCGCTCTCCCTGCAGCTTTTTCTCAGAGCTTCCGCCGACTTTTTCAGCAGCTCGTCTCCGGCGGAGTGGCCGAAGATGTCGTTCGTCAGTTTCAGGCCGTTGATGTCTCCGAAAATGACCGCCAGCGGGAGGGTCTCTTCCCTGTCCAGTCTTTCAAGCTCTTCTTCGAAAAAGCCCCTGTTGTACAGACCGGTGAGGCTGTCATGATAGCTCAGGTAATTGATGCGGGCCTCGTTCTTCCTGCGTTCCGAGTTATCGGTGAAGGTGATGACCGCGCCGGTGAGTTCCCCGTTCCTGAACTGGGGGTACGAGGAGTAGGCCACATCCAGGGGCGTCCCGCCGGATGTCCAGAAAACCTCGTCGTCCACCCGTATGCCCCGTCCGGTCCGCAATGCGCTGTAAATTTTGCACTCCTGGAGAAACATGAACCTGCCGTCTCCGTGGGCGTAATGGATCATGAAATGCATGTTTCTGCCGATCAGCTCGTCCTGGCTCCCATATTCCAGCAATTTCAGGCAGCTCGCGTTCGCGAAGGTACAGTTTCCTTCTCTGTCGATGCCGTATATGCCTTCAGCGGTGGAATCCAGGATCAGTTCCAGGCGGCCTCTGCTCTGGTCCAGCTCCCGGTTCCGCTCTTCAAGTTCCGCCGTCCGCTCCCCTACGCTCTCCTCCAGGGAGGAAACGAGGAGCTGCAGCCTTTCGGCCATGATGTTCACCGCCCGGGCAACCCGCCCGATCTCGTCGTTCCGCCTCACCTCGGCTCTTCGCGAGAAATCTCCGACCGAGAGGTTTTCTGCGATGGAAACGAGGTTTTCCAGGGGCCGCATCAGCCTGGCGGCGACTTTCGCGCACACGGCCGCTGACGCCAGCATGGAGAGGACGGTCAGCAGAAGTGAGTATCGCATATTTCGGTACATATCCGCCGTGAAGAGGCTTTCGGGGAGGGCGAACAGCACGAGCCAGTCTATTCCCTCCCGGCGGAACTCATTGATATACACATAAAAGCTGCCTTCCCCGCCGTTGACCTTTACGGTCCGCAGTGCTTCCGGTCCGCTCAGTTCCGCTGCCTGTCGCAAAACACCTGTTTTTTCTTCCGAAAGAGTGAGTCTTCTGAACGTGCCGTCAGGGAGGGATTCAAAATTCGCCTGGCCGAAGGAGTTGCCTATCAGGGCGCCGGATTCTTTTTCCGCGATGACCGCGAAGCCGCCTTCGCTGCCCGCGATTTCCTCCAGGGAAGAGTTGATTTTTGAGAGAGTGATGTGGGCCCCGAGGACGCCCAGAAGTACTCCGTCGTTTCCCCTGACCGGGGCCGCGGCGGAAACGGTGAGGTCCGGCATGACGAAATGCCTGTACACGGGAGAAAAGACCGTTTTTTCCGCTTTTTTGGCTGATCTGTACCAGTCCCGGGTTCTCGGATCGAAGATGCCGGCCTTCAGGACAAGTTCTCCGGCGGTGAAATCATCCCTGAGAGCGTAGTACCATGAAGCGCCTCCGGTGGACCGGTCGTTCCTCATGATCTCTATGCCGCCGGCGCTGTTTCTGCGGGCGCCGTAATACTCGCCGTCCTCCGAACCGAAGCTGAAACTGTACAGCCCCTCACTGTGGGACATAAGAACGGACGCAAAGAGCCTTTCCCGCTGCGTTTCATTCCGCAGGTCAACGGCGCCTTTTTCGATCTGGTTTATGTAATCATCCACGATGTGCGTCGGGATGTTCAGGTGTTCTTCGATTCTGGCGAACAGTCTCCCGTTCAGTTCGTCAGCAAGCCTGTCGGCGGTTTCTTCCGCGGAAGAAAGCCATCCCGAGAATATGAAATACCCCACGGTTACGCTGCCTGTCAACGCAAGAATCATGAAAAGAAGAACGGTGATGCCTTTGATGGAGATGTTTTTCAGGATCATTTCCGCCTCCCTGCTGCCCTACGGAATGATGAAGACTGATGATGACCGAGTTTTTATGACTGTCTTTCACCGTCCTGGAAAAAAGTCCGGCTCAGCCTCTTTTCCGGGGAATTGCCGTTTGACGCTCTTTTTGACCGTGGATGCAAACTGTACAAATATTAATAATACACCTATTTCCGGTTTTTGTCTCAGGTTGATTGTCTATTGTTTGTCGATCTTTTCGGGAAAACAGAGCGAAAGCAAAGTAAACGGGCGAATGCCATTGTATTCAGTTTCTCCTTCACGCCTTCGGGTGTCTCTTCTTCAGCTCCGGGCTGTCAATGCGTCGACCACCATGGGATCCAGAATTGTCCCTGCCGCTTTTTTCAGCTCCCGGACAGCATGTTCCTCCCAGCCGGGGCTGTCTTTGAATTGCATTCTCAGTCGGTCCCAAAACTCGGCAACCCTCAAAATCCGTGCCTGAAAAGGTATGTCCTTTCCGCGTATTCCATTCGGAAAACCTGAGCCGTCCCAGTTTTCGTGATGACAGAGAATCCATTCGCTGTATTCCAGGGTCGTGTCGAAAAGGTTCAGAATTCTGTATCCGGCGGCGGTGTGAAGAAGCAGTTCCTTTTTGTCCTCCTCTTCTTCTACCAGGCCGTCCTCCCTGTTCAGGATTTTCTGGTCAAGGACCACTTTGCCGATGTCATGAAGGTACCCGGCAGCTTTAAGCTTTCCTGTCTCCGTTCCGCTCAGTCCGAGAGTTTCTCCTATCATGCCGCACAGCGTCTGCATCGACAGGGAATGAATTTTTTCACGGGGGCTTTTTTCGTGGAGGGTCTCCATGATCGTGTCCTCCATCTCCGAGTCGATGTCCTTCCTGAACAGGATTTTTTCCCTGTACATGGCCTCTTCGGCAGTCAGCACGACCGCGGCGAGATCCTGGTCCGGGTCTGTCTTTGTCCCGTACCCCATGGAAATGCTGCCCCGGATGGCGATCACTTTTTCTTCGCGGAAATCGTTCTTGATCCTCTGCATAATCCGATCCGCTTCGGAAGATGCGGTATTGGTCATAATCACGGCAAACTCGTCCCCTCCGAGCCTGGCGACGGTATCCTTTTCCCTGCATGATTTTTTCAGCAGTTCCGCCGCGGTTTTCAACAGCAAGTCCCCCGCGGAATGGCCGAAAACATCGTTTGTCAGCTTCAGTCCGTTGATGTCGCCGAAAATGACGGTTATGGGCAGATTTTCCCTCAGGTCGGTCCTCTTCAGTTCTTTCTCGAAATAGGCCCTGTTATAAAGACCGGTTAAGGGGTCATGGGAGTTGAGATAGTTGATTTTCGCCCGGCTTTTCCTTTGTTCGGAGTTGTCCGTGAAACTGACCATCACCCCCACGACCTCCCCGTCAAGGACCTGCGGATAGGCGTGGTACTCAACCTCCAGAGGAGTACCGTCGGCACGCCAAAAGACCTCTTCGTCAGCATGAACATTCTCCCCCGTCAGAAGGGACAGGCAGATCCTGCACCGGGAAGGAATGATGGGAGATCCGCAGGCATCGGAATGATGGATCAGGGAATGCAAATTTTTGCCCTGCAGGGTTTCGGGGCTTTCAAAACCCATGATCCGCAGGAAGCTCCTGTTGCAGAAGGTGCAGTTTCCGCGGATGTCCATGCCGAAGACTGCGTCGTCTGTGGAATCGAGCAGCAGCTGGAGCATGTTCCTGCTCTCCGCGGTCTTCATGGTCTGTTGTTCCAGTTCACGGTTCCTTCTTTGAAGTTCGGTCGTCCGGTTTTCCACGATTTTTTCCAGGTTGCCGAAGAGGGAGGAAACGGTGCCGGCCATCTGATTGAACGCCCCGGCTATGAGCCCGATCTCGTCATCCCTGACCACGGGGGCCCTGGCGGAGAAGTTTCCTCCAGCGAATTCTTCCGCTGTTTTTACCAGGACTGTGACCGGAGAAAGCAGTTTCTTCGCCACCTTCATGTAGATACCGATGGAAACCAGCTGGGATATGAGCAGCAGAAGCCCGGAGAAACGGGCGTTTTTTCTGATTATCGCAGTGTGCGGATCCTCGGGAAGGGCGGTGAGAATTGCCAGTTCAAGTCCTTCCCGGTGATATTCGGAAAAGAAAGTGAAAAACCTGCCGTCCGGTGTTTCCGAGATAAAAGCTTTTTCTCCCGTAGACTGGTACTGCCGGCGGATGTATTCCAGGATTTCCGTGCCGGCTGTTCCTGTCGCTCCGGCCGTCTCCTCTGCCGGGCCTTTTTCTCCGTGACGGAAGAAGGCCAGGAGACACATGTCTTTTTTGTTGAAGACTGCGGAAAAGGCTTTTTCGTACTGGACTGCCTGCTGAATTTCCGGCTCAAGGGCTGAAAATAAAACCTGAGTCCCTATCACTCCCAGGGCGTTTCCGTCGGAATCGTAGACCGGGTGGACCGCGGAGACGGCAGGGCCTGGCAGGGCATTGTTCCCGCAGACCGTGAAATAGGCAGGTTTCCCTTTTTCCATAATTTCCATGAACAGGGAAGAGTCTTTCGTGCAGGAAGGTAGGAGATGCTCCACAAGACGGCCGGACTCCGCGGAATACCAGGAGAAGCCTCCTTTTTTTTCGTCCGGGCGAAGGAACTCAGAAAATCCTTCGGGGCCGTATCTGATGCCGTACCGCTTTTTTTGCGGGGTTTCAAAAAAGACGCAGGAAAACTGTCCGGAATATTCCTCCATGATGCCACGAAAAAAACGTTCCCGTTCTTCCTCATGGTCCATATTGATGAAACCTTTTTCCAGCAGGATGCTTATGGTTCTGTTCAAACCCGCGGGGACGGCGAGAAATTTCCCTATGCTCCAGGACGCAACTTCGTTCATTTCGCGGTTCATCCGGTCCACAGCATCCCGGGCGGCGCCGAATCCCCTTGAAAAGGAGATGTAACTGATAACGCCCCCGGCAAAAAGGGAGAGAGCTGCAAAAAGCAGAATGAAGGTGGTCCTGATGGACAAGTGCTTCCCTGAAGTCATGAAAACCAGTCCCCCAGGGAATCAGCAGACATGAGGCGGGCGAAGAGGCATAAATACATGTCCGGGGCTCCTCTCGTGCGTGAAGTACCAGGCCAAATGATCCTAAAGGATTAGTATGTCAGGGTATATGATGAATTGAATTATAGCTTATGCCTCTTAACCTGTGCAACTTTTCTTCATACCATTTTTGAAAAAAAGAAGGCGGGCAAAGGCCAAAGCCCCTGCCCGCTCTTCCTGTTCAGCAATTGTCAGCGATCAGCCTACTTCTGCAGCTTTTCGATCATGTCCAGGCGCTGCTGCATCCTCCAGCCGGAAAGCTCGTTCCGCAGCTCCACGCGCTTCTTGTACAGTTCCTCGATCTTTGTCCGGTCGATGGGCTTTTTGCCCATTTCGTTTCTCATCTCCAGGGAGAGCTTCGCCATTTCGGTCTGCTTGTCCTTGATCTCCTGGGGGATTTCCACCGAAGCCCACATTCCCATCCTGCCGCCGTTGCCGAAGTTTCCCCTGCGGCCCATCATCTGCTGGTTTCCTGCAGGGCCCCTGTTGTTACCGAAGCTGCCTCTCCTGCCCATCATCTGCTGCTGATTGCCTGCAGCGCACCTGCCGCCGAAGTTCCCCCCGCGGCCCATCATCTGCCGGTTCGCCATGGGGCCTGCCATCCGGGGATTCATCCCGGGGTTCATCATTCTCTGTCCCGGCTGGAACTGGGTCTGGGCGTTCTGCTGGTTCATCATGCCCTGCTGCCCGCCCATGGCCTTGCCGCCCCGTCCTCCCCAGGCAAGGGCACTGCCTGCCGTAAGAAGCACTGCGGCACACACGACCGCCGCTATCGTTCCGTTCATTGTTTTCATCTCAAATCCCGCCTTTCAGCTTGTGATGGGTAAAGGATACTCTCCCCGGGGGAAGGCCGCATGGTCGGATCTGCCGGTTTCCCTATTGTAAGAAATGACAATTCCGCTCCGGTTCGTCATGCTACAATCGGCCCATGGGATCGCTTCCCCGGACAGGGAAAGCGCTGTCGGGAAGGAGGAAGGAACATGATACGGATTCTGCTTGCCGATGATCACCCCCTCACGCGGTCGGGACTCGCTGCCTGGCTGGAAAAGGAGGAAGGGGTGGAGCTGGCCGCGCTCGCCTCCGACGGGGAGTCCGCCTGGCAGTCCATCCTGGAGCTTCGGCCGGACCTGGCCCTGCTGGACATCGAAATGCCGGGCGCTGGCGGCATCGACATCGCCGCCAGGATACGGAAAAACGGCCTGAAGACCAACGTACTGATGCTCACGGCCTACAGCGCCCATCAGTATGTCATGGCTTCTCTCCGGGCAGGGGCGAAGGGCTTCATCCTGAAGTCAGCCCCCCTGGAGGAACTGCGGAAGGCGGTATTCGACACGGCCCGGGGAATCTTCTACCTCGACCCCTCCGTGTCACTCACCGGAG
>VSSQ01000804.1_pt1 | contig 15698 bp, 9 predicted proteins | sample 4763081 | NCBI WGS metagenome assembly VSSQ01 (sample SAMN12137344, study PRJNA551015) | bioreactor metagenome | isolation source: SDC9 anaerobic chlorinated ethene degrading culture | place: USA: Knoxville, Tennesee | collected 2015-01-01
GAGGTTCCCTCTTTTTTTTGCTATTTCTTTTTATCTTTACCGGACACTAATGATTTTTTATTAATTAGAAAAAACGTTTAATCTTATAAGTGTCTGTATGTTAATGATTTGTGTTTATTTATGTTGTAAAACATAAAAATAAAACTTAATAATTGTTGATAAATTAATTTGGTTGATTTATATTTGCATCGAAATTATTCTTATAAATGCATGGCTACTACAATTAAAGATATTGCACAACATACAGGTCTTTCAATTTCCACTGTATCAATTGCTTTGAGTAGTAATGCGTATAATTCCCGGATTAGTAAAAGTACTATAGAAAGGGTGCGTCAGGCTCAGATAGAGCTAAACTATAACCCAAATATGTTGGCAAGCGGTTTAAGAAAAGGTTATACAAATACTATCGGATTTGTTTTATCGGATGTTGCGAATCCATTTTTTGTTAAGCTTGCGAGCACTGTTGAAATGGAGGCAGCAAAACATGGATATCGGGTGTTTTTTGCCGGGTCAGAAGAGAATGATGAGAAATGTAAAGCTGCAATTGAAACCTTTGTGAATTATCAGGTTGATGGTTTAATAATAGCAGCAACGAGTGGGGTTAAAGATTCAATTCAGCAGTTAATAAAACAGAATATCCCATTTGTGTTGGTAGATAGATACTTTAAAAAATTAAATGTCAACTCAGTAATAATGGATAATTTTGGTGCGGCATACCATGCAACAAAGTATCTTTTGTCTAGAGGACGTAAGAGGATTGCCACATTTTCTTATGAAACGAATTTGTTGCATATGCATGATCGGTTTAATGGATATAAATCAGCATTAAAAGAATATGGAATCAGATTTGATAAAAGATTGTCTCCAACAATTCATTTTATGAAAGACGAAGGAATGCTTATAAAAGACCATGTTCATTCTTTGATTGAAGGTCTTAAAGTTGATGCATTTTTCTTTCAAACAAATCAAACAGCTTTACCTGCATTGGAATTCATGCTTTTGAAGGGGTATAAAATTCCAGAAGAGGTCGCAATTATTGGATTCCATGATAATGATTTTTATAAACTAATTAATCCAAGTATTACTGCATTAAAACAGCCGATAGAAGATTTAGGCGTAGAAAGTGTCACAACTTTGATGAAGTGTATCAAAGGTTCTAAAATTGTTGAAAAGAAAATTTTACCAGAATTGTATATTGAGGAACGCAAAAGTGTTTAATTTTTTTACTAAATAGGTTAAACGTTTTATCTGATTAAGTATCAGTAAATGAGTTGTGTAGTTGTTGCTTTGTAGAATAACATTAAATTAAATTAATAAATATGATTAAAATCATTAGATCCATGTTGTTTTTGGGACTTGTACTATTAGTTATCTCAATTATAGTATATTCCTTTAATTTACCTATATCATATTCGGCCTTTTTAGTTGCAAGTCTTATTTGTATTGCTATTTCTTTTAATGGATATAAAAAATTGAAAGGATTCTCATATACGATTTGGATACTTGTAGGGATCTCACTTGGTATGATGTATCCTGATTCCTTTGTAAAGATTGGCGATTTTCAACTCAAACGACTCATTGTTCCATTTGTTCAGATAACAATGATAGGTATGGGAGCTCAAATGAGTTTTGATGATTTCAAAGGTGTCGTTAAAATGCCAAAAGGAGTTATTACCGGGATTATTTGTCAGTTTACAATTATGCCTTTGGTCGGACTTGCCTTGTCAAAGATATTTAATTTTAGTCCTGAAATAGCAGCTGGAGTAGTCTTGATTGGCTGTGTTCCGAGTGCTATGGCATCCAATGTGATGTCGTATCTCGCAAAAGCAAATTTGGCTTTAGCTGTTACTATTGGTGCTTCTGCTACGGTCATGTCTCCATTTTTGACTCCTCTTTTAATGCAATGGCTTGGAGGGCAGTATGTTGAGATTGATGTGATTGGTATGATGGTAGAAATAACCAATATGATAATCGTTCCGATTATTGCAGGATTTATTTTCAATATGTTCTATCACAACAATAACAGTGCGAAATCTATGAAAATTCAACTTTCGGCTTTTGCTGTTATCATTCTGATTACAAACGTAGTTTTACATTTCAGTACTGGAACTGCTATTCTGCACACCTTAGGTGTTTGGGGAAATTCGATGCTTTGGTTTTATTTTGTTCCGATGATTGTAGCCATAATTCTTAGAAGAAGTAAAAACATAACAGAAACGCAAATAAGCAATTCGTTGGGTTTTGTAGCCATGATGGGCATTGTAATAAACACGATAATTATTACAGCTTCAGGACGGGATAGTTTGATGCAGGTAGGAGGATTGTTGATCTTGAGCTGTCTTTTGCACAACCTGATTGGACTTACCGTAGGTTATAGTGCAGCTACATTGATGAGATTGCCTGAAAAAGACAGGCGAACGATTGCCTTTGAAGTAGGAATGCAAAACGGTGGTGTTGCAACCGGATTGGCATTACAAATGGGTAAAATTGCAACGGTGGGGCTAGCATCAGCTATTTTCGGACCATTACAAAATCTTACAGGGTCAGCATTGGTACATATTTTCAAAAAAAGAACTGAGAAAAAAATAATTCCGTAACAACTGATAAATAAACACAAACAATTATGATAAAAAGAAATATTGTTCTTGAAAATTTATATAATAATAAAGTCTCCTTGGGCGGATGGGTTATGTCAAACTCCGTTGTGGCAGCTGAAATTATGGCACAGGCTGGATTCAGCTGGGTTTGTGTCGACGCAGAACATTCTCAAATATCAAAAGAGACTGCTGTTAACATGTTTCGGGCAATCGAATTACATGGAGCAGAACCCTTTGTTAGAGTTGCTGTAAATGATGAAGTGGAGATTAAAAAGTTCATGGATATGGGTGCCAGAGGAGTTATTGTTCCAATGGTGAAATCTTTCGAAGATGTAAAACGGACCATTTCATACATTAAATACCCTCCCGAAGGTAATCGATCATATGCATTACCACGTAGTACAGGCTATGGTGAATGGTCTAAAGCGTATTTTAAACAGGCCAATAAAGATACGTTTATTGCAATTATGATTGAACATATTGATGCCATACCTGAGTTGGATGAAATTCTTTCCTGTAAAGATATTAATGCAGTATTTGTCGGACCTTATGATTTGTCTGGTTCTATGGGTATTCCCGGTCAATTTAATGCCCCCAACTTTAAAAGTGTTCTTGATGTGATTTATAAAAAAGCCAAAGAACATAAAATAAAAATGGGATTTCATGAAGTTCACCCGACAAAAGAAAAAATTCAAACGCTGATAAACGACGGTTACCTTTTTATTGCTTGCGGAATGGATGTTATTTTCTTGCTTGAGAAATCAAATGAGTTTGCACAAATAGCAACCATGGACATGGAAAAGACAATTAAGCCGCATAAAAGTTTGCTATCAAAGTATATGTGAATTTTGTTTTGTAATTTATTGTATATAAATTCACGGAAGATGAAAATTATACTGAAATATGGAATCATATAATTTGTCGACAATAATATAAATGTAAATGAAAGTTATCCTTCAAAAAGACCTGTTTCTCCGAAGTGAAGAAGTCTTCTCAAATGCTTCAAAGCAACATAATATTGAGTTTTTGCTCACAGAGGTATTGGATGAGACAGCCATGCTTTCTTTTCATAACGAAGGAGCGAAGTGCTTTGTAATTGGAGCGGAAAATTATTCCAGATCATTCTATGAATCTATCAAATCAGGTTCTGCTGTAATTCGTTATGGGGTTGGGTATAATTCGGTGCCAGTTGATATTTGTAAAGCACGAAATATTGCTGTAGGTTTTACACCAGGTACTTTGACTGATTCTGTAGCTGAACACACATTCGCGATGTTATTAGCAATGAATAGAAATATTCCACAATTAGATGCATTAATGAAAAATAATCATTGGCAAGGCATTACAGGGTTGGAACTTAAAGGTAAAACTTTTGCTATATTGGGATTTGGACAAATCGGCAAAGCAGTTGCTAGAATTGCTAAATTTGGTTTTGGGATGAAAGTGAATGCATTTGATGTTATGCAATCGATAGATAGCAACTTAGTTGATTATTACTCCAATGATTTTGATTCGGTAGTGAAAGATGCTGATATTATTACAATTCATATGGCTGTAATGCCTTCCACCAAAGGATTTATTAACAGTGAACGTATTGAGAAGTGTAAAGATGGGGTTCAGTTTATTAATATTTCGAGAGGGGATTTAGTTGATGAAAAAGCACTTTTTGAGGCATTGCAAAAGAAGAAGATATCTGCCGCTGCATTAGATGTGTTTGTAAATGAGCCATACATACCAACTCCTGAAGCAGATTTCAGAACACTTAGTAATGTAGTACTTACGCCACATTGTGGCTCAAATACTAAAGAAGCAAGTAACAAAATGGCAGAAATGGTAATGGAGAATATATTGGCGTATTACAACGATGGGGAAATGACATTGATTCCTGAGTTTGATTTGTCTAACATTATTATTTAGTCGCTCCTTATTTATTTTTTGAATTTAATAAAATTGTCATGTTAAAATCAGAGTTCGTAAATGTGAAGAATTTGATGTGTAAAAATCACTTTTTAAAAATAATCTTTACAATTTTACTTTTACATTTTTCTATCATAGTATTTTCTCAGCAAAATATTGTCAGTGGTACAGTAGTCGATGTTGATAAAACTCCAATAATTGGGGTAAATATATTTATTAAAGGAACAGATCAGGGAGTAATAACTGATATCAATGGAAAATACTCAATCAGAATCGAATCTAGTGACGATATATTAATTTTTCGTTATGTAGGAATGCAAACCCAAGAAATTGCAGTACGCAATAGTAAAATTATTGATGTAACTCTTCAAGAAGAATCAACTAAATTAGACGAAGTTGTGGTGGTGGGTTATGGTACTCAAAAGAAAGCTAGTGCAGTAGGTGCAATTTCTCAGGTAAAAGGAGATAATCTAATGCAATCTGGTACTTCTGATATCTCGCAAGCAATTTCAGGAAAACTATCTGGAGTTCTTACAATGCAAAGAACAGGACAGCCAGGTGCAAATGATACAGAGATTTTAATACGAGGGTTATCAAGCTGGAATGGTAGTCAACCTTTAATTTTAGTAGATGGTGTAGAACGTGATTTTACATCAATGGATCCAAATGAAATAGAAACAATTTCAGTATTAAAAGATGCATCAGCAACTGCAGTATTTGGTGCAAGAGGAGGTAACGGTGTAATCATTGTTACTACTAAAAGAGGAAAAGCCGGAAAACCAAAATTAAGTGCTTCTTTCTCAAATGGTTTTAATAAAGCAATTACCAATTCAGATTTTATTGATTCTTACACGACTGAATTAGCTTGGAATATTAGTCAAATGAATACAGGTAAATTTACAAATTTGACTTCACAACAGGCACTTAATGAATATAGAAATCCAACGAACCCATTAAAAGCTTTGGAATATCCCAATGTAAATTGGTTTAAAGAAACTACAAAGTCATTTGCCAGCAACAGTAATGCAAATATTACATTGTCGGGAGGTTCTGAGTTCCTGAGGTATTTTGTTTCTTTGGGATATAATTATCAAGGAGATGTTTTTAAAGGAAGAACTGATGGTATTTATGATTCAGAACATTGGTATGAAAAGTTTAATTACAGAACTAACCTGGATTTTAATATTTCAAAATCAACTACATTAGCTTTTAATATTGGTGGGGATATTAGTATTAATAACACACCTCAATTTGGTACAATTAATTCTAGTTTTAACCCTTGGAATGCAATATTTAATACAAGCCCTTCGTCTTCACCGGCTTATTATCCTGAATGGCTAGTCGATTTATATCCAAATTCATATAGTATTGAAGATTCAAAAACACTTTTAGCCACAAACAGTGATTATTATGGGAATCCGTATACTATGCTTAACAAGGGTTCATATTCAAGATCATTAGGAACAAAACTATTTACAGATATTGTGCTCGATCAAAAGTTGGATTTTATCACTTCAGGTCTTTTCATTAGAGGAAAAGTTTCTCTGAGTACATATTATTCAAATATTATTCGTTCAGTTACACATACTCCAGGTCAGTATTCTTTTGATTTTGTGAAAGCGGAAGAAGGTGAGAATCCCTGGATAAAAGATGGTTCAACCAATGAAATAACAAAGGATCAGGTTATCGTTTCTTATCCTAGTGGAATTCTAAATAACTTTTATAGAGATTTATATTATGAAATTGGTTTAAATTATGATAACAGCTTTGATAGTAAACACAACATAACCGCATTATTATTAATTAACAGACAAAACAGACAAAATAATGTCGAATTTCCATTCTATAATCAGGCATTAGTTACACGGGCAACCTACAATTACAAATATAAATACCTTTTTGAGACAAATGTTAGTTATACTGGATCTGAAGCCTTTGCTCCAGGTAATAAATTTGGTTTATTTCCTTCATTAGCATTAGGATGGGTTGTATCTGAAGAACAATTCTTTGGTAAAATAAGACCGATAATAAATAAATTAAAGTTTAGATATTCAGATGGATTAGTAGGAAGTGATAAAGCTACTGAGAGGTGGTTATATACAAGCGATTATTGGATTGATGGTGCAAGAGCAAATCCCGAGAAAGGACCTTTTATTCACGAAGGTGCTGTTGCAAACGAATCTGCTCAATGGGAGCAATCGCACAAAAGAGATCTTGGAATTGAGTTAGGATTTTTCGACAATTTAATTAGTATGGAAGTCAGTTTATTTGATGAATATCGAGAAAAAATGTTGGTAACACCAGCTAATACTAGTTTTTTGGTTGGAAACTCCTTTAAACAATTAAATCTAGGTGAACTAAAAAAGCATGGTATTGATATTGAGCTTGGGTTTAATAAGTTAACAAAAAATGGATTTAGGTATTGGGGTAAAACAATGTGGGGTTTAAGCGAGAACCGTGTGATAGAAAAGGCAGAGGCACTATATACTCCCGAATATCAAAAAGCAGCAGGAAAATCACTTGGTTATATTGTTGGTTCTATATCAGCAGGTAATGGCTATTTTACTTCTATCGATGATATTTATACTAATGTGGCATCAATATCTCCTGATGCAAATGGATTTGTCGTAGGTTCTTATAAAGTAATTGATTTTAATGCAGATGGAAAGATAGACAAAAACGGAGACTTGTATGCAATAGCAGGGAATTTATATGCACCAGTTGTATATTCATTTAGTGGCGGATTAAGCTATAAAGGATTTGAATGTAGTTTTCTTTTTAGTGGCAATATAGGTAAATATGTTCAATACGGTTACCCATATGAACTGGAATTTAGTTATGACAATAATCATAGAATACACCAGTCTGCTTTAGATTATTGGACTCCAGTCAATAGTACAGCTAATCATTCTACCCTTCTGGGAAAAGATTTTGGTACTATTGCTTTTGCGGGTTCTGCGATTAATCTGGAAGGAAGATATATTCGAAATGCAGACTATTTAAGGTTAAAAGAGGTTTATTTTGGATATACATTTGATAATAATTTTGTCCATAAAATGGGGGTTTCAGGAGCATCTGTTTTCGCAACAGGTAACAATATCTTAACATTTACAAAACTAATAGAAGGAGATCCCGAGGCTAAAAGTTTTACAACGGGTTTTTATCCGTTAATGGCAAATGTGAAATTAGGAGTTAAAATACTTTTTTAAATTGAGTTTAATTTGATATGAAAACAAAAATATTAACAATAGTGTCAATAGTCCTTCTGGTGACTAATATATCTTGTTCAGACTTTGAAGAGTATTTAGATAAATCACCTGAGTCGACTTTATCTGAAATAGATGTTTTTACCGATTACTCAAACTTTAAGAGTTATTTATATCGGTGTTATTCCGGGAATGATGACGCAACAAATACATTAAATACATTTAATAATTTACGTTGTACATATCCATTATATTTTGGTAATCATAAAACATCGTGGGATGCTTTAAGTGATGTGTGTGATGGAGGGAGAATGCTTCAACAGCATATTAAAAGAGGGACAATGGGTAATTCTTTATCAGGATTTGTAAATACCTGGAACGCAAGACCCATTTTCAGTACAATGTTTACAATGATAAGAATTGCGAACATGACATTGAAGAATATTTATATGATTCAGAATGCAACAGAAGTCGAAATTAATGATTTGAAAGGGCAAGCATATTTTATTCGTGGTTATAGTCATTATTGGTTGACCGTACTATGGGGGGGGATGCCATACATAGATCATGTTATTACATCTGAAGACCAACAAGATTTACCCAGATTATCCAACTATGATACTTTTATGAGAGTTGCTCAGGATATGGATTCTGCATTTAAGTATTTGCCGATTAGACGTGATCCCCCTTACCCAACTGCAGGGAACCTAAATAATCCCGATCAGGAAAAACCAAACGGTGTTGCAGCGAAAGCATTTAAATCAAGGGTTCTTTTGTTTGCTGCAAGTAAGTTGAGTAATAAACATGGAACATCTGATTGGGAAAATGCAGCAAAAGCAAGTTGGGAAGCTATTGAATTAGCTGAAAATAATGGGTATTTTTTACTCCCAGAGTCAGACTATTTAAAGAACTTTTTTGGACAACAATATACAAATGAGCATATCTGGGCTCAATTTATGACAAGTTTTAACTATAATCACGGGTTGTGTGCAGGTTTCTTATGCACAAGTATGAGAAATTCAACGGGTTTTTCAGGCGATTGTCCAACTCAGAACTTTATTGATAAGTTTGAAACAAAATGGGGAGATCCATTAAACACGCAACAGGACCGTGATGAGGCAACCTCTATTGGACATTATAATGAGCAAGACCCATATGTAAATCGTGATCCACGTTTTTATTTAACTATTATATATAATCAGGCTCAATTGGCCGGATTTGCAAACGACAAAGCACAAATATATAGAGAAACAATTAATGGGAAAACTCAATATTCGGAGTTGTTGGTACTTAGTACTTTATCTGACAAATCAGCAATTACTGATGGTAATACTCGAACAGGGTATCTTAATAGAAAAATTCTGGGAGAAAGATCGTATAAGAATCCCAGTGCCGTTATGTCTTCATGTCCTATAATTAGATTAGCAGAATTATATCTTAATTATGCTGAAGCTGCTAATATGGCTTATGGCCCTAATGAAACTCCATCTTATGCGACTAAAAGTGCTGTTGAAATTATTAACGAAAAAATTAGAGGAAGATTCGCTGAATTAGCACCTATACAGTTAAGATTCACTAATGATAAAGATATATTTTATGAAAGAATTAAAAACGAAAGAGATATCGAATTATGTTTTGAGGGTCATCATTTTTTTGATATTCGTCGTTGGATGGATGCACCAAAGGCTTATGCCGATAACTCTTTAATAGGCATGGATATTGAAAAAGTACCTGTTTCAGCACAGTATCCAACAGGTTTTAAATACACACGTCAGCCTTTAGAAGCAGCTCGTCAAATTGCCTGGAAAGATTATATGTATTACTTTCCTATGTTGCCCGCAGATAAGAATAATGTCATAATATTTACTCCAAATCCAGATTGGAATTAATCATTAAATAAAAGAGTCATGATTTATTCGCATATAGTAAAAAAATCTTCAATAGTAGTTTTAAGTTTGTTTATTACAGGCTATGTCAGTGGTAATAATGATTCTACTATCAATGAAATATTAGAAGATAAAATTATATCATTACCATACACAACGTGCTCGAAAAAAGAATGTACAGGAGCTTATTCGCTAGTATACGGAGAAAGTCTGGAGAAATATCCCTCAAATGACTTGAGAAATACACTTTCAGGTATAGCACCTGGTGTTTATATTCAGGAATTATCGGGAGACCCGGGAACGAGTCTGATGGAAAAGTCAGGCTTATATAATGCGTCGCCTAAAGTCAGAATTACTTCGCGAGGAAATGAGTTGATGTATATTATAGATGATATGCCTGTTGATATAACAACTTTACAATTGAATCCGGAAGAAATAGGATCAATAAGTATCATTCGCGATGTTGTTGGAAAAGCTATGTATGGACCTGCTGCTGCCAATGGGATAATTTATATTAAAACTAAGAAAGGACTTTCTAACCAAAAGTTATTGAGCGTAAATGTAGAGTCAGGTATAAATGTGGTCGATATTATGCCAGGTTGGGTAAATGGAGTTGAATATGCTCAAATGAATAATCTTACACGAAAAAATAGTAATTTGACTCCGAATTATAGTGATGTAGATATTGAGCAATATGCAAAAAATGATCCATATAGTCTGTTATATCCAAATATAGACTATAGCAATTTGTTGTTTAAGAATACATTACAGACACAAAAAATTAATTTGTTTTCTAAAGGTGGAAATGATATAATGCAATATTTTACGTATTTAGGTTATGTTAGAAATGAAGATATTTATAAAATTGGTCCGGAAAACAATATTAACAAAATAAATGCTCGAGCTAATATTGATATAAAAGTAAATAACTTTATTTCAGCTCATTTGAATACATTTGCAGGTATTACAAATAGAACATCACCAAATTACGGGAGCTCTATAAGTGTTTCTGAATTCTCAGAAGTAATAAATGATATCACCAATATTCCTCCTATTGCTTTTCCTGTATATGCAAACAGTGATCCATCATTAACAAGACCATGGTATGCAGTATCTTCAAATTTTTCACAAAATCCGATTGGTAGTATTACAGAAGGTGGATATTATAATGAACTTACAAGAACCGGATCGACGAGTTTATCTTTAGATTTTGATTTGTCTTTCTTGCTTAGAGGGCTTAAAGCGCGTTCTAATGTTTCTTATAATATGTCTACCCTGACAAGGATTGGAAAATCGAAAACTTACAATGCATATACTATAAGTAGATCGCTTGATATTGATGGTAATTTGGCTCCAACACTAAACTTTCTAAGAGCAGCAACTACCCAACAAGAGGAGTCAAAAATATTAGATTATTATTCGCAATATTTTGGTTTTTATCAGCATTTTAGTTATGACAGAAAATTTGACAATCATAAAATTAAGGCTTTGTTGACATATACCTTATCAAGCAATAATATGGACTTAGGACTTATAACTCCTCAATATATTAATATGGCTGCTATTAGCGCAAACTATAGTTTTAAAGATAGATATATAGTTCAAGCCGGACTTAATATTGCTGGAACCAATACATTACCTAAACAAAATCGAATCTCCTATTCTCCAACAATTGGTTTAGCCTGGATTATTTCTGATGAAGAATATTTAAATAAATTTGACGTGATTAACTATTTGAAATTGAGAGGTGAGGCGGGTATTCTATGTTATGATTCGTTTATTAATGGGTATTACTTTTATGATACTTTCACGAAAAATAGTTCGGGCTTAGCTTTTGGCCCTAACACAGGAGGGAATGGGTGGCTTGGAACAAATACTGAACCAAATGTGTATAGAACTAGTCTAACAAAAGTTGCAAACTATGACCTTCGTTTAGAAAAAAGAAAAGAAATAAATGTTGGATTTGATGCATCTCTATTCAAAAACACATTTGATGTTGAGTTTACGTATTACAATCAATTACATGATGGAATCGTGTCGCGAGCCTCAAACTTAATTTCAATGGTATATGGCATCAACTCTTATTTACCAATGACTAATTATAATCAAAACAGATTTTATGGTTTTGAGCTTTTATTACAATATAAAAATCAAATTGGTAATTTTCATTACAATGTTAACGCTAGCGGTACAATACAAAATTCAAGGGTAGAACGGTTAAATCAATTAAACTATGATGATGTAAACAGGCTAAAAACCGGAAATTCAGTAGATGCAATTTATGGATATAAATACCTTGGTTTTGATATGAATATTGATGAAAATGATCCAACCCTAATTGATAACACCAGTAAAATTATCTACGAGGATGTGAACAAAGATGGTAAGATTGATGTGAACGATCAAGTAAAAATTGGACATTCGGAACCTAAACTATTTTGCGCTCTAAATTTTCAGCTTGAATATAAAGGAATTGAATTCTTTATGTCAGCAACAGGATCATATATGTACGATATTATACTAAATAATAAGTATTTTACAAATGGCCTGGGAGATAATACATATTCAAACTTTGTTAAAGATAACTTTGATTCTCCTTACCTGATCCCCAAGTATACTGCTCAAAGTCGGACACGTCAGTCATCGTTTTGGATGGTCGACGGAAGCTTTTTTAAAATTCAGAATGCTGAATTAGGATACAATCTTCCAGTTAAAAAATTATTTGGGTCAAAGAATGAGTTTAAAGGCATAAGATTGTATGCAAGAGCTGCAAATTTATTGACTTTCACGCAAGTAAAATATGTAGAACCTGAGAATATTAATGCAGGTGTAACAGATTATCCATTATTTAGAACCTTTACAGGTGGAATAACCCTAACTTTTTAATTAAGTAGTTTATGATAAGAGTATTTAAAATAAATCAACTCGTTTCAATTTTCCTAATTGCATCTTTTGCTGCATGCATTGATTTAGAACCTACACCAAGCAGTGAAATAAATGTTGATGATTTGTGGAAATATCCGGATGCTGTACAAGGATTAATAGGAGAGTGTTATGATTTAATGTCAAGGTCGTATGATAACAACGAAGGTGCTTTTTTAGATTGCGCAACCGACAATGCAGTAAAGACAAGTATGACAGATCCAGTTGTTCTGTTTTCTAAAGGTGTGTTAGCTTCTGACCCCTTTAAAACTTATTGGGAACGAGATTACAAAGCCATAAGACTCGTGAATATGTTTTTGGAGGACAGAAAAGGATTTAACACTCGTTTTTTAATAAACGAAAGATGGGATAGTATTACGAGAAATCGACTTCATGGTGAAGCATTTGGATTACGTGCATGGTTTCAATGGGATTTACTGCAAAAATTCGGAGGGAAATCGACTAATGGCGATTATCTGGGATTTCCAATAATCACAAGGGTAATGTCAGCAAATGACAATATTGTTGTAACACGAAACACATACGAAGAATGTGTGAAACAGATTATTGCTGATTGCGATAGTGCTTTCGCATATCTACCATTAGCAAATCGTGATTATTTATATCCTGAAGGTGATCGTGCCTATGCTGGAAGTAAGTACTTTGGACGAATTGACGGTGTCACAGTCAAAGCATTGAAGGCATTAGTATATTTAAGGTGGGCAAGTCCAAGATTTAATCCAAATAATGATATTAGTCGTTGGGATAGCGCCGCTATAAATGCAAAATATGTAATGGACTTTAAAATGAGTTCGAAATATGATGGAAGAACTTTCTTTCCAACCAATCGGGTTAATTGGCAAGATCCCAATGATCCGTCGATAATTTTTCGTTCGAGATTCGATGTATCGAGTCAAAGCATGGAAAAAGCATTTTATCCAAAAGGTTTTCTCGGAAATGGAGTGATGGGTGCAACACAAAATTTGGTGGACGCATTTGGAATGAAAGATGGATTCCCAATTGATTATAAAGGGAATAGTAATAAACATACATCAAAATATGATCCTACAAATCCATATTTAAATCGTGATCCTAGGTTTTATAGTATAATCTTTTATCATGGTTCAACAGCTAACAGAGATAATTTATCTACAAATGTGATGTACACGTTTGATTGCGCAAATGGAACAGGTCAAGATGTAGCAAATTTAAACACAAATAACTCTCGAACAAATTATTACATAAAGAAATTCTTATATATGGGTCTGAATTTCTCGGATAAGTCGGTTTTAAAGCAACCGAGATGCAATTTTTTTATTCGTTGGAGTCATATTTGTTTGGCTTTTGCAGAAGCAGCCAATCATGTTGTAGGTCCGCTGGATGAATCTAAGTATGGAATGTCTGCAAAGCAAGCATTAGCTTATATTAGGTCATGCAAAACTTATGATGGAGCCAATGGTATTAGTACAGCCGATCCGTATCTAAATGAAGTGGCTTTGTTGGGTAAGAGTGAATTTAATGAGTTGGTTAAGAATGAAAGACGTATTGAAACATGCTTCGAAGGTAGTCGTTTCTTTGATTTAAATCGTTGGACAACCACAACAGATGAGTTAAATGGAGATGTTTATGGAATGGAAATTAAGAAGGGACTTTATGGTCAGATTGAATTAAACCCAAGAATGTTGATAGAAAAAAGGAACTTTAAAACATCTTATATTCCAATTCCATATAGTGAAATTTTAATTTCTAATAACCAACTACTTCAAAATGAAGGGGCAGAGTATTGGACGTATTAATTAAACATTCAATTTTTAAACATTCAGATATGAAAAGAATAATAATTCTATTGTTTTTAGTTCAAATACTAACTTCGTGTTATGAGGATTACATTACAGATTACGACTATAATAGTGTTTATTTCCCGATCCAATATAATGTTAGAACTATTGTTCAGGGAGAAAAAAACTATATATTGATGGGGGTTGGCCTTGGAGGTGTTCGCGAAAACAATAAAAATAGAATTGTGGATTTTAGATTAGCTCCAGAGATGTTGAATTCAGATACATTGTTATTGATGAAAACAACAGCAATGAACTTCGTGAAAACGGAGATGAGTTATATAGATCAGTTTGCACTACTACCAACGAATATTTACTCTCTTTCAGATAATAAATTTGTAATTAAAAAAGGTAGCCCAAACGGAACGGTAAAAATTACAATTGATACTACTCTTTTTTTTAGAGATGTTGATAATCTTCGTCCTAAATATCAACTCCCAGTTCGTATAACATCTGCTGATGCCGATACAATACTTACCGATAAATCTTTTGCAATTATTGGATTGAAATATGAGAACTTTTTATATGGAAATTATTGGCATGGAGGAAAAAGTGTTGTTAAAGACTTAAATGGTAATGTGTTGGAGACAATAGAGTATTATACACAAATTCCATCTGCATCAGTAAAAGATTGGGAGTTAAGAAGTATTTCTCCATATTCAGTAGTTTCAGATGCTGTTGGTAGTTTATCAAAAACAAACAAGGCAGAAATGAAAATTACATTAAATGGATCTGTAGTGAAAATTGAAAGTGTAAATGGTGGAACATACACTATTGAAGAGGATGGACCTAGTTACTACAATCAAGCAAAATTGCTACAAGATCGCAAGATCTTTTTGAATTATAAATATCAATTTGATGGTAAATGGTATCATGCAACAGATACATTAACTTTTAGAAATAGAATTAGAGATGGTGTTAACGAATGGCAAGATGAAAATCCGGAGAATTACAATTAATTATTTCAAAAATTTGATGTTATGAAAACAAAATCATTGATAATTATCTTTCTTAATATATTTATTGTAAGTTGTAATGAAATTGAAAATATTTTTAACCCTCCGATATTTTCAAGCGATTCTACAACCACACCAGAATTACCTTACACAGAAGATTATTTCACATTAAGTGATCCACGTTTTTATTTATCAGGTACGATCATGTATAAGAATAGTTATATGGATCAGCCCTATATCGTAAAAATAAGTTCCACTAAATGGTTTTGTGTTGTAACAAGCTTAGATGGTGTGAAATTTCCAAATGGTGATGGAGGAATTGGTCTTAATATTATCGCATTAATTACAGAAGATCAAGGAAAGACATGGACTCGGG
>VSSQ01000805.1_pt1 | contig 15698 bp, 11 predicted proteins | sample 4763081 | NCBI WGS metagenome assembly VSSQ01 (sample SAMN12137344, study PRJNA551015) | bioreactor metagenome | isolation source: SDC9 anaerobic chlorinated ethene degrading culture | place: USA: Knoxville, Tennesee | collected 2015-01-01
TACTTTGTAAGAAAGCCGAAAACAACAAGCGACGGCTGCGGCTGCTGGGCAGGGCGGAACGACAAAACAATTGCCGGCCGCCGATAGAAACACCGCAGCGCACAGACCAAATAAGAATGAAAGGGCAGAGATTACAATGAATAACGGGATAAGCTCAAATGAAATCCGTGAAAAATCAAAAAAATACAATCTGCATTCCTGGAGCGTTCAGGGCCCGCTGAACCCTGTCGTTGTAACAAAAGCTGACGGTATCTATTTTTGGGACGGCGACGGGAACAAATATTACGACATGTCCTCGCAGCTTGTGAACCTCAACATCGGATACGGCAACAAAAAAGTCATTGAGGCGATCAAGGCTCAGGCTGAAAAACTGGCGTACATCAGCCCCTCTTACGCCATCGACGTCCGTTCGGAGCTGGCAGAAAAGGTCATCGAGGTCGCTCCCGACAATATGGGAAAGGTGTTCTTCACGCTCGGCGGCGCGGACGCCAACGAGAATGCCATAAAAATTGCAAAATTGTATACGGGAAGATTCAAAATTTTCTCCAGATATCGTTCCTATCACGGCTCTACATACGGCGCCGCCAATCTGACGGGCGAACCGAGAAGGTATACGTGCGAGCCGGGGATCCCCGGATTTGTGAAATTTTTTGATCCTTACCTCTACCGCTCCGGTATCGATTTTGAAAGCGAAGAAGCCGGCGCGAAGTATTATGTTGACAAGCTGAGGGAACAGATCGTTTATGAAGGAGCGGATTCCGTCGCCGCCATCGTGATGGAAACCGTTACGGGCAGCAACGGTATTATTATTCCGCCCAAAGGCTATCTGCAGGGCGTGCGGAAAATCTGCGACGAATTCGGAATCATGATGGTCTGTGACGAGGTCATGGCCGGCTGGGGGCGCACGGGAGAATGGTTCGCCGTCAACAACTTCAATGTTAAGCCGGATATTATCACCTTTGCAAAGGGCATTACCTGCGGATATGTTCCACTTGGCGGCGTTATCGTCAGCAAAGAGATCGCCGCATATTTTGATAACAACCTGCTCAACTGCGGCCTTACGTACAGCGCTCACCCGATCAGCTGCGCGGCGGGGCTCGCGACTTTGGACGTATACAAGGAAGAACATTTGATCGAGAACTCGAAGAATATGGGTAAGGTTCTCGGGACAGAGCTTGAAACGCTGAAAGCAAAGCACCCCTGCGTCGGCGACGTCAGGTATATCGGCTTGTTCTCGGCGTTGGAGCTCATCAAGGATACCAAGACGAAAGAACCGATGGTTCCGTATGGAAAGGATCCGGAAAAGATCATGTCGAAGCTCGTCGGCATGCTCAAGCAGAAGGGCTTTTCCACTTATTCGCACGAAAATTCCATTCTTGTGGCGCCTCCCCTTATTATTAAGGAACATGAAATCAAGGAAGCCATGTCCATGTTGGATGAAGTTTTAACCTACGCGGACACGCTGGTGAAATAATTTCGAATTGGAGGACGGGAATATGAGCGAAATTCAGAAGCTGAAATATTTAGCGGGCGGAAAATGGTATGAGTCCAAAGCCGACAAATATATGGACGTATACGACCCGAGTACAGGCGAAGTCATCGCGCACACTCCCTGCTGTACGGAAGAGGAGATCAATCTGGCCGTAAAAAGCGCAAAAGAGGCGTTTAAAAGCTGGTCGGAGACCCCGGTCATGAAGCGGGCGCAGGTGGTTTTTAAATTCAGAGACCTTCTCAATGAACATATGGATGAGCTCACCTATATGGTCGCCAGGGAAAACGGAAAGGTATGGGAAGAGGCTCAGGGCGATCTGCTGAAGGTGAAGGAACCCATCGAGCTGGCCTGCGGGATCCCCACCCTGATGATGGGCGAATCTCTCATGAACACCTCTCCCGGTTATGACACCGTACTGTACAGGGAATCGGTCGGCGTCTATGTGGGAATCGCCCCCTTCAATTTCCCCGGCATGATCCCCATGGGCTGGATGACGCCGCTTTGCATTGCGGCGGGCAATACCATTGTCATCAAGGCCAACCAGCAGACCCCCATGACTGCCATGAGGTGCGCCGAGCTCTGGCAGGAAGCAGGGCTACCCGACGGGGTTCTGAACCTTGTGACATGTACCAATGAAAACGCGGAGTTGTTCTTAAAGCATCCGGACGTCAGGGGGATTACCTTTGTCGGCTCGACCGCGGTAGGGCTCCATATCTATTCCACCGCCGCTGCCAACGGAAAACGCGTGCAGGCTCTGTGCGCTGCGAAAAACCATGGCCTGGTGCTTGAGGATGCCTCCCTTGAGAGAACAGCCAGAGGCATCATAAACTCTTCCTTCGGCTGCGCCGGAGAGCGGTGCATGGCGCTGTCGGTTGTCGTAGCGCAGGAGAGCATTGCCGATAAGCTTGTAAGCCTGATCGTGGAATATGCAAAGGAACTCAATATAGGACCCGCCTACATGAAATCCTCCCAACTGGGACCCGTAGTATCCACGGACCGTAAAAACGCTATTCTCGGATGGATCGAGAAAGGCCTGAAAGAAGGGGCCACTCTGGCACTCGACGGACGCAATGTGACTGTCCCTGGTTACGAAAAGGGATTCTACCTTGGCCCGACGGTTCTCGATCATGTTTCGCCTGAAATGACGGTGGGCGATCAGGAGATTTTTGGGCCCGTGCTCTGCGTTAAGAGAGTGAGGGACTTTGAGGAGGGGCTCACCCTCATGAACAGCAATCCTTACGCAAACGGTTCCTGCATTTTCACGGAAAGCGGTTATTACAGCCGCGAATTCGCCAGAAGGACCCATGGCGGTATGGTCGGTATCAACGTCGGCATCCCCGTTCCCGTGGGAGTGTTCCCGTTCACGGGACATAAGAATTCCTTCTTCGGCGACCTGCATACCCTCGGCAAAGACGGCGTAAGGTTCTATACCGAAACAAAAGCGGTAACCACCCACTGGTTCGACGAGGAAGAAATGAAAAAGACCAAGGTCGATACCTGGGACGGTTCCGTCGGCGGCGGCAAGTAAGGGTTCAGCAATAATCAGACATTTCTGTAAATATGCCGCCGGGGCTTTAAGCCCCGGCGGCATATATTTTTGGATTTCTATCATGTCTGATTTAACTCCGGCGACAGGACATCGTATAAAAGCAGGGCGGTCATCAACTCGCTTTTGACGCGCAGAGAGGAGAGCCTGCACCCCAATAGTTCTTCTATTTTATTGATTTTGTAAACGGCTGTGTTTTTATGAATATAGAGCTTCTGGCTCGTCTTGACGATACTGGCGTCGTTATTCAGATAAACACGCAAAAGGTCCATATAATTCGTGGAGTTAATTTTATCGTATTCTTCCAAAGGCTGAAACAGCTCGCGGCATGACTTGAGCAGTTCGGCATTGCCGTCCAGGTGCAGCAGGGTTTTATATATTCCGAGAGCGCAGAATTCCACGCACCTTTCACCTTGGTTAACCTTAATCAATCGGACCGTAAGCCGCGCTTCCTGAAAGCTTCGGTGCAGCAGGCTTAGATCACCGTAAAAATTGCCGATTCCAATGCTGATCCCGTCTTTTTTCAGCCCCGGGATCCAGTCATGTATCATTTCTTTTATAATTCCGCCGTAACAGAAGTTCGTATCCGTTCTTCTGACCACAACATAAACCAGCTGCCCATTCATTTTAAATGCGAAGTACTTATAAAAGGAATAAATCAGCTTGCTGCTCATAGACAAAGCGAGGGGGGAACTCTCGTCGGCGCCGTCAATCACGACAACGCCATATGAAAAGTCTTTGGAAAAGCCGTCGCTGCTCAGTTTTGAAATAATATCGGCTGTGCTGTCCCGTAAAACAAGAAGGTTGAAGAACAGGTCCCTGGTTTTGCTGGTTCCCTGGTTTTGAATCAGATAGTTGCAGATGATCTGCGTGATATCCGCCAGTCGGATTTCCCATGGGATCGTTAGAATGGGATAATTGTTCCGCTGCGCGTAGCCGGTAATCTCCGGGGGGATGGAATGAATGTAGGGGCCGAGGTTTATCACGTTGCCGGCGGCGCCGGCTTCATGGCTTCCCCGTATCAGCCGGAGCAATTTTTCGTTGTCCTGCTTGATTTCCACGCCCGTGGAAAAGACCAGCTCGGACTGATTGACGAATTTGATCAGATCCGGGCTTTCAATTGTGTTGATCCAAACAACGTCGTGCGAAAGGCCCTTTTCCCCGGCGGCAACATGAATACAATCAAGTTGTTTGGAGTTTAAAAGCTCTCCCAGTTTTGCAGACATCACTTAATTACCCCTTCGGAACGCCCCCGCATTCAGATTACATGAATTATACTATAATTGTGGAAGCATCGTCAAGCAAGTGCCTTCAGAACAGGACGCACCTGGAAGACGATTTGGTTCGATGAGAATATTCCCTCCGCATACGACGCCCGCATGGGCATATCCAGAGGCTTTTTAGTCGCAAATACCGCCGCTGCCAGAAGTGCAGAATAAAGATTACGTGCAAACTGCCTGCCTAAGCTCGCTTTCAGAAAACATTATTTACAATTCTAATAAATACAATAACAATTATCGAATAAAGCTTGATATATTGAAAATATTATATTATTATGTTATAATAAAAATAATTATTCCGGAGGATTCTATGGACAGATTGGATATGGAAATTCTGAAGGTCCTGCAAAAAAATGCACGTGCATCTCTATCCGATATCGGGCAGAAGGTAAACCTGTCGGTTTCGGCTGTGGGCGAACGAGTGAAAAAACTGGAGGCGTCCGGCGTGATCGACCGGTACGTGGCCATCATTAACGGCAGTTTCTTTCACAAGGACCTGACGGCGTTCATGTTTATCAGCCTGGAGAATCCCAGCTATATCGACAGTTTTCAGGCGTTTGTGCACGGCGAAAACGACATTCTGGAGTGCCATTATATCACCGGCAATTACGACTATGTGCTGAAGGTTGTGACTAACAATCCTGCTACCCTTGAAACACTGCTCAACAAAATCAAAAGCGTACCGGGCATTATAAAAACTTATACCAATGTCGTGCTTGCCACCTGTAAGAACAACGAATCGGTTTTTCCGGAATAATAATTTTGTTGTTAAAGAAGGATACATATGGTCATCGGCGTCATCAAGGAAATCAAGAATAACGAGTTCAGGGTAGGCCTTACTCCCGCAGGTGCGCATATGCTGGCAGGAAAAGGGCACACGGTATTTGTCGAAACAGGAGCGGGCAGCGGGAGCGGCTTTTCGGATGAAGAGTATGCGCGCGCGGGCGCCGAGCTTTCCGACGACAAAAAAGGGATTTTTGATCGGGCGGATATCATTGTTAAGGTCAAGGAACCTCTCGAATCGGAATATCAACTGTTCCACGAAGGCCAGACGCTGTTTACTTATCTGCACCTTGCGCCGAACCCGTCTCTTGCAAAGATACTGCTTGACAGGAAGGTCACGGGTATCGCGTTTGAAACGGTAGAACTTGATAACGGAGTACTTCCTCTTTTGGCCCCGATGAGCGAGGTTGCCGGCCGTATGTCCGTCCAGGTTGGCGCGAATCTGCTGCAGAGAACAAACGGGGGGCTCGGCGTTCTGCTTGGCGGTGTGGCCGGAGTCATGCCCGCGCAGGTTGTGATTATCGGCGCCGGGACAGTCGGCACGAACGCGGCAAGGATGGCCATGGGTCTTGGAGCCCATGTGACCATTCTCGATATCAACCTTCCCCGGCTCAGATATATAGACGATGTTTTTGGAGGCCGCGTAAACACTCTTTTCTGCAACCCTTACAACGTGGCCCAGGCGGCGAAAACCGCCGATCTGTTGATCGGCGCCGTTCTTGTCGCGGGAAAAAGCACGCCGAAGATCGTCACTGCCGAAATGGTAAAGACAATGAAAAAAGGATCGGTCATTGTGGACGTTGCCATTGATCAGGGCGGTTCTATCGAGACCGCCGATCACGCGACCACTCACGACGATCCTTATTATGAACGGTTCGGGGTCATCCACTATTCGGTGGCCAACATGCCCGGTGCCGTTCCGAGGACCTCCACCCTTGCGCTGGAATCGGCCACCCTTCCGTACCTGGACAGTCTTGCGACAAAGGGAGTATCCCGCGCCCTTCTCGAGGACGCCGCGCTTCTCAAAGGGCTGAATACCGCGAAAGGTTTTATGACCTGTAAAAATGCGGCTGACAGCCTTCATATGGATTGCGCTGACCCGCGGAAGATGGCAGAGTCTTTGTAAGCAAGCGCCGTAATTATTGTTGACCGTTCGTTCAGCTTCGCAGCAGATAAGGCTTATATACGCGAACAATACCGTTCCGTTCAAAAAACAGCTATATCCTGGATATAGCTGTTTTTTTATAAAGTCTCGGGCCGCGATATTTATCGTTCTTGAATTATTCTGTTTGAGCATATATACTGAAAGCACATCTGCTTTTGGGGGAAATTATATGTTTCAGGGTTTCACCGACAAGACACTGAATTTTATGTGGAACATTCGCTTCAACAATGAAAAGAGCTGGTTTGAAGCGCACAAAGATGAATACAAAATTGTTCTGAAAAAGCCCATGCACGAGCTTGGGCGGGAGATATACACCACTATCGCGGAAAATCACAAAGAGCTGGATCTGCAGCTGCATATATCGCGTATTTATCGGGACGCAAGGCGCCTGCACGGCAAGGGCCCTTACAAGGACCATCTTTGGTTCTCGCTGCGCCAGGCCAGCGAGGAATGGACGGACAAGCCTGTGTTCTGGTTTGAGCTGACACCGGAGAGTTGGTCATATGGTTTGGGATATTACAGCGCAAAGGCACTGACCATGGAAAAGCTCCGCGCCCGCATTGATAACAATCTCAAACCTCTGACACAGTTGGCTTCCGAGCTCGCAGGCCAGAAGGAATTTATCCTCGAGGGGGACGAATATGTCAAACCGAAGCGCGACCCCGGCGCACCGCTTTCGGATTGGTACAATAAAAAGAACTTTTCGCTCATCCATGAGGAAGATGTCAGCCAGACGGTATTCTCGCCGGATTTGGCGGAGCGGATCAAACATGGCTTTGAGTTTCTCATTCCATTCTACCGGTATTTCATATCGCTGGAGGGAGATCCCAGACCGCGAGGCGATAGGTGAGATGTATTTCCCGGCGCAGGAACATAAAATCTACTGGAGTATAAGGATGGTAAAGATGGGCGGTAGAGAAACGAAAACAGACGTTATCTTAATTGGCGGCGGAATCATGAGCGCGACTTTAGGCACGATGCTGAAGGAATTAGCGCCGGAGTGGGAAATAAAGGTGTTTGAGAAGCTTCAGGGCGCAGGAGAGGAAAGCTCGAACGAGTGGAATAATGCGGGAACGGGGCATTCGGCCCTTTGCGAACTGAACTACACCACCCAAGGACCGGACGGGTCGATGGATATCGGCAAAGCGATAAAAATCAATGAACAATTTCAGCTTTCACTGCAGTTCTGGTCCTATCTTGTGAACAGCAAGCTGATACGCAACCCGCAGGACTTCATTATGCCGCTGCCGCATATGAGTTTAGTGCAGGGAAAAAATAATGTGGCGTTTTTAAAGAAACGTTTTAAAGCGCTGTCAAACAATCCCGCGTTCCGGGGGATGGAATACTCAGACGATCCCGGGAAGCTCGCGGAATGGGTCCCGCTTATTATGGAAGGCCGCTTATCAAACAGACCGATCGCGGCGACCAGAATCGACTCCGGAACGGATGTCAACTTCGGGGCCCTGACACGCATGCTCTTTGACCATTTACAGCATGAAAACGTCGGGATCCACTACAGACATTGCGTTGATGATATCAAACGTTCCGGTGACGGTACATGGGAACTCACCGTGCGCAATCTTGACAGCGGGAGGATCGAGCACCACAGCGCAAAATTCGTCTTTATCGGCGGCGGGGGAGGAAGCCTGCCGCTGCTTCAGAAATCCGGTATCCCCGAATCAAAACACATTGGGGGATTCCCGGTAAGCGGACTGTTTTTAGTGTGCAACAATCCCGGTGTCGTAGCGCAGCATCACGCGAAAGTTTACGGGAAAGCAAAGGTTGGAGCGCCTCCCATGTCTGTTCCGCATCTAGACACAAGATTTATCGACAACAAAAAATCATTGCTCTTTGGGCCGTTTGCCGGCTTCTCCCCGAAATTCCTCAAAACGGGTTCCATGTTTGATCTGTTGGGCTCGGTCAAACCGGATAATGTCCTCACAATGCTTACAGCGGGCGCAAAAGAGATGTCGCTCACCATGTACCTGCTCCAGCAGGTGACGCTAACCAATGAGAAGCGGATGGATGAGTTGCGGGAGTTTATCCCAAACGCCAAAAGTAAAGATTGGGATATGGTGGTAGCGGGCCAACGCGTGCAGGTGATCAAAGACACTCTGGCCGGGGGAAAGGGAACACTTCAATTCGGCACGGAAGTTATCAGCGCCGCAGACGGCTCGATAGCAGCGTTACTGGGCGCTTCGCCGGGGGCTTCTACCGCTGTCCATATCATGCTGGAGGTAATCAATAAATGCTTCCCGCGATATAGAAAAGAATGGGAACCGAAACTGAAAGAAATGATTCCTTCTTACGGCATGACGCTGGCGGGAAACCCGGAGCTTTTCGAAATCATTCATGCTCAGGCGGCGAAAACGCTTGGACTAGGCTGAACCTACCGGCCTATAAAAGCCCAAAACAATCAGATGCCATGCGGTTTTTACCGCATGGCATCTTTTTTATTAAGCTTAGTTGTTATTCAGATCTTAAGCTGCTGATTGGTCTGAAAAAAACCGTTCCACGGATTACTGCTGCCGATCCTCATGAGCGCATCTTCCATTGTGATACCGTCGGGAGCCACGCTGTCAAGTTCTTCCCAGGCGATGGGCATTGACACCCGGGCCCCTTTTCTCGCTCTGATGGAATAGGGGGCGATGCTCGTGGCGCCTCTGCCGTTTCGGATCCAGTCGATGAAGATTTTGTTTGTCCGTCTGTTCTTCCTGACATTGCTTGTGTAGCGGTCAGGCCACTGCTGCTCCATCACTTCGGCAACTCGCCTGGCAAAATCGTGGAACATATCCCAGGTCGCGGTAGGCTTAAAAGGCACGACCACATGGTACCCTTTGCCTCCGCTGGTTTTGAGATAGGAGCTAAGCGAAAGCTGCTCAAGAATGTTTTTTAGGTCTTTCACACCCTGGCGCACAATTTCCAGATCCATGTCCTCATCCGGATCCAGGTCGAACACCATTATATCGGGCTTTTCCAGTTCCTCAACACGGCTGCCCCAGGTATGAAATTCCAGCGTGCCCATCTGCGCTTCAAAAAGAAGCCCGGAAGGATCCGAGATATAGAAATATTCTTCCTTTTCTCCGCTGCTGTTCAAAACGGGTATTGTGACGATTCCTTTGTTATCGGGCCCCGGGTGCTTCTTATAGAAGCAGGACTGGGAAATTCCCTTGGGGCAGCGCACGATACTGAGGATTCTGTTGCTCACATACGGCATCATGCGTTCTGACACCGCTGCATAATACCGGGCCACATCCGCTTTTGTGATTTCGGGGTCCTCAAATATCACCTTGTCGGGGCTAGTAATCGTTATCCTCTCTATGATGATGCTTTCGCCGTTTGCTTTCATCGGCTTCTCCAAATCTTCGGCAGGCAATGGTACTTCATCCGGTTTTTCTTCATTTGCAGATTCCCTTTTTATACTCCTGGGGTCTTTATCCGTCCGCAAGCCCTTGAAGCTCGCCTGTCTTAACAGATTATCCTCCGTCCATTCGGCAAATTTGATTTCCGCGGCAAGCACGGGTTCGAGCCAGGTGATTTTCTCGTTCTTCTTTCGCTCCGGCACCCGTATGAAAGGAGGCTCTTTTCTCTGAATGCTTTCAAATCTCTCCTCCAGCTCTTTCATACCATGCGACGTCAGACCCGTTCCGGCGCGTCCGGCGTAAACCAATTCCTGTCCTTCGTAGACGCCAAGGAGAAGCGAGCTTATACCGCTCGTTTTTTTATCTGAAAGAGTATATCCTCCGATGACGAATTCCTGTCTTGTATCACATTTCAGCTTGATCCAATCGCCGTTTCTTGTTCCGCTGTATATGGAATCGGCTTTTTTCCCGACGATCCCCTCCAGATTTGCCTCACAGGCCGCATGAAAGCTTTCCTTTCCGGTTCCTCTGACATGTCTGCTGTAGCTGAGATTATTTGGCGCATCCTTCATAAGCACTTCCAGCGCTTCTTTTCTTTCCGTTAGGCGGCGCCCTCTGAAATCCGTCCCATCCAAGGCCAGAAGATCAAAGACAATATAGGTAAGATTTTGACCTTTGGGGTCTCTCAGATAGTTTTGCAGAGCCTGAAAATCTGTTTTACCTTCCGTGTCCGTTACTGCCATTTCTCCGTCAAGGACCATGGCCCTTCCTGCCGCCCAATCGAGGAGAGACCTGGCGGCGGTCTGAAAACGCGCCGTATAGTCGTTGCCGTTTCTGGTGATGAGCCGAACGCCGCCCGCTTCTACGAAAGCCAAAATTCTGTAGCCGTCATATTTCAGCTCGTAGAGCCAATCCTCCCCCTCAGGAACCGTATTCACAAGTTTTGCAAGCTGCACATCGGTCTTGTCAAAGGGATTTTTTGTGGTTTTTTCTTCTTCCCCTTTTTCAATTTCCGCCATGGTACGTCCGGACCTGATACTGGTGGTGAATTCAGAAATACCATTGGCGGGTTGGTCATATTCATCTTTCTCTTTGAGCAAAAGCCAGTTGCTTTTCGTCTCACCCGTTTTTGCCCGTAAGCGGACCAGAGCCCATTTCCCCTTCAGCCTGCTCCCGTTCAGAACAAACTTCAGCGAACCCTTGCCGAGCCCTTCCTCCACGTCCGTCTGAGGTTCCCAAGTGCCCTCATCCCAGAGCATCACGACACCGCCGCCGTATTCTCCCTTTGGAATCGCACCCTCAAAGTTCCGGTATTCCAGGGGATGGTCCTCCACCTGTACGGCGAGCCGCTTGTCCCGGGTATCATAAGAAGGCCCCTTGGGCACCGCCCAGCTTAAAAGAGCGCCGTTCCACTGGAGACGAAAGTCGAAGTGATCGCGGCGGGCCATATGGTGCTGGACAACAAACCTCAGACCCTCCCCGGGTTTTTCGCGGCTCCCCTCGGGTTCCGCGGTTTTTTCAAAATTCCTTTTTCGGTTGTATTCATCCAATGTTGCAATCATTCACATTTACCTTTAACAGGGCCCGTTTCCGTGGAGCTTTGGACTTTCAAGGCCCATATCAGTGAGCTTTTAGGTATTATCCGCCGCTCGGGCGGGGGTTATCCAACATCAGGCGTCCCGCTCCATTATCTGATTGATTTTCTTGATTATTTCTTTTGTGCCGTCTGGATCCAATATTCCGGTTTTGATTTTATAAGTGATGGTTTTCTCGGGATCAAGATAGCGTTCAAAGTGATGGGCTTTGCAATAGAGATAACCCAAATGCTCGGCTGTCGCGGGAAGAACCATGCCCATCGCGTCCTCTCCGCAGGTCCTTGCGATCCATCGTAAGCCAACGGGAAGAACAGTCGGATCATGACGGACATAACAGCTGCAGCCGTCCGGAAGGATTTGAAGGGTATGTGCAAAGTTGTCTGAATCATGGTCGTAAGTAACTGTAAAACAGATTTCAGGCTCATACATCTGATTTTCTTTGTCAACCCAATCCGGTATTCTCGGATCCTTGGAAATCCTGTCGAAATATTCCTTATATTTCAGCTTCTTTTCCTCAGAAAGACGCGGAGAAAGAGCGTAATGAGGCTTAATCGTTTCTCTCTTTGCGGAATACTCCAGCCTGGACCCGTCGATGGGCCTGTAGTTGATATGGCACATATAGAAATATTCCAGCGGCTCGCTGCGCTTGTTGGTGAAGGACACTTCCACATCGATGGTGGAAGCGCCGCTGTGCAGCTTATAAACAGGCTGAAAATCATAATTTACCCGAAATGCCCTTGCGTGGTTGTATGTGCCGCCGACGCCGACATATTCACCTTCCTCATCGCTTCCGCTTATGAGGAATGCCTCGTTATAGACAGCAAAGGGAAGCTCGCCGTGCTGAGGGTGCGTATCGTCTTTGGTAGGATTGCCCATGGCGGTTAAGCCGCAGTGGAGCAGGAACATGCCATAATTGGTATGAAAATCGCTTGTCGGAACAGGCTCCTCAAATTCCGATTTCATAACCAATGGGTGGTTTAGAAATTCCATGCGCCAAATTTGCTGCCCCTGAAAGGGAAGTACGGTGAAAAAGCCTTTTTCGTTGGAAACTTTCACACAGCAGACACCCGACTGATAACGGAATAGGGAAACCCGAAATTGGCCTTTCTTCAGCAGGACTTTTTCTTTTTCACCGAAGTATTCCCGGTAAAGATTAATTCGTTCCTCGTACATAGAAGCCTCCTGTTTGTCCTTATAACCAGGACTGTTTATTTAAATTGTGCGCCGGTTTGCTACATTCGTTCAATATACGCGTCGAATTCTGACGCGAGATTCTCATCTATGACCAGAACGTTCATGAGTCCGCTCTTCAGGATGCTGAGCGTGGCAGCCAGAGAATGCCGGTCAATGGCAACCCCGATCGAATACTCAATGCTCCTCAGCAATTCCGGATTGATGGAAAGAGTGCGGTCATTGATGCCAACGTTGCAGGAGACCCCCTGCCCGTTATAGTAATGTCCGCATACGCTGGCTACCACGTCAACATCACTCAGCTGCAGAATATCTGCCCGGGTCAGCCACTCCTGTCTGGAGTGGTCGTTATAATGCAGCCGGGGACGTTCGATGAGAAAGATTGCCGCGTTCAGCCGCTGGTATTTCTGGATGATGGTGCTGAGAATATCACTGCTCATCAGTGCTTCCTTTGTCTGCTTGGATTTAACCATAAGCGGTACATTCATGACGTAGCCTTTTCCGTTGAGCTTGGATGCGAACAGAGAAATCAGACTGCTGCTCTCATCCACGGTTACAAGCGGAGAGACCGCGCCCTGCAGCTGAACTACGTCGACTCGTACGTTTTGCTTATTTAGAATATTTTTCGCGGTATAATAAAAAGCCCGTCCCCTGGCTACTCCCAGGAGCATTTCATCCCGTAAAACAGACATCAGGAACATCGACAAACGTTCGCCGATATAACGGTTGGTGCGGTCAAAATTATATCCGGAAGGGACGATGATTACATTTTTTAAATTAAAAGCCTGCTGAATTTTATGTGCCGTATGGGGAGCTTGAGAAATGACGTCATGCACAATGATTTCCACAATGCCGTCCTCAACGCACTTTTGGAGGATACGCGAAATGTTTGAACGGCTCATACCGGTCACGTCGGATATATACTCCTGCGACTTGCCATCAACATAGTACATTTTAGCAACATCGATGGAAAATAGGTGCCTTTCTTCTGCGTTCATACTTAAAACCTCATATGTAAAGTATTTTGTTCTTCCATACGACGAGCGATCAGCTTTTTGTTTGCGCGATCCGGCTTGGATCCGGCTCTTTGGCGTTCATAAAAATATTAACGGTAATTGCGGCAAGAATGATAACGCACGCAATAAGCTGCTTGACCGAAAGACCCTCGCGCAGCAGTAAAAATCCAAAAAAGATACTGCTCACAGGCTCAAATACGCTGAGTATTGCGGAAAGGCTTACCCCCGCGAGCGCAATGCCTTTCTGAAGAAAAATGGTGGCAAGAGCGCTGTTGATGACCGCAAGCAAAATGAGATACGGCAGCAGGGCCGGCACAAAGGAGAATGTGTGCCTGACAAAGCCCCCCGCCAACAGGCCAACAGCCGCCAGCACCGCGTTTTGATAGAAGGCCAGCACACTTGGCTTCATTTGACTTGCCAGCTTGGAATGCTCAAGGTACAGCATGTGGAAAGACCAGGTAAAGGAAGACATGGCCGCAAAGGCAATGCCAGGGTATTGTGAAGGGGCGATCGATTCAAACAGGAAGGAAAGGCCAAGCGTACATACGATCAATATGAACGCGGTCGACCGCGCGGGCTTTTCCTTCATGATAGCCGCACCGGCAACAGTTACAATAATAGGATACAAAAAATGAATGGTTGTTGCGCTGCCTACGGGCAGATACAGATAAGTTATATTAAGCAGCAGCAGAGTTGAACTGCTGCCGGCGATACATAGAAGGACGATTTTTTTCAGATTGGCACGGGAAATACGAAGAGAGTTTCTTTGGGTTAAATTCCAAAGGAAGAGAATTACCACGCCGAAAAAACCCCGGCAGAAGAGAAGCGTGGGAATGCTGATGCCGGTTACCGTAATGATTTTCGTAATAACGGCGCTCAGACCATACAAAACGGCAGACATACCAGCATATATCATACCTTGGTTTTTAGCAGTCATAGTGTACTTCCTTAAATATTTGTTAGAAAAAGGAAAGTTTATAAACAATTTAACTTGATTTTTACAGACAGTACTTTCGGCTGGGACAGACGACACCTTTTCACAATTATTGTAATACAAAATTGAGAAAATGAATAGAAAAATGTAGTTTGTGAAATATTGTGCAGAAAGAATAGGCTGGATAACAACTAGAATTTTACATAATTATTTTTGTGTCCATGGAACACTGTAAAAACATGGTAATTAAAGTAGTAATTTCAACAATTCCAGCCTATTGAATTTGGCTAATCAACCAAAACAGGCCTTTATATGTTTTTTAAAAAATGCACAAATTCCAATTATATTTGTTTTAATTGATATATTCCATTTTTTAATATATATTTAAATTAAATTTAGTTGCTTGATGAACCTGTCGGCGTACGATTCTCTGTTTGCCAAGGTTTTTGAAATTTACTTCATGCTCAATTTTATTTGCGTTGTCAATGCAAGTAAGTTAAATGGCATACGGAGGAAAGATATGAGAGAACAATTTTCAATTGGTATTGACTTTGGTACGCTATCGGCAAGAGCAATTTTGATAAATGTTGATACCGGAAGAGAAGTGGTTACTTCTATTTATGGTTATCAGGATTCTGTCATTGATAAATACCTGCCCGACTCCAATGTTAAATTGCCGCCGGAATTTGCTTTGCAGAACCCATTGGATTATAAAGACGCTCTGGAAGCGCTGCTGAAAGACATATGGAAGAAAGCGGATATTTCACCGGAAGATATCATCTCGATCGGGGTCGATTTTACTTCCTGCACGGTAATACCCGTTGATGAAAACATGCGGCCGCTTTGCTGCGATGAGAAATTCAGGAACAATCCTCACAGCTGGGCCAAGCTGTGGAAGCACCATGGCGCGCAGGCAGAAGCCGATTTGATCAATCAGACAGCCCGCAGCCGAGGGGAAGAATTCATCAAACACTATGGAAATACATCCTCCAGCGAGTGGTATTTCGCAAAGTTGATTGAAACGTTTAATAAAGCCCCGGAAGTTTACCGAGCTACATACAAATTTGTTGAAGCGGGCGATTGGGTGGTCTGGCTGATGACCGGAAAGCTGACGACAAGCACCTGTATGGCGGGCTATAAAGCGTTCTGGAATGAGAAGAGCGGATACCCCAGCGAAGAATTCTTTGCATCTATCAACCCTGGGCTGCGCGGAATTACGCAAAAAACAGTTTCCGACGTATATACGGTGGGATCCAGAGCGGGCGGTCTCTGCTCAAGTATGGCAAAGCTGACCGGACTGGCGGAAGGCACCAGTGTGTCAGTCAGCGTAATTG
>VSSQ01000643.1_pt1 | contig 15656 bp, 7 predicted proteins | sample 4763081 | NCBI WGS metagenome assembly VSSQ01 (sample SAMN12137344, study PRJNA551015) | bioreactor metagenome | isolation source: SDC9 anaerobic chlorinated ethene degrading culture | place: USA: Knoxville, Tennesee | collected 2015-01-01
GCCTCTGCGGCGGTCCGCAGGCTGGAGCGGGAACTCCGGGCTCTCGGGAACGTGGAGTGGGGTGCCCTTTCCGAGGACCAGTCCCTCGCCGCGCGGACCGCATTTCTTTCCGAGCAGCTCGGGGACGTCGGAGCGGCCATAGGGGAACTCCGGGGGATCATCACCGAGACGGACCTCCACGTGGGAGTCCTGTTCGGCGAGGCCCTGGAGAACATAAACGCCCGCTTCAATTCTCTCTTCTGCAGGCTGTTCGGCGGAGGAGAGGCCTGGCTCCGCCTTCAGGAACCCGATCCCGATGGTCCGGGCGGGGAGGAGGAAAAGAAGTCCTCTCCGGCATGGGACGCCGGGGTGGAGATCGTGGCCCGTCCTCCCGGGAAGCACCTCCAGAACCTGGCACAGCTTTCCGGAGGCGAGCAGACCCTCACCGCCATCGCCTACCTTTTCGCCTCCATGGAGGTGGCCGGTGTTCCCCTTGCGGTCCTCGACGAAGTGGATGCGGCCCTGGACGAATCAAACCTCCTGAGATTCGGCGACCTTGCCAAAGAATACTCATCGCCTCCGGGACAGGGCAAGGGAATCCAGCTTCTCGTCATGACCCACCGCCGGGCCACCATGGAGAGGGCCGACATTCTCTACGGCGTCACCCTTGCGGAGCCGGGGCTGTCCAGGGTCGTGGGCATGAAGGTGGAGGACTGGGCCGAGCCGGAGGAGAGGGAAGGCAGAAAACTATCCGGGGCGGTGCGGCGATGACCGTCACGAAGGACGATCTCCTCTACGGAGCCCTGACTCTCCGCCAGCCGGCCGAAGGCCCCAGGGTGAACGTGGATACCATCCTCCTGTCGGCCTACGTCCGGGATACTTTTCCGCGGACGGGCGGCAGGATCCTGGAGCTCGGATGCGCTTCAGGAGCGGTATCCTTGATCCTTGCCCTTCGGTTTCCCGATGCTGCCCTCACGGGACTCGAGATCCAGGAAGACCTGGCCGCCCTCGCTGAAGAGAACGCCGCCCTCAACGGACTGTCGGGGAGAATATCCGTGGTTCGGGGGGATCTCAGGAATTCCGGGACGCTTTTTCCCCCCCAGTCCTTCGACTGCGTGGCCATGAACCCTCCTTACGGGGAGCCCGGCCGGGGAAGGCCCAGCGCGTCCCGGGCCGACCGGGCGGCACGGCAGGGAATCTGGTGCTCCCCCGGCGATGTGGCGTCGGCGGCCCGGTACCTGCTGAAGCACCGGGGAAGGATGTACGTGGTCTTCCGGGCGGGAAGGACAGCGGAGCTCCTGGCGTCTCTTTCGGAGCGGGACGTGGAGCCGAAGAGAATCCGCTTTGTCCACCCCCTGCCGGGAAGGAAAGCCTCGGTGGTCCTGGTGGAAGCTCTCCGGGGAGGAAAACCGGGCATGACCGTGGAGCCTCCCCTTTTTATCGAAGACGGCAGCGGGAACTACACGGAGGAGCTTTTGTCCGCCTATACGAAGGAGGGACTGCCATGCCGCTCGCAGTAATCCCCACCCCGGTGGGAAACCTGGAAGACATGTCGCCCCGGGCCGTCCGGATGCTGAAGGAAGCCGACGTGATCGCCTGCGAGGACACCAGGACATCCCTGCCCCTGCTCCGGCATTTCGGCATCTCCTCCCGTCTTGTCTCCTACCATGCCCACAACGAGAAAGGCAGGTCGGAGCACCTGCTTGCCCTACTCGCGGAGGGGAAAAAAGTCGCCCTTGTCTCCGACGCCGGGACCCCGGGAATATCGGACCCCGGATGGGAAATCGTCCTCCGGTGCATCGCCGGGGGAGTGGACGTGACGGTCCTGCCCGGGCCCACGGCCTTCGTCCCCGCCCTCGTTCTCTCGGGGCTGCAGCCCCACCCGTTCCTGTTTCACGGCTTTCTTCCGGACAAACAGGGGGAGCGGGAGAAGGTTCTCCTTGACCTGGCCCCCCTGCAGTGCACCCTGGTCTTCTATGTCTCCCCCCACAAGGCGGAGAAGCACCTCCGCCATGCGGCTGACCTGCTCGGGAACCGGAGGGCCGCCCTCGTCCGTGAGATCAGCAAGGTGTACGAGGAGGCCCGGAGGGGCACGCTGGCGGAACTGGCGGATTCCGTCGCGGAAGGAATCCGGGGCGAGATCGTCCTTGTGGTGGAAGGGGCCTCGCCGCCGGAGCCCGACGGGGACCGGTGGAAGGAAGCGGCGCTGGCCATGCTGTCGGAGGGCCTTTCCTCCCGGGAGGTTGTCAAAATCGTTTCGAAGGAGTATGGTTTATCGAAAAATGACGTCAAATCGTTCCTTTTCGCTGAAAAGGCGGAGGACTGAATTCGAGGAATCGCAGGAGGGAACTGTCATGCCGGAGAACCTGAACCAGGAGAAGAAAGCCTTTTATCTCACCACACCGATTTACTACGTGAACGATATTCCTCATATCGGCCACGCCTATACCACCATCGCCGCCGACGTAATGTGCCGGTACAAGCGCATGAAGGGCTATGACGTCATGTTCCTCACCGGGACGGACGAGCACGGCCAGAAGATCCAGCAGAGCGCCGCCGCCAAGGGGCTGACCCCCATAGAGCTCGCCGACCGCACCGTTCTGAACTTCAGGGAGCTCTGGAACGCCCTGGGTATTTCCAACGACGACTTCATCCGCACCACCGAGGAGCGTCACCACAGGACGGTTCAGGCCATCTTCAAAAAGCTCCTCGACCAGGGGGACATCTACAAGGGAACCTACCAGGGCTGGTACTGCGTGCCCTGCGAGACCTACGTGCCGGAGAGCAGCATGGGCGAGGACAAGACCTGCCCGGACTGCAGGCGCCCCCTCCAGATGATGGAGGAGGAGAGTTACTTCTTCCGGGCGTCGAAATACGTCCCCCGGCTCCTGGAGTACTACGAGAAGAATCTCCGGGGGGTCATGCCCAGGACCCGCTACAACGAGATCGTGAGTTTCCTGAAAAGCGGCGTCCGTGACCAGTCCATCTCCCGGACCACCCTGAAATGGGGCATTCCCGTTCCCGGCGATGACGCCCACGTGGTGTACGTGTGGTTCGACGCCCTCATCAACTACGTTACCGCCTGCGGCTATCTCGACGACCCCGAGAAATTCCGCAGATTCTGGCCGGCGGCCCACCACCTCGTAGGGAAGGACATCATCCGCTTCCACTGCGTGGTGTGGCCCATCATGCTCCTCGCCCTGGGCGTGAACCCTCCCGTGTCGGTCTTCGCCCACGGCTGGTGGACCGTGGAGGGGGAGAAGATGTCCAAGTCCAGGGGGAACGTGGTGGACCCCTTCGAGATGGTGGAGCGGTACGGCCGGGATCCCTTCCGTTATTTCCTCCTGCGGGAAGTGCCCTTCGGCCTTGACGGCGACTTCTCGGAAGCGGCCCTGGTGGGGAGGATCAACTCCGACCTCGCCAACGACCTGGGCAACCTTCTTAACCGGACCCTCCAGATGGTGGACAACTTCTGCGGCGGTGTTCTTCCGGCCTCGGGCCCGGCGGGAGATCTCGAACGGGAGATTGCCGAACTTGCCGGCAAAACCGTGCGGGATGTGGACGAAACAATCTCTGATTTCGCCTTCGACGAGGCACTGAAGGCCATCTGGACGCTTATAGGTAGGGGCAACAAGTATATTGACGAGACCATGCCCTGGAAGCTCGCCAAGGAAGGGAAGGAAGAGGACCTGCACCGTGTGCTGAATACCCTGTACGATGTCCTCAGGCTCAGTTCCCTTCTCGTGGCGCCCTTTGTCCCCGACACGGCGGCCCGCCTGTGGGAGCAGCTCGGCCTGGAGGGTGACCCCCTGGCATGCTCCATCGACGGCTTCACCTGGGGCGAACGGACCCCGGGACTGAAGGTGAACAAGGGCAAAGTGCTCTTTCCCCGGATCGACATGAACGAATGGAAGAAGGAGAAGGCTGCCAGGGACGAACAGAAGGCCGCCCCCAAGGCCCCTGCCCCTGCCCCGGAGATTCCCCTGGAGCACGAGGAAGCCGTGGAGATCGATGCCTTCCGGGCCGTGGAGCTCCGGGTGGCCCAGATACTCAACGTGGAGGAGATTCCCAAGTCGAAGAAGCTCTACAAGCTTTCCATCGACCTCGGGTACGAGAAGCGGACCATCGTCTCCGGCATAAAGGAATTCTTCACCCCGGAAGAGCTTCTGGGCAAGCGCATCGTGGTGGTGGCCAACCTGAAACCGGCCAAGCTCTGCGGCGTGGAGAGCAACGGCATGCTCCTGGCCGCGGGAGACGGAAAGAAGACCACCCTCTCCCTCCTGACCCCCGACAGGGACATTCCCCTGGGCTGCAGGGTGAGCTGAACGCTCCGGTTCAGGACGGATTTCCCGGGAGCCTCCGGCGGAGCGGCCGGAGACTCCCGGTTTTTTTGAAAAGAAAACGAGGAAGCGATCATGGAAAATCACGAAAGAACAACGGACTGCCCCGTCCTGGCTGACACCCACTGCCACGTCATCGAGGGACGGGACGGGTACGGCGATGCGGGAGCCGTCTTCACACGAGCGGCGGACGCCGGGGTGGCCCGGATGCTCCTCGCGGGAAGCACCATCCCCACGAGCGCCCTGGCGGTCGCCACGGCCGAGAAGTACGCACACCTCGGGGTATTTGCCGCTGTGGGGGTCCATCCCCACGACGCCGCCTCCATACCCTCATGCTCGGTGGAGGGAAAAGGCATTCCTCCGGAACTTGCCTGCCTGGCCTCTTCCCCCCGGGTGGTCGCCATCGGCGAAACGGGCCTCGATTATCATTACGACCATTCGCCCCGGGAGCAGCAGAAAGAAGCCTTCCGGGCCCACATCCGCTGGTCCCTCGAATCGGGACTGCCCCTGGTGGTCCACGGCCGGGAGTCCTACGGGGACATCATCGCCATATTCCGGGAAGAGGGCGCCTCCAAAACCACCGGCGTCATCCACTGTTTTTCCGGCACGGAAGAGGATGCGGCCTTCTTTCTCGAGGCAGGGTTTTTCCTCTCCTTCGCCGGCCCCCTGACTTTCGCCCGGAACGAAGGGCTCCGGGACCTGTTCCGCAGGCTGCCCGCGGACCGGATTCTCCTGGAGACCGATTCCCCCTGGCTGGCCCCCGTGCCGCACCGGGGAAAGACCAACGAGCCGGCCTTCGTCAGGCTGGTCTATGAAACGGCGGCGGACGTCCGGAACGTTTCCCTGAAGGACCTGGCCCGGACCGTATCCGCCAACGCGGCCCGGCTCTTCCGGTGGGGCGATCCCTGTGTGGGACGGGAGGCTGGACGATGAGCGCACCGGACACGGCCTTCACCTTCACCCTCGACGCCGTCTGCCCCGTCACCGGGGCCCGGGCGGGGACCCTGCGCACCCCGCGGGGCGAGATACGCACTCCTGTCTTCATGCCCGTGGGAACCCAGGCAACCGTGAAGGCCATGGCCCCTTTCGAGCTGGAGGAAATGGGGGCGCAGATCATCCTGTCCAATACCTATCATCTCTACCTCAGGCCCGGTGCGGACATCGTCGCCGAGGGGGGAGGGCTCCACGGCTTCATGCAGTGGAAGAAGCCCATTCTCACCGACAGCGGCGGATTCCAGGTCTTTTCCCTCTCCACCCTCAACCGGATTTCCGATGAAGGGGTCTGGTGCAGGTCCCACCTCGACGGGACGGCCCACGTCATGAACCCCGAGTGGTCCATGTCCGTGCAGAAAAGACTCGGCAGCGACATTGCCATGTGCTTCGACCAGTGCGCCCCCTGGCCATGTTCCAGGGAGGAGGCGGAGGGAGCGGTGCGGCGCACGGCCCTCTGGGCCGCCAGGTCGAAAGAGGCCCACGCCCGGGAGTGGCAGGGGGAGCGGCGTCAGGCCCTGTTCGGCATCGTCCAGGGCTCCGTCTGGGAAGACCTCAGGCTCCGCTCCGCCGGGGACATCATTCCCCTTGATTTTCCCGGCTACGCCGTGGGCGGCCTCTCCGTGGGAGAACCCCACGAGGACATGTACCGCATCCTCGACAGCCTGAAGGAAGTTCTTCCCTCGGGCAAACCCCGGTACCTTATGGGCGTGGGACGGCCGGACAACCTCGTGGAGGGTGTGGCCCGGGGCATTGACATGTTCGACTGCGTCCTCCCCACACGGAACGGGAGGAACGGCACCCTCTTCACCCCCTCCGGCGCGGTGAACATCAAGAAAAAACAGTACGAGCGGGATTTCACGCCCCTTGACCCCGAATGCGACTGCTACGCCTGCCGGACCTTCACCAGGGCCTACATCCGCCACCTCTACCGCTCCGGGGAGATCCTCGCCTCCAGGCTGTGCAGCTGGCACAACCTCCGGTTTCTCATCCGCCTGGGCGAGGATATGCGCTCGGCCATTCTCGAGGGACGGTTTCCGGAATTCCGGCGGGCCTTTCTCGGGCGGTTTTCCGGAGGTGAGGCGGAGTGAGCTTTCCCCGCATTCTCGCCGTGGATCCGTGGAATCCGGACCCGAAGGTCATAGGGGAGGCGGCGGAGCTTCTCCGCGGAGGCCGTCTGGTCGCCTTTCCCACGGAGACGGTGTACGGTCTCGGGGCGAACGGCCTCGACCCGGCGGCGGCTGCGAAAATCTACGCCGCCAAGGGACGTCCCTCGGACAATCCCCTGATCCTCCATTTTTCCTCCCCCGGGGACGCTGAATCGGCCGTCATCGTCAACGAGAGGGCCAGGCGGCTCATGGATCTGTTCTGGCCGGGCCCCCTGACCCTGGTTCTTCCTTCCAGAGGGACGGTCCCCCCGGAAGTGACTGCAGGGCTCGACACCGTGGCCGTGAGGATGCCTTCCCATCCCGTCGCCCTGGCCCTGATCGCGGCGGCGGGGCTGCCCGTGGCCGCTCCGAGCGCAAACACGAGCGGCCGTCCCAGCCCCACGGACGCCCCGGCAGTGGCGTCGGACCTGGGAGACAGGGTGGATCTCGTCCTGGACGGCGGGCCCACTTCGGTGGGGCTCGAGTCCACGGTGCTGGATCTCACGGGGAAAGACATGGTCCTCCTGCGGCCGGGAGGATGTCCCGTAGAGGAAATCGAATCCCGTACGGGAGAACAGGTTCTCCGTTCCGGCGGCAATGTCCGCCGGTCTCCCGGAACGAGATACCGCCATTATGCCCCGGCGGTTCCGCTTCTCCTCCACGACCGCGCCGGGACGCGGCAGAAAGCCCTCGCCTTCGGGGGGCCGATTGCCTGGCTCGGCATGGACGGCCCGGAAATCCTGTTCGCTCCCGGGGAGGCGGACGGGGAGCTTTCGCTCCGGTTTTCCACGCCGGAAAACTACGCCCGGGCTCTCTTCCACGCTCTCCGTTTTCTCGAGTCCTCCGGAGCGTCGGTCATTGTCGCCCAGCGGCCGGGAACCGACGCCGGCATCGCTCTTGCCCTCCGGGACCGGCTGGAAAGGGCGTCTTCCGAAGAGAAGAAAAACAGCCCGGAAAAATAAGGCTTGCCAAAGGCTTCAGGCCTTGCTAAAATTACCCTCGTGATTTAAGCCGGGGTGGCGGAATTGGTAGACGCGCTAGATTCAGGTTCTAGTGGGCGATAGCCTGTCGGGGTTCGAGTCCCCGCCTCGGCACCATACTGAAGAAAAAGCAGCAACCTTTTTTCTAAAGGTCGTATTATGTCCGTTGACATAATGCGACCTTTTTGTTATCTTTTCTATTTGTCAGTACTCATTTCCCACCAATCTTTTCAGGGAGGTCATACGGTTCATGGCCGAATTTGTCCCCGTCAGCAGCGAGCGCCAGAGATTGACCTTCGGACGTGCCCGGGATCTTGTCGAGATTCCAGACATGATCGAGGTGCAGCGCGACTCATACAACTGGTTCTACCAGGAAGACACCGCTCCGGAGGCGCGGGTTCCGCAGGGACTGCAGGAACTGCTCCACGAAGTGTTTCCCATCGAAAGTTATGACGGCTCCTTCGCCCTCGAGTTCGTCAGGTATCTTCTCGACGAACCCTCCACAGAGGAAGAGGAATCCCGCCAGAGGGACCTCACCTGGTCGCGACCCATAAGGGCCACCATTCGGCTGGTGAACCGAAAGACGAAAGAGATGAAGGAAGAGGAGATCTTCCTCGGAGACTTCCCCCTGATGACGGGAAGGGGCACTTTCATCATCAACGGGACGGAGCGCGTGGTGGTCAACCAGCTCGCCCGTTCCGCAGGCGTCTATTTCACCAAGGATGAACAGATCCCCGGCCAGGAAGCCTATTCCGCGAAAATCATCCCCGACAGGGGAGCCTGGCTCGAGTTCAGCCTGACTCCCGGGGATCTCATATCCGTCAACATTGACAACAGGAAGAAAATTCCCGCCACCCTCCTGCTGAAAATCTTCGGCGCCTCCACCAACGAAGGCGTCCTCGACCTTTTCGACGCGAAGAAAGTGGAGCGGGACGTCACCGAGGAGGACGTGAAGGGCATGCTGTCCGCCGAGTCCGTCCTCGACCAGGACGGCTCCACGGTGCTGCCCAGGAACAGGACCATAACCAAGGAGCACCTCGAAAAGCTCTGGAGCATGGGCAGGACGAAGGTCCTGGTGTGGGACGCGGACACCGCCGTGGCCGCCACTCTTGAAAAGGACGGTGCCTTCAACGCCGACGAGGCCATGGTGGAGCTCTTCCGGAAGCTCCGTCCCAACGAGCCGGCCAGGATCGAGAACGCACGGGAATATGTCCACAGTCTCTTCTTCGACCCCCGCAGGTACAACCTCGGCCGAGTGGGGCGCTACAAGATGAACCGCAAGCTCGGCCTCGAAATTCCCGAGGACATGAGGCTCCTCACTAAGGAAGACCTGGTGAGCATCATCAAGGGCATCATCGAACTCAAAAATCCGGAGAAGACGGACGACGACATCGACCACCTCGGCAACCGGCGTGTCCGTTCCGTGGGAGAACTTCTCCAGAACCAGATCCGCATCGGCCTGCTTCGCATGGAGCGTATCGCCAAGGAGAGGATGACCACCATCCCCGACCTGGGCAACGCCATGGCCCGGGACCTGATCAACGTGCGCCCCATCGCCGCCTCCCTCCGGGAGTTCTTCGGCTCGGGGCAGCTCTCCCAGTTCATGGACCAGACGAACCCTCTCGCCGAGGTGACCCACAGGCGCAGGCTTTCCGCCCTTGGCCCCGGAGGGCTTTCCAGGGAACGGGCCGGGTTCGAGGCCCGGGACGTTCACTATACCCACTACGGCCGGGTCTGCCCCATCGAGACGCCTGAAGGTCCCAATATCGGCCTCGTGACCTCCCTTGCCACCTATGCCCGCCTCAACGAGTACGGATTCCTCATCACCCCCAGGCGCAAGGTGGAGAACGGCAGGGTGACCGGGGAGATCGTCTTCCTGTCCGCCGACGAGGAGGACGGGGTGTACGTGGGAATGGCCAACACTCCCGTGGATGCCGACGGCAGAATCACCGAGGAGCAGTGCTTCACCAGGTACCAGGGCAACATCGTTACGGTGCCCCGGGAAGAAGTGACCTACCTCGACGTCTCCCCCAAGCAGATCGTCTCCGCCTCCACGGCGCTCATCCCCTTCCTGGAGCATGACGACGCCAACCGGGCTCTCATGGGCTCGAACATGCAGCGCCAGGCGGTACCCCTCATCGCCCCCGAGGCCCCCGTGGTGGGCACGGGAGTGGAGCACCGCATCGCCAAGGATTCCGGCTCCTGCGTGGTGGCCGCCAAGGACGGCGTGGTGGAATACGTGGATTCCACCCGGATCGAGATCCGAAAGGGTGCCGAATCGCACATTTACCCCCTTGTGAAATTCCGCCGGTCCAACCAGGGCACGGTGATCCACCAGAAACCAATCGTCCATAAGGGGGAAACGGTCGAAAAGGGACAGATCATCGCAGACGGCCAGGCCTCCGAGGGAGGAGAGCTCGCCCTCGGGAGAAACGTCATCGTCGCTTTCATGCCTTGGGAAGGCTTCAACTTCGAGGATGCCATCCTGCTCAGCGAACGGCTTGTGAAGGAGGATTTCTATTCCTCCATCCATATAGAAGAGTACGAGATCGAGGCCCGGGACACCAAGCTCGGCCCCGAGGAAATCACCAGGGATATTCCCAACGTGGGCGAGGACATGCTGAAGAACCTCGACGAGGACGGCATCGTCCGCGTGGGCGCCGAAGTCAACGCCGGCGACATCCTCGTCGGGAAAGTCACCCCCAAGGGAGAATCCGACCAGACGCCGGAAGAGAAGCTCCTTCGGGCCATCTTCGGAGAAAAGGCCCGGGAAGTCCGGGACACGTCCCTCAAGGTGCCCCATGGAGCACGGGGCAAGATCGTGGCGGTAAAGCAGATGACCAGGGCCGACAGCCCCGATGCACTCAGCCCGGGCGTAAACAAGGTGGTCAAGATCTACGTCGCCCAGCTCCGAAAAATCACCGTGGGAGACAAGATGGCGGGACGGCACGGCAACAAGGGCGTCGTCTCCAGGATCCTCCCCGTGGAGGACATGCCCTACCTCCCCGACGGCACGCCGGTGGACGTGGTCCTCAACCCCCTCGGCGTTCCCAGCCGCATGAACCTCGGCCAGGTGCTCGAGACCATCATGGGTTTCGTTGCCTTCCAGAACGGCTGGAAAGTGGCCACTCCCGTGTTCGAAGGGGCCAAGGAGAAGGAAATCTTCGACCTGCTGGAGCAGCTCAGCAAAGATAAATATCCGGAGCTCACCTCCGACGGCATGATTACTCTCTATGACGGCCGGACGGGGGACGCCTTCGAGAAGAAGGTCACCGTGGGCTGCATGTACATGCTCAAGCTTATCCACCTCGTGGACGACAAGATCCATGCCCGGTCCATCGGCCCCTACAGCCTCATCACCCAGCAGCCCCTGGGCGGAAAGGCCCAGTTCGGCGGCCAGAGGTTCGGCGAGATGGAAGTCTGGGCCCTGGAAGGGTACGGCGCTGCGAACATCCTCCAGGAAATGCTTACCGTGAAGTCTGACGATATCCGGGGAAGGCTCAAGACCTACGAACGGATCGTCAAGGGGCAGAACCTCACCAAGCCGGGCGTACCGGAGAGTTTCAGGGTTCTCGTCAAGGAACTCCAGGGACTGGGCCTCGACGTGGAAGTGAAGTACAGCGACGGCCAGATAGGCGAACTGCTCATGGACGACGACGAGGACGAGCCACCCGTCGGACGATATTCCGGCCCGAGGGAGCGCCCCGTTTTCGAGGAGAAGGAACCTGAAGAAAAAGAGAAGAGCGACTCCGTGTTCGGAGAGGAAGAAATGGAAGAGATCGTTCCCGAGGAAATGCTCTTCGGCGAAGAGCTTCCTGACGGTATGTCCATAGAAGAAGGGGAGGAAGACTGATGGCCCGAAGGGAAATACTCGGGGTGCGGGTCAAGCTCGCAAGCCCGGAAAGAATACGGGAACTCTCCAGCGGAGAGGTGAAGAAGCCCGAGACCATCAATTACCGGACCCTCCGGCCTGAAAAGGACGGGCTCTTCTGCGAGCGCATCTTCGGCCCCACAAAGAGCTACGAGTGCGCCTGCGGAAAATACAAGCGCAGCGGCCCCAAGTTCAAGGGCATCATCTGCGATCGGTGCGGCGTGGAAGTCACCGACAACCGGGTCCGCCGTGAGCGCATGGGCCATATCGAGCTTGCCGCGCCGGTGGTGCACATCTGGTACCTCCGGGGCATCCCCAGCAGGCTCAGCCTGCTGCTGGGCTGTACCACCAAGGACCTGGAGAAGGTGGTCTACTTCGCCCCCACCCGCCAGCGGGAGGCCGCCTACAAGGTGGTCATGGAGGGCAGACGGATCGACCTTGCCAGGAAAAATGACGTGCTCTCCGAGAGCGAGGTCCGGATCCACAGCCACTACGACCCCAAGTTCAAGGCCGAGGAAGCCTTCCGCATCGTTTCCGTGGACGATGTTCCCGTGAACGAGGATGACCTTCTGTCCGCGGCCCAGGTCTCCCGGTTCAAGACGGAGTACGGCGACGAGAGTTTCAAGGTGGAGACCGCCTTCACCCTCGTCACCATACCCGATGACCCCTCCTGCGCAGAGGGTGCGGTCATCTCGGCCACCGACCTTGAGCGCCTCCGGAAGCGCCACGGCGACACCTTTGAAGTGGAACGGGCCATGGCCGGAAACCAGGAGGCCTTTGTGGTCACCGCTGCCGTCCATCTTCCCTTTGAAAAGGGCGACGTCCTTTCCGAGAGCGAGTTCCGGCTCTACAGCCAGAAATTTCCCGGGAGGTTCACCGCCCAGCAGGAAGTCATCACCGTGGAGGATCCCTGCTACGTGGTCATCGAGGAGGGCATTTCCCCCTTCACCCCCGCCGACATCATCCTCGAGAGGGAATATGATCTCTGCGAAGCCTACGACAAGAAATTCCGGGCGGGCATAGGGGCCGAGGGAGTCCAGGCCCTGCTTGAGCAGATCGATCTCGACCAGCTCGGCGCGGCCCTCCGGGAGGAAGTCTCCGAGAGCACCGGCCAGAAGAAGCGGAAGCTCATCAAGAGACTCCAGGTTGCGGAGGATTTCCGGAAGAGCAAATCTGCCGCCAAGTCCATGATCCTTGAAGTGCTGCCGGTCATACCGCCCGACCTGCGCCCCATGGTGCAGCTCGACGGCGGCCGGTTCGCCACGTCGGACCTCAACGACCTGTACCGCAGGGTCATCAACCGGAACAACCGGCTGAAAAAGCTCCAGGAGCTCAAGGCTCCGGAGATCATCATCCGCAACGAGAAGCGCATGCTCCAGGAAGCCGTTGACGCCCTCATCGACAACGGCCGCATGGGCAAGGCTGTCCTGGGGGCGGGCAACAGGCCCCTCAAGAGCCTCACGGACCTGCTCCGGGGCAAGAAGGGGCGCTTCCGGCAGAACCTCCTCGGAAAGCGGGTGGACTATTCCGGCCGGTCCGTCATCGTCATCGGCCCCCAGCTCAAGATCTACCAGTGCGGCCTGCCGAAGCAGATGGCCCTCGAGCTCTTCAAGCCCTTCGTCATCCGCCAGCTCGTTGAGCGGGGCCTCGCCCCCAACGTAAAGAGCGCCAAGCGGATCATCGAGCGGGGCCGGGAAGAGATCTGGGGCATCCTCGAGGAGATCATCAAGGACCACCCGGTCATGCTGAACCGGGCCCCCACGCTCCACAGGCTGGGCATCCAGGCCTTCGAGCCCGTGCTCATGGAGGGCAAGGCCATACGCCTTCACCCCATGGTCTGCACCGCCTTCAACGCCGACTTCGACGGCGACCAGATGGCCGTCCACGTGCCCCTGTCCATCGAAGCCCAGGCGGAAGCCCGGCTGCTCATGCTCTCGGCGAACAACCTGCTCTCCCCGGCGAGCGGCCGTCCCGTCATGACGCCCACCCAGGACATCGTCCTGGGCATCTACTACCTCACGGACATGAAGGACGAAACGGCAGGGGAAGAATTGCCCCATTTCACCGACCTTGACGACGTGCTCGTGGCGTTCAACCACGGCGCGGTGAAGGTGGACGGCCGGGTCAAGCTGAAAAACAGCCCCGAGTGGGGCGACGGGGAAAAATGGATCGAAACCTCCCCCGGCCGGGTCATTTTCAACAGCATACTTCCCGAGGGACTCCGGTTCGTCAACCGCCAGCTCGGCAAGAAAGACCTCGGCATCATCCTCGACAGAGCCTACGACATGGTGGACCGGGTCGCCATGGTGAAAATGCTCGACGACATCAAGATGCTGGGTTACCGGTGGGCCACCCGGAGCGGCATCAGCTTCGGCGTCCAGTCCATCATCATCCCGCCCGAAAAGGTCGAGCTCACGAAGCAGGCCATGGAGGAAGACGAGGAGCTCAAGTCCGAATACAACATGGGCATCCTGACCCAGGACGAGTATCTTTTCCAGAAGGAAAGCCTCTGGTCCGAGAAGTCAAGGGCCATTGTCGACAGCATTGTGGAGCACATGAAGCGCACCAACCCCATCCGCATGATGAGCGACAGCGGCGCCAGGGGAAGCAGAAGCCAGATGGGCCAGATGGCGGGCATCCGGGGCCTCATGTCCGACCCGTCGGGCCGGATCATAGACTATCCCATCACGGCGAACTTCCGCGAGGGGATGAACATGCTCGAGTACTTCATCTCCACCCACGGCGCCAGGAAGGGGCTTGCCGACACCGCCCTCCGGACGGCCAAGTCGGGATACCTCACCAGGCGGCTCGTGGACGTGGCCCAGGATCTCATCATCACGGACCATGACTGCGGCACGGACCACGGCATCTGCATCGAGCCCCTGAAGCAGGACGGCAAGGTCATGATCCCCCTTTCGGAGAGGATCTACGGCCGCACCGCCCTGGACGACATAGCTGACCCCGCGACCGGCGCCGTGATCGCGGCGAAGGGCGAATGCATCTCCGTCGAGACGGCGGAAAAGATAGAAAAGGCGGGAATCGAATCCGTGTGGGTCCGGAGCCCCCTGACCTGCGGCCTCCGGCACGGCGTGTGCCAGGTGTGCTACGGCATGGACCTGGCCACCAGGAAGGAAGTTCCCATCGGCGAGGCCGTGGGTGTCGTGGCGGCCCAGTCCATCGGCGAGCCGGGAACACAGCTCACCATGCGGACCTTCCATACGGGCGGCGTCCGCCTCACCGGCGAGGACATCACCCAGGGTCTCCCCCGGATCGAACAGCTCTTTGAAGTCCGCCGGCCCAAGAAGGTTGCCTACCTGGCCGGCGTGGACGGCAGGGTCAGTGAAGTCCGGGTCATGGAAGGCAAGCGGAAGGTCATCATCACCTCCGGAAACGGCGAGAGCGAGGAAAAGACTACCTACAACATCCCCATCAGCCAGAACCTTCTGATCAAGGAAGGGGATGAGGTCAGGAAGAGCGACAAGATCACCGAGGGCAACGTGGACCCCCAGCAGATGCTCGAGGTGGAGGGGATCGAGGCGGTCCAGCGGGCCCTCGTGGACGAGATCCAGGAAGTCTACCGATCCCAGGGCGTGTCCATCAACAACAAGCACATCGAGGTCATCCTGCGGAAAGTGGCGCCGGTGAACCGGGTCAAGATCACCGAGGAGGGAGACACTTCCTTCGTGGCCGGCGACCTCGTGTGGACCGACGACATCGACGCCGAGATGACCCGGATAGAAAAAGAAAACGAAGAGAACATCGCCGAGGCGGTGCGTATCTTCTCGGGCAGGGTTCTCCGGGACGTTTCCTCCCAGAAGCTCAACGAGACCGTGGCCAGGTACATCGGTGTCCCCCTGGACGAGGAAGCCATCCGGACGATACTCAGGCCCGGCATGATGATCTCCTCCGTGGTGGTGGACGACGAGGAAGGCGTTCCCGTCACCCTCATCGTGGGCGAGGCCGCTTTCAGGAAGCAGATGGAGGGCATGGATCTCATCACTTCCTTTACATCTTCCGACGGCAAGGAAATCCCCGCCGGAACGCACCTGACCCTGGGACATCTGGGCATCATCACCGCCGACGACCCGACGCCCCTGCTTGTTCGGGACGGCGAGATTCTTGAAAAGCTCGCCGACGGAGTCTATCTCGCCGAAAACATCATCGTGGACGGGGAACTTGTCGCGAAGGCCGATCGGGTTTTCACGGCGAAGGATGCCGCCCGGTGCAGAGAGCTCAACGTCCCCTCCATTGTCCTGTGGCATTCGGTGGAGCGGGTCAACATACCCGACAAGCTCGAGGAGAGCCTCAAGGACAAGTGGGGCAAGCCCCTGACCCAGGCCATCGACCG
>VSSQ01000806.1_pt1 | contig 15607 bp, 6 predicted proteins | sample 4763081 | NCBI WGS metagenome assembly VSSQ01 (sample SAMN12137344, study PRJNA551015) | bioreactor metagenome | isolation source: SDC9 anaerobic chlorinated ethene degrading culture | place: USA: Knoxville, Tennesee | collected 2015-01-01
AGGGTGTTGCTTTTTCTGTTAAAGGAGTGCAGTATAACCTGGAGTTTTACTCTCCTGGCATTGTGCGTGTTTTGTCTCACCCCGAACATGAAGCCCTGACTACCAAACGACTGGTTGTAGACGAAGACAAACCTGCTTATCCGGATTTTAAAATCATTAAAGATAAACACGGGTACACATTTACGACTGACTCAATTACCGTTTGCTATAACAAAAAGGATAACGCGTTCTCTTTCTATGAAACCTTTACCGGAGCTGTATTATTGCGGGAAAAGCCTAAACAGGCAAGACTCTTCAGAAGAACGGAAGTAGCCGGCGAATCATGTTTCAATGTCATACAGCGTTTCATTCCTACCAGTCAGGAAGCCCTGTACGGACTGGGACAATATCAGGATGGCGTTATGAATTATCGCAATAAAACGGCATTGCTTTTACAGGCGAACATGGATATTGTAAATCCTTTCCTCATATCGACCAACCGGTACGGATTGCTTTGGGATAATTATTCTTCTACTACATTTAAAGATGACAGTGATGGTTATGCTTTTAATTCTGAAGTAGGCGATGCTTCTGACTATTATTTTGTGTATGGAAAAAATATGGATGAGGTCGTCAGAGGCTACCGGAAACTTACCGGTGATGTTCCAATGTTTGCCAAATGGGCATTTGGTTTCTGGCAATCGAAGGAAAGATACAAATCTTTTCAGGAGGTTGAACAGGTTGTAAGCGAATACCGCAAAAGAAATATACCACTGGATAATATCGTGCAGGACTGGGAATATTGGGGCGACAAATCACATTGGAACGCATTGGATTTTGATTCCCTGACTTTTCCGAACGCCCGTGAAGAGATTGAGAAACTACAGAATAACTATCATGTGAAGTACATGATTTCTGTTTGGCCGGGATTCGGACCTCAAACGGCTGTTTACAAGGAACTGGAACAAGCAGGAGCCTTATTTGATGAACCCACTTGGGCCGGATATAAAGTTTTTGACACATACAATCCTCAAGCCAGGGAAATTTTCTGGAAACACCTGAAAAACGGATTATATGACAAAGGGGTGAATGCGTGGTGGATGGATGCGACGGAACCTTCTTTTAAAGAAGGATTCACGCAACGGAAACAGGAAGAAAAAACAAAATCTGCCGGCCAAACTTATATGGGATCTTTTCATCGTTATTTAAATGTGTATTCGTTGGAGCTTTCTAAGTTTTTATCCGAGAAACTCAGAAAAGAAAATGATGAAAAAAGAGTCTTTATTTTAACCCGCTCCGCCTTTGCTTCTCAGCAACGCTATGCCACAGCAGTTTGGTCGGGCGATGTACCGGCATCATGGGAAAATATGCATAAACAAATTACTGCGGGACTGAATTTATCAGTTTCAGGGATTCCTTACTGGACATCTGATATCGGAGGTTTTTTTGTGACTGAACGTGGAGGCAACTACCCGGAGGGATTAAAAGATGATGAATATAAAGAATTATATACCCGCTGGTTTCAGTTCGGAGCTTTTTCACCTCTGTTCAGGGCACATGGCACTAACGTTCCCCGTGAAATCTGGCAATTCGGTGATATTGGTTCTCCATATTACGACACTCAATTAAAATACATCAAACTACGTTATCGTCTTATCCCTTACATTTATTCACTTTCACATCAGGTCTCTGTGAATGGCTATACATTAATGAGGCCTTTGGTGATGGATTTTGGACATGATGTCAACACACACGAAATTGACAATGCTTACATGTTCGGTGATGCTTTGCTTGTACGTCCTGTGCTTACACCCGAATCTGCAGGTAATCTGACGGCAACCTATCTTCCTGAACATGATGCTTCTTACTGGTTTAACTTCTGGACAAACGAGACTATACAGGGAGGACAGACAGATACGATGCCAACCCCAATCGATATTATGCCTCTTTATGTGAAAGGAGGTTCCATATTGCCTCTGAGTAAGAGGGAAAAGCAATATACGACAGAAGCCCCGGATGACAAACTGGAAATTCGGATTTATGGTGGCTCCGATGCTTCCTTCCTTTGGTACGACGATGAAGGAGATAGCTACCGGTATGAAAACGGAGAATATGCTGAAATTAAAATTGAGTGGAAAGACGCTGAGAAAAAGTTGATTCTATCGGGAAGGAATGGACGGTATAAAAACATGCCCGACACCATAACATTTTTTATTAAGTTGTATTTACCCGGGGAGAATCCTGTTGAAAAAGAAATTAAATACACAGGAGAAAATATATCATTCATTTTTTAACAAAAAGAGAATATAAATTTCTCGATGAACTAAAAAATAAAATTTAAACGTATGAAACAAACAAAAGTTATTTTATTGCTATTCTTGGTTATTTGGCTTAACACAATAGCAGGAGTTAGGGTAAAATACACCATTAATGATAACTGGCGTTTTGAAAAAACGGAACAGGATACCCCGGCCTCCGAAAATTTTAACGATAACAGCTGGAACATCGTCAACATCCCTCATACTTATAATAACCTGGATGGAGACGATGAAATCCCCGGATATTACCGCGGACCATCCTGGTATCGTAAACAGGTTTTTGTGGATAAAATGCATGAAGGCAAACATGCACTCCTCTATTTTGAAGGAGCTAACCAGGAAACCGAAGTATATGTTAACGGTCAGTTTGCCGGTCGCCATGTGGGAGGATATACACGATTTTGTTTTGAAATCGATCAATTCTTGCGTTTTGGAACAAAAAACACCATCGCGATCAAGGTTGATAATAAACATCATGTCGACATTCCTCCCCTATCGGCTGATTTCACATTTTATGGAGGAATTTACCGGGATGTGTATTTAGAATTTTCAAATAAAATACATATTGCCACCAATCATTTCGCTTCGGGAGGTGTATATATTAAAACGCCCGCTGTTTCAGAAAAAGAAGCTACTGTGGAAATTAACTCGTTGATAAGTAATGAATCATCCGTTCCGGAAAAAATTATTATTGAAAACACCATTTATGCTCCTTCCGGAAAACAAATTAAATCCAACCGGAATACTTTATTACTAAAGCCCAACAGTACATCTTCAGCAACAAATAAGAAAATTGCTATTGAGAATCCGGTTTTATGGGATATTGAAAACCCTCAGTTATACACCTTATACACACGCATATACGACAAATCGGGAAGAAATTTATTAGATGAGGTTTCAACGACTTTCGGATTGCGTTGGTTCAAATTTGATCCTGAACAAGGATTCTTTCTCAATGGAAAACACCGGAAACTACGAGGTACCAACCGTCATCAGGATTATCTGGCTAAAGGAAATGCTTTGCGGGATGAGATGCATGTGCGCGATCTCCTTTTGCTGAAAGAAATGGGTATTAACTTTCTTCGTATCTCCCATTATCCGCAGGATCCTGTTGTACTGGAAATGTGCGATAAACTTGGCATTGTGGTATCAGTGGAAATTCCGGTAGTCAATGAGATTACCGAATCTCAGGAGTTTCTCGACAATTCGATAAATATGGTAAAAGAAATGATCTGGCAGGACTTTAATCATCCTTCTGTCATTATATGGGGATATATGAACGAAGTGCTTCTTCGCCAACCCGATCTGAATCAGGAACAATTGAAAAAATACTATGCAGCGGTACATAAGGTAGCGCTCTCTCTCGACAATACCATTCGCCAGGAAGATTCGTCCCGTTATACAATGATGGCATACCATAATGCGCCTGAACGTTACAAAAAGGCCAAACTAACAGAAATCCCCATGATTATGGGCTGGAACTTGTATCAGGGTTGGTATGAACCTGATCTGAATGAATTTCAAAGGCTGCTGGATCGCATGCCGACAGCTTATCCCGGCAAGATATTGCTTGTGACTGAATATGGCCCGGGCGTCGACCCGAGATTACACTCCTTTCATGCCGAACGGTTTGATTTTTCACAAGAATATGGGATAATATACCATAAGCATTATTTGAAAGAAATGATGAAACGGCCTTTTGTCGCTGGATTTAATGTCTGGAATTTCAATGATTTTTATGCCGAACAGCGTATAGATGCAGTTCCACATGTAAATAATAAAGGACTGACAGGGTTGGATAGAGAAAGAAAAGACACATATTTATTCTACAAAGCCACTTTCAGTAAAGAACCAACTTTATTGATCGGAAATAGAGAATGGAAAACCCGGGGAGGTGTTGCTGATATCAACAGTGATTTCTGTGAACAATTCGTACCTGTTTTTTCTAATTTGAGTGAAGCTGAAATATTGATAAATGGTAAGAGTATTGGGAAAAAGGCTTTTACAGCTTGTTTTGCAGAATTTAAGGTTCCTTTCAGGCATGGGGAAAATATTATTGACGCCGTGGGCAATAAGGATGGACAAATAATCCGGGATCAGATACGTGTAAACTTTAAACTTATTCCATACAGCTTAATGGACACACTTAATCCTTTCACTGAAATCAATGTGATGCTTGGTTCACATCGTTATTTCGAAGACAGAGAAGCAGAAATGATATGGCTTCCTGAACAAGAGTACAAAAAGGGAAGCTGGGGATACATTGGTGGCCGTCCGTATCGCAGGGAAACAAATTTTGGGACAATGTTAGGAACTGACATCGATATCTACGGAACTGACAACAATCCTGTTTTTCAAACACAAAGGGTAAACCTGGATGCATTTAAAGCAGATGTTCCTGATGGAAAATACTCTATCTATTTATACTGGGCTGAACTTGAAGCGGATAAGCAGCAAGAAAAACTGGTGTACAACTTAGGTTCAAATACAGCTGATAAAATTACATCCTCTGAAAGAGTTTTTGATGTGGCCATTAATGGTACTGAGGTCCTGAGAAATTTCAATCCGGCAAATGAATATGGTCGTGCACGCGCAATTATCAAAAAGTTTGAGGTTGATGTGAAAGACAAGGAAGGTCTTTTGATTCAATTAAAAAAACAAACAGGAGAACCCGTACTAAATTCAATCAGAATCTATAAAAACAATTAATAATAACAGAGTTAAAAAACTAATTATTCATCTTTAAAATTTTATGATCATGAGAAAATTACACTTTTTATTCAGTTTCTTAGCTGTCGTTCTTTGTTCAAACGTGCAAGCAGCGGTTATAACAGATGGTTTCGATTATGTTGAGAGTTTGGTTGCAGGAAGTCAGAATTTCACAAACAGCTCTGCTTCAAGTACAGATAGTGTTTATGCACTAATCTCGTTGAAAGATATGAAAACTTATGCTTTCGATGATGCCTATCAGAAACAGGAAGACAACATTGACATGAAGTTTTATATTATGGGTGGTACGACCAATGCAACTGTCAGACTTTATGCAATGGATGGAACATCGACAACTACAAAAAACATTGAATACGTTGGAAGCAATGAAAAAACGGTAGATAACTTTATCATCAAAAACACAACAAAATTCATGAAGATTACGGGTGTTGACTTCGATGCCGCAACTGCAGCACAAGTTAAAAGTCTTAATTTGACGACTGCCTCAAATACTATAAACCCTGTTGAAGTAAATGATATCATTGCTTTCAAGACAGCAGGAACTTCCGCTGCAGGAGGTCACAGAAACGGACTTATTAAAGTTGTAAGCATCGTAAGGGAAACACCTGAAAGTAGCAGAGGAACAATTACGATCTCTGTAAAACTGGCAAAACCTGAACCTGTTGTTTCAGAAGGATTTGATTATGTGGAAAGTGTAAGAATCGGCACTTATGGATTTGCAGGAGGAACTCAGCCGGGTTATGAAAATGTTTTCAGCCTTTATTCAATCAAAGATATGAAAACATATAAATTGGATGATATTAAAACCAATCTGATTAACGTTGACATGAAATTTCATTTACAAGGGTCTACCTCTGAACCCCGTGTTTATTGCATGAACAACAAAGACAGTAAGAATCCACAATTTAAAACTTCAGATAACATTGCATTAAGTACCCTTTTAACACCAGAAACTACCAATGAAACAAGATACATCGTTATGCCTTCCTCATTCAGCTATGAAAGTGCTACTGTGGCGGATGTAGAAGCTATCAATGCTGATGATATTACGTTAGATGCCATTAAACCGGCTGCTATTGGAAATGTGATTGCCTACAAAGCCGGACCTACTTCTACTGCAGCAGGGATTAAAGGTATTTTTAAAATTTATGATATCGTATTGACACATGCTACAAACAAAGAGCTTGGATACTTTGTGGTTTCATTCAAACAACTTCCATCTTCTACTTCAAGTGTTGAAACAATCAAAAAAGAATCATCATGGAAACAGATTGGACAGTCAATTCAAATGGTAAATGATGCAAACGGAATTGTAAAACTATACGACACAGTAGGAAGATTGGTTTTATCAAAGGATGTACGTGGAAATGAAGAAATTGATTTATCTTCCTATAAAGGAATTTATGTTGTCCAGTTTAAGAACGATCGTAAAAAAATTGTCCTCTAAAATTAGTCTTAAATCAACTGACAAGGTTTACAGATAATTGTCAGATGTCATTTATAGAGACGTTGCATAGCAACGTCTCTATATTTTTTAATCTGATTTTCAACAGCATATCAAAACAACTCTGCTTGTTATTGCTTACCAAGTTGGTAAACATAAACAAATTTTATATTTATCAACTTGGTTCGACATGCTATAAATCATGCTTATTTTTTCATGACTTTCACATCTCCTATTTTTTGCTCATCCGAATATAAGCACAAATAGTAGATCCCGCTCTCCAGCTCCTTTAAAGAAATACTTCCATTCAGCATCTTTTTGGATGCTATTAGTTTTCCGGATACGTTATAAATGTCTGTTCGTTTTACGGACTCATTTCCGGAATACTGTATGAATAAGTGGTCATTAACCGGATTGGGATAAACTTTTATTAAATCTGAATCTTCCGGTGTAACTATTATATCCGTGTTTTCCTCATCCACTACAACATGAAGTATGGTGAAGTCAACATCTTTTCCATCATCAACAATTAATTTGAAATAATACGAACCTTTCAGAGCATTGGAAAATGTTGCTGATGACATATTTGCATTGGTTACTGCTACAAAAGCAGGACCTGTTATCTGTTCCCATTTGTATGTCAGATTATCGCCATCGGCATCGGAACTTTCGCCGGCATTAAGCGTAATGACAGTTCCTTGCTTTTCATAATTTGCTTTGGCAACAGGAACATTGTTCGTGTTCGTAACAAAATCACCATATAAATTGAAGGTTTTGATAGAGTTCTCCCACTGACCCGAACGTTCTACACAATTCAGTCTGACATAACGCCCCGACACATTACCTTCATTGTTGCTATTCGAGGTTCCACCTGTGAAAGCGTCATTCGTAGCATAAGTTTGCCAGGTATTTCCATCAGGCGAGATTTGAATATTAAACTTCTTTGCATATTCAACATGCCAGACGATCGAAATCTGCGATGGCTTAACCTGATGTTGTAAGTCGACCTGCCACCATTCGCCGTTTCTATGTGCCGATGACCAACGGGTATTGTCATTAGCATCAACACCTGCCTGCGGATACATATTTACTTTTTCCGAAGAAGAGGCAGAAGCCGGTTTCTTAAGTGCCAGATCATGGGCGGTAGTCGGATAACTCACAACAATTGAGAAATTCTTGAAAGCCATATTGACTCCGTTAGACACTGTCAAACGAAACATGTAAGTACCTGCTGTATTGAATTTCATTTCTGTCAATGGCAGATTCGGAGATAATATGATTGCTTGCTCCGGTCCGCTGATTTGCTCCCATTGACAGGTCAGTTCACCATCTGCCGGATTTGTCGAGGCTGTTCCGTCTACATAAGTTTTAGCATGGGGGAGTAACACCGTCTTCTCTTGTAAAATCACGCTTGCTGACGGCATTTTCTCCTTTTCAGTTCCAAACACCCGTATTTCACGTAAAGAAAACTTGCCTGCTCCGGATTTTTTTTCCGTGAAACGGATACGGATATAACGTGTATCAAATGCAGTAAAGCTATGATATTCTGCCGCACCCATACCATTTGTAACATTTTTCAGTTCAGCCCAGCTTGCACCATCCATAGATTTCTCCAGCACATATTGTTTTGCATAATCAGTATCCCAAAACAGTTCTACCTTGTCGACATCGCATAAAGCTGCCAAATCGACTATTGCCGATTCCTCTGTGCCGTTCTCCGAGTCCCAACGGGTAGATAAGTCGCCATCGACCATCTGTTTACCCCAATATTTTCCAACTTCAGAAGAAACCGTGACATCTTTCAAATAAGCCAGATTTTTATATTCAGAAGCGATAACAGCCGGATCAAAAACCTCAATATCTGTAGCATATAAATTATTGTTTGTATCCCACTCGGCATTTCCATTGACAAAAGCAAGCTGAGCTCCCAGCTGCATCCTGCCGGCTGTTTCTGCTGTCCACACTCCTTCCGAACCTATCAGCTGGACTTGTCCCGGTGCAATAATTGTTTTCGTTTGCCCTGTAGTTGCAACTTGTTGCCCTGCAACAGAAAACGAAATTCCATACACAGTACTCGAGGTCGTAGCTGCATTTCCCTGGTTTTTCACCAAAGCATAAAAACTTACTTTTTGACCTTTTTGCGGGTATCGCGGCATGGTGTACACACGGGTGACACGCAAATCGGGTTTGGCTGTACCCGAAACAAATGAAATCATTTGCGAAATTGGCAAATTATCAGAGCTTCCTCCCACACGGAACATATAGTTGCCTGATTGAACCTCATATTTACGTCCGGTCTGGTTCCAGTAATAAAAATCATCGGCACAGAAATTAAATGTAACCGTTTTGGTCTCTCCAACTTCAAGTTTTATTCGCTGAAATCCTCTCAACTCCTTTTTGGGCATCCACACTTTATCTGTTGGCGCACTTATATAAAGCTGAACTACTTCTTCTCCGGCACGTGCTCCTGTGTTTTTCACATCAACAGTTACGGTAAAAGGTTGTCCTGTTGTTACTGTTGCCGGCATTTGAAGGTTTGAATAGGCAAAATCAGTATAGCTCAAACCATATCCGAATGCATACCGGGGCGTAATACCCTTTTCATCCAACCAACGGTAACCTCCATCCAGATTCTGTTCGAATTTACGGAAAACTTCTTCTTCCCATGCCGGGAAATCACTATCCTGCATGGGCATCGAAAGCGGCATACGACCAGCCGGGTTGTAATCTCCGAAAACAACATCGGCAATGGCATGTCCGGCTTCCTGTGCCGCGTAAAATGAATAAATTAACCCTTTGATATTAGACAAACAATCGTTGAGCGTACAGACACCGCCGCTTTGAATTATTGCAATCAGATTTGGATTCACACTTGCCAACTCATTCATCAACTCCTGCTGTATGGCCGGCAATGCAAAAGAGCCTCCAACACGGTCGTTATGAGGGCCAAAGCTTTGTTCTCCTTCCTGAGTATTATCCAGTCCTCCGGCAAAAATTACATAATCTGCTGTAGCTGCCAACGCTTTTGCTTCAGCAAAACCGGTTTTAGATGTAGAGTTAATATCACAACCCTTAGCATAAACAATACCGGCACTTCCTATTTTATCTTCCAGCCCTTTTCTTACACTGATAGCATAAGGAGGATTTGTAGCGCTACTTCCTGAACAATTCAGATTCTCGGCTATGGCATTAGGTCCGATAAGGGCTATCTTAATTCCCGTTTTCCGTAGCGGGAGAACAGGGTTCGCTCCCGAAATTTCATTTTTTAGCAAAATGATCGATTTTTTGGCAGCTAAGAGATTCAAATCTGTAATTTCTTTCGTCTTGACATTCGACTCACTGCCTGCCGGGTAATAGTCTAACATTCCATTGAGTATTTTCGTCCTCAATATATTCTTCACGGCATTATCAATCTGCGCCATGGTTATGTGCCCATTCTCGACCAATGCCGGCAAATCAGCTTCATAAATAGATGAACCCATACATATTTCGGTCCCTGCACGTGCTGCATTTCTCGCATCATCGATATTAGCCCAGTCCGAAACCACATAAAACGGGAATCCCCAACGTTCACGCAGGATTGTTCGTAACAACATACTGCTCTCCGCAGCTTTAGTTCCGTTAATTTTATTGTAGGACCCCATAATGCACATGGCGCCGGCGTCCTGTATCGGAATACGGAAATTATATCCTGAAAAATCCATCATCCACCGCTGACTTGCAATCACATCCATTTTCAGGCGGTTCGACTGCATACTTTCACCCATAAAATGTTTTAAAGTCGCAATTACCGGATATTTTTGCATACCAATGGTAAAAGACTTTGCCAGATGACCCGACAAGTATGGGTCTTCTCCTCCACTTTCAGCTGTCCGCCCTCCACGTGAATCACGCGCCAGGTCCAGACACGGGCCTAATGCCTGGTGGCGACCAAATGACCAGAACTCAAGGCCCATATACTCACCGATTTTGCCAACTACTTCTTCATCCCAGGTAGCAGCCATGGCTATTCCCGTGGGAAAAGCTGTGGCTGAACGGTCAAAACGGTCGGCGGTTAAGCGTACTCCATGAGGACTATCCCCCATTACAAAACCCGGTATTCCTAAACGAACATTAGCCAATGTTCCTCCAAAGCTGGTACGGTTAGTATACATCTGCTCTAATTTTTCCTGAGTAGTCATGGAATTTACCAGCTCATCGATACGTTTATCCAGCGGCGACTGAGCATAAGTATTTAAAATACCTGATAATATCATTATGACAATTAGATTTTTCTTCATGAATCTTTTTTTAAAATTTATATTTTGAAATTAAGATGAAACGGTAAGAAAGTCTGACCTATTTCAGTATTTTGGTTGCAAATACCGACTCGCCTTTCATTATCTTACACAGATACACACCTTTGGGTAGCGATGAAATACTTACAAATTCTAATTCTGATGATAATTGCAGTTCTTTTATACATCGCCCGCCAATATCATAAAGCGACAGCCTTGCACCTGATCCTTTAGCAACCTTAATATAATCGGCAGAAGGAACTATTTCCAAATTATCAAACACCGGAAATGTACCAGCCGATGCAGGAAAATCGCCTGTAGCATATAATACCGTATTAGCCTGATTTACCTCTACCGGTTCCGACACAACAACATCATCAGTTATACTTGTGAGTTTAATGGCAACTTTGTAAATTCCGGTTTCGGTTACCGTGTAGTTATAAGTATTTGCACCATTTATAAGCGTATTGTCCTTATACCAGTAATATTCTGCATAAGTGGCTGAAATCGTGCTGCTGTTTATTTGTATTACCGGCTTTTTCAACTGTATAATATCTGCAATTTTACGCGCCATAATCCGCAATCCCTCATCCCGGGGATGAATTCCGTCGGATGCCATCAAGCTTGCAATATTATTTGTCACAGCATATAAGTCAATAAGAGGAAGTCCCTTTTCTCTTGCTACTTCCTTCATGGCAGGGATTACTTGCTCCCGTATAGTCTGATCGTTTATCGACCATGTACTGCTATACGCCCTGATGGGTATTGCCATATAAATTTCCGGTTCTGCGGAGTAACTTTTGAACTCATTAATTAAATCGATGTAAGAATTTTTAAACTTCACGGCATCCCAATAACCGTCTTTCGAGTCATTTGTTCCCAAAGCGATTACGATAATATCCGGATCATAAGCTTTATTATCGCTGTAAGCGGTTTTATTCTTCCAAGCATCATTCAGATGGTTCATCATAAGCGCTCCGTTGACTCCGAAATTCCGGGTTTCATATTTATCGCCTAACATGTCGCGTATCTGTATTGGCCACGCATATCTCGACCGATCGGTAGCTTCCGCGCCGTAAGTATTACTATCACCCACGCATCCCACTTTAACGATGTCGGATTTAAACGCCCAACCTGAATAGAATCCGTTGTTGATTGTTCTCACGTACACAACACTGTTAGCGTCTAAACCTGCCAGCGAATATGATTTTTCTGTAACAATCTCAGATTTTAGAACAGTGTTGTCGGTCGATGAACGTACTTCCACTTCCCATGATTCACCTTCGGCGGTCCATGTCAGGCTATCGTTTACAATAGTAAATTTAACCGGCTTTTGGGCAAACACCTCATCGTCGAAAGTATAGTATTTTTGCAGGCCGGTCTCTTTTCCTGTGAGTACCTTTTTATAATTCCCCTTTATTTCGTCTATACTCCGCGCCGTATTCCACACCCTGAAATCAGCAACTTTACCATTGAGTTTGGGAGAGGTATACCAGGAAGCCAGCCATAAGTTGCCGACATTGTTACCATCTGTCCTGATATTCCCTTTCCAGTCGCCGTTGATGTTTTCTATGACACTGTACAATTCCGTATTCAAATAGGCCGATGCTTTTTTATCTTTTGATGAAATGACAAAGGCCACATGGTTCCATTTGTTGGAGAAATTTTCACGGGGTATCCAAAAAGCATAGATGGCATCATTGACCGTTTTAAACCAAAAACGAAGATCAATCTTATCCTGATTTTTAGTATTTTTATTCAGACTGACAGTAAATCCGTGACTACCATCATGCCGGTTACTGATGATGGCTGTTCCATCCGTGTTTTTTCCATCCTTTTCATCTATGTAAATCCAAAACTCCACAGTAAGCTCCTTCTCCGTGAAAGTTACATTACCGCAGTTCAACCCATTGTGATCAGTCGTTAAGTTCCATGCGCCAAAATCACCACTCCCGGCTTTTGCGCCGTTCAGGTTAAATAAGCTTATTAATAAGATCAATAGCCAATAAGGAAGTGTATTTTTTATTCTCATACAATTTATCTTTTTTCTAACACCAGCATTAGAGCAACTCTAATGTATAGGTTAGAGCAACTCTAATGCATTGGTTAGAACTTCTCTAATGCATAGTCACGTATTTCATCATTTTTTGCAGTTTCCTACGAAACATCCGTTTTATTACCTGATGACAATCTTCTGATTGTTAACCAGATACAAGCCTTTAGATAAGTTTAACACGGTATTTTCGCCCGCAACTACATTGACACTACGAATCAATTGTCCGTTAACAGCATAGATATTCAGCGTTTGAGGATGCTCTGCATTGATAATCAAAACGCCATTATTCACACGAAGTTTTGTCTGGTTTTCTATTTTATCAAAGCCTGTTGAAACTTTAGAAACTGTAAAAACTTCAGAAGTTACTTGTCCTGACCAAACTCCATTGTTTAATGTTCTCACTTTTGCATAATAACTGGTATTATTCGCGAGTGCTTCAATTTCATTTACAGTGATCGAATTCGTAGTGATTGTATCAGTGAACACATTGGTATCATCTGCAGATTTAAATACAGATACTTCCCATTCGCCAGCACCAGTATTCCATGAAAGAACTTGTTCATTCACAGCCAGATTTTGTGGATACGCCGACAAAGTTTCACGTTTGTAATAATTATTCCAACCGGCCTCCGGATTACACCAGCCTTTGTTTGAAGTAACTGTAGGATTTGCATCATTTATGAAACCTCTTTCGTAAGTATAAAACCTATAGTTTATATACAATCCGGGATTATCTTCATAAGTACCTGTCAGATTTTTATTATAGTTGGCTTTGATTTGTTCATCAGTTCTACCGACAGACCATATACGAAGATCAGCTATTTTCGCATATAGCTTTGCACTTGCGGCATACCAATAACCCAAACGCAAGGCTCCAACATTGCTCCCACTTGGTCTAAAGTTTCCTATCCATTCTATTTCATACGGGGTATATGGTTCGGTACTCTTTACTAAATCTTCATACACTTCCCCATTTAAATAGCTGCGCGCTATATTATCCGTTGACGAAAAAACAATTGCTATATGTACCCATTTATTAACAACATCAGCTTTATTGAAGAAGAATGGAAAAACGCCATCTGTTCTTCCAGGTAACTTTTCTCCCGAAGTGTTTAAGAAAAAGCCTCTGAGCCTACCATCAGTGCTAACATCAAGACTAAAACCTGCATTATCAGCATGTCTTGTAGAAGCAATAGTTACACCACTTGTAAAATTTGCTTCAGGAATATTAAGCCACATTTCCACAGTAATATCTTTTTCAGTAAAACTAAGATTTCCACAAGATATTCCATCTGTTGCACCGGGCCTTGCCGTAGTCATATCCCAAGCATAAAAGTTGTTTTGAGCATACAATCCACAGGATAAAAGTATTGCCGAAACCAGCAATAACATACGATTAAAAGCATTAATTTTTTTCATGATACGTAATTTTAAATTATTATTAATTAGATGTTATTTCTTTCTTCTTTGACTTATTTTACAAATATCTTTTGCTTTTCAGCCAGATAAAATCCCCTTTCAAGGCCTCTGATTTCGTTTCTCCCTACAGTCAGATTTACCGAACGAATCAAACGGCCGTCAACAGCAAATAAATTGAATGAACGGGCAATGTCAGATGTCACGACCAGCAAATCGCCGTCAAAAGAAACCTTTACATCCGATTGCACTCCCGCTAATCCGGTCGTATTCATATCAATGGACGCCCAATCAGAATACACATTATTGCTGAAAGTTCGTACACGTATAAAATAATCTGCGCCATCCGGCAGATTCAGATTCTCAAGCGAGAAAGCAGTTGTTTCTACCTGTTCACTCAGCAAGATATTCTCACTTGTCTTTTCAACAAATTCTACCATCCAGCTTTCGCCTGTGGCTTCCCAGGTCAGCATATTGCTCGCGATAGCCAGATTTACAGGTTTCCCGGAAAGAACTTCATACGAATGCATAGTCGTCCACGTAGCGGCAGGAAGCAAAGAACCATTGTTGGTGCCGGGATTAGCTACATTCATGACAGTCTGATCGAAATTATCGAAGTTGTAATAGATATACAGACCTGTTTCATTTCCTTTCAGGCGTTGATTGTAGTTTTCTGCTATTTCCGTTGCACTCCGGGCAACATTCCATACCCGAATATCAGCCATTTTACCATAAAAGGTAGGATCGTTCGTGTACCAGCGTCCTATCCACAACTGGTCGGTCACGCGATTGCCTACCCAGTTTGTATAAAAATCTTCAATAACATCATAAAGCTCTCCGTTCAGATAAGCATAGGCTTTCAGTTCATCCGAGGAAATTACAAAAGCTAAATGTCCCCACTGATTCGAAAATGCTTCACGGGGTAAAAATATTGCAAAAGCCTGATCGTAAGTTCCATCATTTTTTGTATTCTTAAATACGAATCTCACATCTACTTTACTGGTTGCACTGTTGCTCGCTAAATTCACCGAAAAGCCCTGGTTACCATTGTGTCGGTTCGATATGACATTGACACCAGTTTTATTGTTACCGCTGGTATCATCGATATAAAGCCAGGTTTCCAGTGTCATGCTTTTTTCAGCGAAAGCAAGAACACCACTATTTAACCCATTGTGACCAACAGTAGTCAGATTCCACGCGTTAAAATTTCCGGTAGGTTGTTCCAATTCAACAACCACATCTGTAACTTTTAACGGATCCTGTACGGCGCTGTGAGCAGCCTTACGGGCAACTTCAGCATTTCTTTCCGAAAGACTTGGAGGAGCATAAGTATTACTAAGTACATTCTTTCCGGTTATTTTTTCATACCACGTACATGCAGCTGTAT
>VSSQ01000807.1_pt1 | contig 15602 bp, 16 predicted proteins | sample 4763081 | NCBI WGS metagenome assembly VSSQ01 (sample SAMN12137344, study PRJNA551015) | bioreactor metagenome | isolation source: SDC9 anaerobic chlorinated ethene degrading culture | place: USA: Knoxville, Tennesee | collected 2015-01-01
TAATATATATATTTGCAATTATACTCCCTTTAATTTGGATTAGTTGTGATACTATTGAAGAAGATGAAAGATTAGTTTATCCTAAAGGGCAAACTTCAGAAACTACTCCAATAACTAAAGTAGATACAATTCAAAAAGTTTTTCTTGAAGATTACACTGGATGGAAATGTGTAAATTGTCCACGTGCAGCAGCAAAAGCTACAGAAATGATTTCTAAATATGGAGAACAATTAGTAGTTATGGCTGTTCATTCAACTGCTTTTGCAAATCCTTCAACTGGAAACAATAATGTTGATTTCAAAACAGAGTATGGAGAAAAATGGGCTACTGATTTTGGATGTACATCCTTGCCAACAGGAATTATAAATAGAAAAAAGATAGGAGGAGTATATACAATTGGAGATGCAAATTGGGATAGTCAAATTCAAAGTACAATCAATTCTCAAGAACACATTATGAATATTAATCTTGGGGCTGAATATCGTTCTGATGACAACCAAATATTAGTAAGTACAGAAAATATTTTTCTTAAAGACTATACATCTGCTATGCTTATTAACGTAGTAGTTTTGGAAAGTGGAATTATTGGAGTTCAATATAATTCTGACCCTAATTTTGGGACAACTCCAAAGATTAACGATTATGTGTTTAATCATGTGTTAAGAAAAAATGCTCTTATTGATTATTCACTAAGCCTTAATGGTGTTGCAAAAGAAACAATTTTAAAAAAGAATTATCTAATAGATGTTGATCCAGATATTCAAGATATTTCTAAATGTGCCGTTGTTGTTTTTGTTACAGATGCTCAAACCAAAGAGGTTATTCAAGTAAATGAAATTCATCTTTAATTTGGTGTAAGATTTTAGGGGATTTATTGTCTAAATTTTAAAATTAACACAAAATAATAGTGTAAAGAAACAATTTATTGTATATTTGCACCATAAATTAAAAATAAAAGAAGATGAAAAAAATATACTTTCTATTAGCAGTCCTATTAGGCATATCTTTAGGGTTAAAAGCTCAACAAAGTTTTGAATTTTCTTACAATGGGACAGTATTTAATGACACTGTTAAAATTGATGTTGCATCAACAGGAGGAGAAGAAGTTTCATTAGATTTCATACATTTTAAAAATATAACTGATGACACAATATATGTTAGAGTTTATAGACAAGACATTATGCTAAACCCGACAGCATCATTATATATGTGTATTGGAGATTGTACATTGGACACTATTTCTTCAACTATTATACCTCTTGAGCCTAATGTCGAATTTACTGGTTTTGATTTGCAATACACCTACACAAGTGATGCTCCAAGTGTTGCAAGAATTCATTTAGTTGACCCAACAACTCTTCAATCATTACAATCATTTGTTGTTTTATATAGAAATCCAGACCTTTCTATTGCAAAACCTATTAAATCTAATGTCCTTTCTTTAGAAGCATATCCTAATCCTGCTGCTCAAAGTGCAACAATCAACTACTCCCTACCTTCAAACTACAGACAAGTAACTTTAGTTTTAAGAAATATGATTGGAGAAGAATTAAAGACAGTTCAATTAAGTTCTTCTTCTAAAGGAAAACAAACAATCAACACTTATGACTTGCCAAATGGAGTTTACTTCTACTCAATTATTGGAGATGGAAAAACAATTGCAACAAAGAAACTCATAGTTAAACACTAAAAAAATAATACCCCCTTTTTAAGGTTAATAATAATTTAATTGATTAGCCTTCGCATTATCTTATTAATGTCGAAGGCTTTTTTATTTTGCAAAAATTATCTCCTTATTTTAGTTTACTAACTCCTTGTTTTAATTTACTGAAACCTTACTTCAGTAAATTAAAACCTTACTTTAATTTCTTAAGGTAAGGATTTAGAAAAAAGATATTTTAGTCAAAAAAAGTCAATCATAATCAAAAAAAATCCCTTCATATTCAAAAATATGTCCATCAAAAATGAAAATATGATGGATATATTTTAAAATATATCGGATATATTTTCAATTATATCACTTGTTTTTTTAGAAAATCAATTTTAAGAAACTATTTCGCTTTTTTCATCTAAAGCTAAGCAATAATTACAAACTCTAATTCTTAATTTAGGGACAAATAGAGTTAAATAATGTTAAAACACTTGACAAATAAGTTTCGTGTTGTACTTTTGCAGTGTATTAATAAACTAACACACTATAACAATGATTAAAATAAATGATTTAAACTTTTCTTACAAGAGAAATAAACTTGTAACAAATAATGTAAACCTAAACATCCAAAAAGGCTATATTCATGGTCTTTTGGGGAAAAATGGTACAGGAAAAACAACACTTTTGAAGCTTATTGCTGGATTATTATTCCCAGATAGTGGCAAAATTGAAGTTATGGGCTTTAATCCACAAAAACGTCAAGTTGGGTTCTTGTCTAATGTGTTTTTCTTACCAGAAGAATTTGATGTATACAAAATGAGTATTGAAGATTATGTTAAAACACATGCTCCTTTTTATCCTAATTTCTCAATTGATGATTTTGATGATTTTTTAAACGAATTTGAGATATATAACAAGAAAGAAAAACTAACTTCTCTTTCTTTTGGAACAAGAAAAAAAGTGATTATTGCTTTTGGATTGGCAACACATGCAAAACTTATGATTTTGGACGAACCAACAAATGGTTTAGATATTCCTTCAAAGAGTCAGTTCAGAAAAATTATTCTAAAGGCAATGAATGAGGAAACTTCAATAATTATTTCAACTCACCAAGTTAGGGATTTGCATAATTTGATTGACAGCATTATTATTTTAGATAATGGAAATATATTATTAAATGCCTCTAACCAAGAAATTACATCAAAACTCTATTTTGGAGTTCAAAAGGAAGAAGAAAATCAAGACGGTATTCTTTATTCCGAAGAATCAATTAGTGGAAAGGTTTTTGTTAAGGAAAACAAAGAAAACTTAGAGTCAAATATAGACATTGAGCTACTCTTTAATTCTGTTTCCCAAAACAAAGAAAGAATAAAAAACATATTCCCAAACTCTAATAAATAAGATATAAAGATATGGAATTCAATATAACAAGATTTTGGAACCTTCTGAAAAGAGAAGTGATTTTAAATAAGAAATCTTATCTTTATATCATATTTGGATTTTTTGTGGCAGGATTTATATTCTTAGGAGATCTTGAATGGCACTCAAATATTGCAAAGATAGACCCTTCATATCATTCAGGATTTAACTCAAATTACCTTCTATGGTTTGCTATTATTTTAAGTGGATTTATGTACCAATCAATGAAATATAAATCTCTAATGATAAATGAGATTATTCTTCCAAGCTCCATTTTCGAGAAGTATTTAGTATCATTTTTTCGAGTAATTATTTTCACACCTATATTATCCTTTATTGGAATTATATTGTTTTTTCTATTAACAAAATATGCATTTGGTAGTACTTTTGTATTTATTAGCAATGAATTATCTTTAGGCTTTCTTTTTGAATCATTATTTTATGCTTATTTTTATGCTCTGCCTTTTATTTCTGTCTTGCACTTCAGCTCTCAATTCAAAAATAGATTTATTCCTATGTTAGCAGTTATAATAATCACAATATTTACTAATTTATGGGGATACATAGATAGGTTAATAGGAAAAGCCAATTATGGAGATAAGATTGATAACTTTATGCCATATTATGGAACAAGTGGTTTTTACCTTTGGGCAACTATAATAGGAATAATAATATTTCTTTTCTTCCAATACATTACTTACCTAAGATATACAGAAAGAGAAGTCTAAATTAAAATTAACGAGAAATGAAAAAAATAAAGATACAAAAGAGCATTAAACTATTAATAATGTTTTCAATCGCACTAATGATTATCTTAGTTACAATAGATAATACTTACTATGCTAATAATAAGGATAAAATAGAACAAAACAGAGAGAACCTAAAATATACACAGATTGGAACTATGGAAATGATGAGCTGGGGTTACCATCCAAAAACAACTAAAATACAGCTAATAGATGTTGGGATTATTGTTGACACAGTTCAAATCAATGAATATCGTAATAATAAAAATTAAGGAGAAACAAATAATGGAATTTAATTTAATAAGATTTTGGAGTTTATGCAAGAGAGACTTCAAATTAAACCTAAGAACAGATATATTTATGCTAAGTGTTATGGGCATAATTTCAGGATTCTTTTTACTGAATAATCGAGGAGGCTTAACTTCATTTGCTTTATTCCTTTTGGTGCTTTTTGGATTTGCAATCTTTAAAGAATACCATAAGAAAACTTCCAAAACAAATATTCTAATGCTCCCTGTTTCAAACTTGGAAAGATTCTTAAGTGTATTTGTAAGAGCTTTTATATACTATCCAATTATTCTTTCAGTGTTTATGATTTTAGGAAGTTTTATGATTGGAGTTCTGTATTCAGGAATTGGAGTTGGATTTGACTTTACTCTTCTGCCAAAGTTCTATGTTGAGATAGTTAAAGAATGGGGAGAATCATTTTTGGAAACTCATTTTGTTTTCTCTTTGTTTTTCTTTGGTTCAATATTCTATAAGAAAAATGCAGGACTTAAAATTAGTTTACTTTTAATGGGTATAATATTTTCTGTATTTATACTCTTCTTCATAATTGCACACTATTTCTTTGGTGCACACGAAATACATAATCTTAAACCTATGGTAGAGCTTTCCGATCCTATAGGTATAATTATTGGAATTGTAGTTACAATTTTCTTGCTTTGGATTTCCTATTTAAGAGTAACAGAAGAACAAGTTTAGATTATGATAACACAAGATTTAACACCCATTTATCTCAAGCTTGCCGATAGGATATGCGATGGTATTCTATCTGGAAAATATGAGACTCAGGGGAGAATACCTTCGGTTAGGGAGCTAGCAACTCTCAATGAAGTGAACCCAAATACAGCCATGAGAGCATTTGACTGGCTGCAGCAAAAGGAAATAATCTTTAATAAAAGAGGTATGGGATACTTTGTTTCGCCTAAGGCAATTGAGATTATAACAGAGGTAAGAAAAGAAGATTTTTGTAATAATACCTTGCCTTTTGTTTTCAAAACCATGCTTTCTTTAGATATAGATATTGAAGAAATAAGCCTTAAATTTGAAGAATATAAAACCAAAAAATCAAAGATAAAATGAAAACAAGTGTAAAAATAGGAATAGCAATTGCATATATATTGGCAGTGCTCACATCTTCCTGTGTTGGATTTAATGAGAAAAACGTTAAGCTATCAGGAGTAACAAAGGTATCAACAAAAGAAGTTTCGGCTTTTGATAAAGTTGATGTTAGTGGAGCAATTGATGTGATTGTTAATATTGGAAACAAGAGCGAAGTTGTTATTGAAGCTGATTCTGCAATTATGCCTTATGTAGTTACTGAGGTTAAGGATAGAGAATTAAGGATTTACAATAAAGACATTATTGGATTTTATAATTTTAAGAATAATAAGATTTTAGTTACAATAACAACTCCTTCAATCTTAGAACTTGAATCCTCTGGAGCTTGTGATGTAACCATTAATGATTTGAAAACGGACATGTTTAAAGTGTCTTTATCTGGTGCTTGTGATTTAATTGGAAGTTTTGAATGTAATGTTTTAGACTTTGAATCCTCTGGTTCTTCTGATTCAAAATTAAGAGGAAAGGTAAAGAATTGTAATATTGAACTTTCTGGAGCGTGCGATATTAAGGCTTTGGACTTAGAGGTAGATAGTCTTAAGATTGAAGGTTCGGGTTCAAGTAATGTTGAAATAACTGTTCAGAACTCTTTAGATGTTGAACTTTCTGGAGCAAGTGAATTGAGATATAAAGGAGAACCTAAATACATAAAGACTGATATGTCTGGGGTTTCCAATTTAACAAAAATAGATAATAATAAATAAGTAAAATGAAAATAAGATTAAGCACAAAGCTATTTATAGGTGGGGTTGCAATAGTGATAATAGCAGCTATAAGTGTTGCAATTTATAATGTTAAAACCAATCCAGAGTCTTTCATAGAAACCTCAAAAGATAAAAATAATTATAATAATTCAACAATAACAATAGAAAAATATGAAATCACTGAAGATGAAATTAGTGAATAAAACACTTGAAAAAGTTAGATTTACAAAAAGGATAATTTCTTTTTGTTTAGTATTAACTCTTAGTTTTGGTGCAATGGCTCAGGGTTTTAGCATTAAGGGAAAAATTGTTGATGAAAGTTCTAAGGAGGCTTTAATGTATGTGAATTGTGTAATTTTCAATCAAAAAGACAGCCTCAAACAAATTAAAGGAACGGCTTCCGATACAAATGGAGTCTTTGTTTTGAAGGATGTTAAGAAAGAAAATTACAATTTAGTTCTTAGTTTTATTGGGTATGAAAAGATGATTATCCCAATCAATAGCTCAATGTTCAAGGGCAATGTTCTTGATTTGAAAGAGGTGAAAATGAAGATTGCGGGTGAGGGTCTTGGCGAAATTGAGATTGTTGCAATGAAGGATAGGGTGAAGTTGGATGCCGATAAGATGACTGTAAATATTGACCAAACAACTGCTCAAAGTGTTACTAATGCTTTTGAACTTTTGAAGAAAACTCCTGGAATTGCAATAGATAATGAGGATAATCTTAAGCTAAATGGTAAGAGTGGAGTTTTGTTTCAGTTTCAGGGAAGGGACATGAAACTCCCTTGGAAAAGCCTTGTTCAAATCCTGAAAGCTACGCCTGCAACCCTTATAGATAAGATTGAAATTATGGCAAATCCTTCTTCCAAGTATGATGCTGAAGGGGTTGCTGGTATTGTAAATCTAATTTTTAAGCAGGACAAAAACGAAGGTATAAGCCTTTCTGTTGGAACAAATGCCTACTATTCCAATGAGCTTTCATATATGGGAGACTTGAATTTTAGCCATGTTTCAAAGAAGTTTACCAACACTCTTTCTTTCTCTACAACTAACTGGAAACAAAGAATGGAACAAACCCTAAGCAGGGAATTGGGGTTTGGAAATGACAGTATTTTCATTAAGCAAACGGGCAAAAACTTATATAATGCTCAAGATTATACCATCAATGCAGGCTCAGAATACCAAATCAATAAACGCAATTCAATTGCTCTAAATCTTACTTATTCCAAAAGCAAAAGCCCTCTTACAGAGAATCCAAACCAAACATTGTACACTACTCTTTTTGGAGGAGTGAGAACGGATTCTCTAAGATATGACAACACTCAAGCCTCTTCTTCGGATATGAATAACTACATTGTTAACCTCAACTATCAAAGAAAATTAGATACTCTTGGAGGTAAGTTCTCAACCGATTTTGACTTTATTCACAACTCCCAAAGCAGCCTTTCTGCTTCCAATACTCGATATTTCTTCCAAAATATTTCACCTAATACTGCTTTTAAAATTGAAGATTTAAACAACGAAACTTCAAGCTCCTACAACTCCTATGTCTTTAGAGTGGACTATTTGAAACCTTTGGGAAAAACCCTCAAAATGGAACTTGGAGGCAAGGTAAGTATAACAAAAGTGGATAATAATTTCAAGGCTATGCTTAATGATACTAACGATTTAACTAAAACAAATCACTTCATTTACAACGAGAATATCAACGCTTTATATGGCTCACTTAATAAGTCTTTTGGTGAGAAAACCTCCCTTCGCTTGGGCTTAAGAATGGAAAATGCAAACCTTAAAGGGGAGCAACAGATTGACAGTATCTCCTTTACACAATCCTACACTAACCTTTTCCCTAACCTATCTCTCTCTCATCAATTCTCCCCAAAATACCAATCCACCTTCACCTATTCAATGCGTATATCACGTCCAACCTACGATAATCTAAACCCATTCCTTTCAAAAACTGATGACTATTCCTACCAAACAGGTAACCCAGATCTTCGTCCTCAATACACTCATAACTTCTCTTTGCAAAACACTTTCCTCTATATGATATTCACCTCACTGACCTATTCCTACACCAAAGACGTCGTTTCACAAATGCCAGTTGCCCTTCCTAACAGCCCAATTGTTTACTATATGCCTCAAAATATCTCCTCTTCCCACAACCTCAATCTAAGTGTTTCAACCTCCATTCCTCTAACAAAATGGTGGACAAGTGTACTTTATTTGAGTGGCAACTACACCAATAACAAAAGCCCAGAAACAGATTTGAACATAAGCCAAGAGGCATTTTCCTTTGTTGGATACGCCGCTCAAAGCTTCACGCTTCCAAAGAAATACAAGGCAGAAATCTCAGGAGTTTATGTTTCTCCAGGGGTATGGGGAGTGTATAGATTCGACGGTTTCTATGGCGTCAATCTTAATTTCAACAAGAACTTTTTCAAAGAAATGCTAACAGTAAGTCTTGGAGTTCAAAACCTTTTCTCAGCCAGAGTGCAGGGAGGAGGAATGGAGATGGGCAATGCCAAATTTGAGCTAAAACACGAGGCACAACATACAATGCTAAGTGTTGGATTAAGGTTTAACTTTGGTCAAAACCTCAATATAGACAGGTCAAAACAAAAAGATGAATTTGACCAAAGAGCCTCTGGAAAAAGAGAGCAACAAGGAGGTATGGGCTTCTAAAAGAAGATATAAAACCATTAAAACGGCGATTTGCTAAAAGTAAATCGCCGTTTTAGCTATGGTAAATCGGTCGATTTAGGGTATGTAAATCGACCGATTCACGACCCCTAAATCGACCGATATACGACCCCTAAATTGGGCGATTTGCGACCCCTAAAATGGGCGTTTTACTTTTCCATATCGCCGATATGCTTTTTTATAAACGAAGATTCATCTTTAAGGTATCCCCAATTTGCTAATAATCAACCCTCCGAATGGTATTTATTAAAAGAAGTTTATTATGCTTTATTTTCCTGCAATATATATTTGATTTTATCGTATTATTATATAAATTTGCAGTCTTCAAACTGAATAATACTGCTTGCTATTAATTAACCTTTAAAGAATTTATATGAAAAAAACCCTTTCTCTTATCATTGCAATCCTTGTTTTCTCAAGCATTGCAACAGCTCAACGCTATACCATAAAAGGGAAAATCCTCGATGCAATTTCAAAGGAAAAGCTTCCCTACAGCTCCATTTCACTTCACTACAAAACCGATACGCTTGGCATTTACAAGGGAATAATAGCCGATACCAATGGAGATTTTGAGATTAAGAATGTAAGGAAGAGGGATATGATTTTGAAGGTTAGTTTTGTGGGCTACAAGCCTTTTCGCAAGGAGATAGGATTAGGGGAATTTGCCAAAGAGAAGATTTTGGACTTGGGAAACTTGTTTATGGAACTCTCTGGAGAACTTGCCGCAGTGGAAATTACGGCCAAAATTGAGAGGATAATTGTTGATGATGATAAGCTAACAATGAACGTTGACGAGCAGTTAGCAGCCACAGTAACAAGTGCATTTGACCTGTTGAAGAGGGTTCCAGGCGTCTTTATAGATAAGGATGATAACCTGACTCTCAATGGCAAAAGTGGAGTTTTGTTTCAGTATAATGGAAGAGATTTGAGGATGCAATACAAGAGTGTGGTTGACTTATTAAAGAGTATGACCCCCGACCAAGTGGAGAGTTTTGAGGTCTTATCCAACCCTGGAGTAAGATATGATGCAGAAGGAACGGCAGGCATAATCAACATTAAGATAAAGAAAAATCAAAACTATGGCATCAATGGATCGGTCTGGGGCAGGGCATCCTATCAAACAATGCTTAACTACTATGGCTCCATGAGCTTAAGTTATGTTGACGATAAATGGACCACATCCTTAGGATTTTCACCCATGAAATGGGGTTCCAAAGGCACATCCAAAAGCGAAAGATACACAGCAAAAGGAGTAGGTGACACAGTCCTTTTCAAAACAGAGAGTGAAGATGAGTGGCAATGGCTCAACAATAATATATACCTAAACGCCTCCTATCTCATCGATACCACCCGCACCATAGGCTTTAATCTCTATGGCTCCTTTGGAGGAAATCCAGAGATATATAATGAAAATCCCTATTTAATATCTTCCTATCCTAATTACAATATAGTCGATTCATCATACCTTTCAGGAAGATCTTCAATAACCAAACGCCGTAGTTTAGGTTTTGGAATAGACTATGTAAAGAAGCTCGACACATTAGACAGCAAGTTTATGTTAGACCTTTCCTACAGTCATAATTCCGATATAAGCAATTCCGAAAGTTGGAATAAGTACTTCATAGGCGACCTAAACACCATACTTGACAGAGAAGAAGGCTTTAGAAGAAAAGACCTTTCGCCCGATAATGATTTAAGTTTTAGAGCCGACTACTACAAGCCTTTCACCAAAACAATGAAGCTTGAAACAGGGTTGAAAACCTATATTTCATTTAGCGATAACGACTATAGGAGTGAACAATTAGACCCCCTAACAGGCAATTATGTTAATGTTCCAATGGAAACAAACCGCTTTAAATACTTTGAAAACATCAATTCCCTCTATGCATCATTCTCCAATACCTTTAAGAAAAAGCTTAATGTAAGATTGGGAATACGTCTTGAGCAAACCAACACAAAGGGACATCAATACGTTTTAGACAGCATAGACAAAAGGAGTTACTTCGATATCTTCCCCAACCTAAGGCTAAATTACAAGTTTAAAGACGACAACCAACTCACACTATCCTACTCCTATCGAATATCAAGACCTTGGTCAGGGAGCTTAAATCCTTTCATGCAAAAGAGTTCAGAGTACTCCTATTCAACAGGAAATCCCTATCTTAATCCACAATATTCTAACTCCATATCCCTATCACATTCTTGGAAATACATGCTCTTTACCAACGTTTCCTATTCCCATACCAAAGATGATATAAACTGGATTCGCACACCACTGGACACTAATTTGGGATATAACCCCTTGGCATTAATGTCTTCATCAGTTAATTTTGGTTCTTCTCACAATCTCAACTTCAATATTAGCTTCAATAAAGAGTTCTTTAAGTGGTGGAGTTTTAGAGCTTCCACTGGAGCCAATTACTCACAAATCCTATCCTCTCCCAATGAGTTAGACATAAACCGTGAGAGCTGGAGCTATAATGCAAGTTTAAGTTCTGACTTCACACTTCCTAAGAAATGGCGTTTAGGATTCTACTATTATTTCCGTTCAAGTTCAATGTATGGACTAAGCACAAGCAGCTCCTATCAAGACCTTTCCATAAACATATCCAAGAGCTTTTTCGAAGAAAAACTGGGCTTAACTCTAAGCATTGATGACTTCGTAAACATCAATAAAATGTATAGAGAAACAGTCTATCGCAACACAATAACAAAGAATTGGAGCTCCTATCAAGGACCACAAGTTGCTCTTTCTCTACGCTATCGCTTTGGAAAATACTACAAAAACAAACAAGTATCCAAACCAAGTGTAGAAAGCTTTGACGATAGAGTAGGAGGTGGTTCCCCAGAAGGAGGAAGATAGATTAACTTTTAACCAATAGGAAAAGACATACTAAATTAAAAAATCAGAAGAAAGAATACTACGGAGGTGAAGATTGATGAGAGTTGGAAAGAGGTTTTAAAGGAAGAGTTTGAAAAGGATTATTTTGTTAACCTTACTTCTTTTGTACGTCAAGAGTATAAGGATAAAACAATATATCCAAAGGCTTCAAATATTTTTAATGCCTTTAATTTATGTCCTTTCGATAAGATAAAGGTTGTAATTCTTGGTCAAGACCCCTATCATGAACCAAATCAAGCTCACGGTCTTTGCTTCTCTGTTTTAGATCCAACACCAGCACCACCATCATTAAAGAATATATTTAAGGAAATTAACCTTGACTTAGGGATTACACCTCTTGAAAGTGGAGATTTAACAAGATGGGCTTCACAAGGTGTTCTTTTGCTCAATGCAACACTAACAGTTGAGGCTCATAAGGCAGGCTCTCATCAAGGCAAGGGCTGGGAAGAGTTTACTGATAGGGTAATATTTAATTTGGCAAATAGAAAATCAGGATTGGTATTCTTGCTTTGGGGCTCTTATGCTCAAAAGAAAGGAGAATTTATTGACCAAACAAAGCATTTAGTTTTAAAATCTGTTCACCCTTCACCACTTTCAGCACATAGAGGTTTCTTTGGTAATCATCATTTTTCTCAAGCAAATAATTATCTAATTGCTCAAGGGAAGTTGCCGATAGATTGGGAATAGACAAATTTATAATAGAGGATTATTTATTTACAATTTCTCCATGCTCAACTTCTGCATGTTCTTCGTGAGACATTCCGAAATAAATTGCAGAAAGTAGAGTGAAAACATAAGCTTGAATGTATGCAACAAGAACTTCCAAAAGAGTCATAAATATTGCAAAAAGGAAAGGAACAATTGAAACTCCATAACCTATTGCCACACTTTTAGCACCAAAGATAAAGATTATTGAAAGGAAGCCTAAAATAATTATATGTCCTGCTGTTATGTTAGCAAACAAACGAATCATAAGAGCAAAAGGTTTTGTAAACATACTTAGTATTTCAACAATTGGCATAATTGGAAGAGGGAACTTAAGCCACCAAGGAACTCCTGGCATATTTATAATATGTTTGAAGTAGTTTTTGTTGGCAGTGAACTGAGTGATGAAGAAAGTAAACAAAGCTAAAACCATAGTTACAGCAATATTACCAGTAAGGTTAGCGCCACCAGGGAAGAAAGGAATTAATCCCATTATGTTTGAAAGGAAAATAAAACAAAAGGCAGTAAGAAGATATGGCATAAATTTCTTATAACGTTTCTTGCCAATGGAAGGAATTGCAATATCATCACGAATAAATAAAATAAGAATTTCCACTAAGTTTTGAACACCCTTAGGAGCTTTGCCTTGTTGTTTGAATGCAACCTTCTTTGCTCTAAACACAACCACAATCATAATTATGGCAACAATAATAAGCATCATCACGTTTTTGGTTATTGAGAAATCCAATGGAGTTTTTCCATTCCATTTTTCATTCTCATCAACACAAATAATCTTTCCTTTTGCTTTTTCTCCATCTCTTTCAACATTTCCCAAACGATAACCCTTGTAAGTAGCATGACCATGTTCAAACTTGCTTGACATAAACACATCAAATCTTCCTTCATTAATTAAAATAACAGGCAAAGGAATTGCTACATCTTTATCCTTATAAGTTAAAATATGCCAAGAATGATCATCAACAATATGTCCTAAAATCATTTCACCTGGGTCAAAAGGCTTGTTTTCAGTGCTTGAAGCAAAGGAGCTATAATTAAAGCTAAAGAGTAATGTGATTAATATTATTATTCTTTTCATAAACATTTTTCTATCTCTAATAAAAGGGCAAATTTAGAAAATTATTTTCATTAATTCGAATAAATAAAGGAAATTTCTATTTCTCAATTTCCAAATCCCATTCTCTAAATGTTGTAATACCTATCTCAAAATCATAAATCCTTAGCATACACGCTCCCAAAAAACAAAAAAAGCAAAGAGAATAACTATCTCCTTGCTTTTACATTATATATACAGTTTCTTTCCCTCTAAAAGTTATATCCTAAAGAGAAGTACATACAAATATCTGGATAGTTATAATTAGCGTAGGAAAATTCCGTATGACTTCGTGGGTGATTATTATAGCCAACATCACAAGAAATAGTAAAGGAATACTTGTTATAGAAAGCAGATATCCCCACATTCCCTCCAAAACCTAAATAAATACCATCATAAAAATAGTAATCTTCTGATACTTCTGAAGGAGGATTTGGGGCAACTGAGAAAGAATAATCTCTTTTTTCATTTGTTCTTGCAAACATAGTATAGGAAACATAAGCACCTATTTGAGGTTTTAAGTTTAGTTTCTCATTTATTGGAATCTTATAAGTAAAAAGGAAAGGGAATTCTAATTGATAATTATAGTGTGTTTCTTTAAAATAGTAGTGTGCTTCAGGAGCAAAACAGAAAATTGCATCTTTAGGTGGATACTCTCCAATTGTTTTTGTTCCTTTATCAGCAAAATAAACTCCAGGGACAAAAGAAAACTTTGAAGAACCAATTGGAATATCAGCAACTCCTCCTATATGAATACCTGGTTTGAATTGATAGATTGATTGAGCAGAAAAATATGTTGAAAAACTCATCCCTGCTCTAACTCCGTAGGTAGTTTGGGCGATAGTTGAAATACTTATAAATAAAAGTGCAACTAAAATAATTGGTTTTTTCATAGTTTATTTCTTTTAATCCTTAATCAATTTCTTTCTTATATATCCTTTATCTGTATTTACTCCAATTATGAAAATTCCTTTTGAGAAAGATGAAATATCAATAGTCTTTTCTTTTGACTTTATGTTTTCTTGATATATTCTTTGTCCAAGGGAATTAAATACTTCAATAGAATTAATAAAGCTTTCTGAACTTATATTTACTTCTTTGCTTGTTGGGTTAGGGTAAATATTGATTGAAATATCTTCTTCTTCAATATCATTTAGGCTAAGTACAGGAGTGAAACAATCGTCAATTTCTTCTGGATAATCATGATAAAGCAGTATTCCATTATGCTCATAGCAGCGGTTTCTTCCCAAAAAGTCCATCCCCATAAGTTTAGTATACATATTATATAATAAACCTTCAACACTTCCTATCCCTTCCACCCAGGCTGCAATTTGCATATTTAATGCTCCAGTTGTACCAATAATAAAAACTCTCCTTAAAGCTCCTCCATAATTTATCGTATCTATAGATTTAACTTCGACAGTATAAGGAAATTGATATTCTCCAATTATAAATGTATCCCCAACAGACAAAGAAAAATCGCAAATTAAACCACTTGGTGTAGTATATCCTGCAGAACCACCTTTATAAAAAACTTGCTTTTGTTCATTTTCTCTTAATCCTCCAATACATTGAGCTGTTAGAGAATCAAATTCATTTCCAGTAAAGAGATAAAGTTTTTTATAGGTTTCATTTTCTATTATTGTATCTTCTTCTGTAAGTGCATATCTGTGTAAAATATAAATAATCCCGTCAGGAGTATAATAAGCAAAATCATCAGTCCATAATTGAACACCTGGTTTTACTAAAGGAATATACTCGTAGTTTTGTGCATTAAGATTGAATGCTGAAAAGGAAATAACTATTCCTAAAACTAATTTAAAAACAAATGTTTTCATTGATACTATTTATTTTAATTTCGAAACTTTCACTAATCTTTAATTGCAATATTGTTATATAACACTCTATCTCTTTATTTTGTTTCATTTTATTTGCTTTTACTTCCATTATTTTTTTCAAAGCAATAAATCGAGTGTTTAATGTCTTGCAAAGATAAAAATAAATCAACTCTTTTTCTGTGTAAATCAAGTTTAGAACTAACTAAATAAGGATTAGAAAAATTTAAACGAAGTTTAGAACTCGGTTTAATGGCATTATATTCTCCATATAATGCCATTAAACTTATGATATAATGCCATTATAGTTGTGGTTTAATGCCATTATACTGAGAATATAATGGCATTATACTGAAATTAAGATAAAGTTTTGACCCGTCCTGAATAAGGTTGACAGATTATTAATTTGTACTAAATGATAT
>VSSQ01000808.1_pt1 | contig 15580 bp, 14 predicted proteins | sample 4763081 | NCBI WGS metagenome assembly VSSQ01 (sample SAMN12137344, study PRJNA551015) | bioreactor metagenome | isolation source: SDC9 anaerobic chlorinated ethene degrading culture | place: USA: Knoxville, Tennesee | collected 2015-01-01
TCTCGTGGATGATGGTGGTCCAGCGGACCATCAGCGGCCTTGAGTCCATTCCCCTCCTGGCCGTTCCCTTCTTCGTCATGGCGGGAGTGTTCATGAACTACACCGGCATCACCAGCAGGATGATCCGCTTCGCCGAGGTGCTGACCGGCCACATGCCCGGCGGTTTGGCCCAGACCAACGTGGTGCTGAGCACTCTCATGGGGGGACTTTCCGGTTCTTCCCTGGCGGACGCGGCCATGCAGTCCAAGATCCTGGTGCCGGAGATGGAGAAGCGGGGCTACGGCAAGGCCTTCTCTTCGGCGGTGACGGGAGCTTCGGCCCTCATTACCCCCATCATCCCGCCGGGCATCGCCCTGATCATCTACGGCTTCGTGGGCAACGTGTCCATCGGGCGGCTGTTCCTTGCCGGGGTGGTGCCCGGAGTGATGACCTGCCTCTTCATGATGGTGGTCGTTCACTTTATTTCGAAGCGGCGGGGCTATCTGCCCATCTACGAAAAGCGGGCGGGAATCCGGGAAGTGTTCCGGGCGTTCCGGGAGGCGTCGTGGGCCCTCTTCCTCCCAGTGGTGATCGTGGGAGGGATCAGGTTCGGCGTGTTTACCCCCACCGAGGCGGGGTCCATCGCCATTCTTTATGCCCTGGTGCTCGGGACCATCGTTTACCGGGAGATGACCCTGAAAGACCTGAAGACCGGCCTCATAGAAACCGTGACGACTACGGCCTCCATCATGCTCATCATCGCGGCGGCATCGTCCTTCGCCTGGATCCTCACCTGGGAAAGGGTGCCCCAGATCACGGCGAACTGGGTGCTGACCATGGTATCCAGCCCGGGAGTTTTTCTTCTCCTGATCAACATCTTTCTGCTGATCGTGGGCATGTTCATCGAAGGAAACGCCGCCATGCTGGTGCTCATCCCCATATTCATGCCCATGGTGCAGGCCCTGGGGATAAACGATGTCCATTTCGGCATGGTGTTCATTTTCAACATGGCGGTGGGATCCCTCACGCCGCCCATGGGAACGGTGATGTTCACCACCTGCTCCATCACGGGGGCAAAGATCGGCGATTACATCAGGGAGTCGGTGCCCTTCTACCTGGTGCTGCTGTTCTGTCTTCTGCTGATCACCTACATCCCCCAGATTTCCCTGTTCCTCCCTAATCTGCTGTTCAACTGATTTCCGGACCTGCGTTCCGGCTGTGACAACCATCGAGGAGATGAAGACAATGAGAGCGTTCTGCATCGACGAACCGGGCAAGTATTCCTTCAGGGACATTCCCGTCCCCGTGCCCAGGGACGGAGAAGTGCTTCTCCGCATAAAGAAAGTGGGGTACTGCGGCAGCGACCTGAACACCTGGCGGGGCCTGAACCCCCTGGTGAAGTATCCCCGCATTCCGGGCCACGAGATCAGCGGTGTGGTGGAGCAGGTGACACGGGGCGTTCCCGCCGGCGTGAAGGTGGGGGACATCGTCACCGCCATGCCCTACACGAGCTGCGGGAAATGCTGGTCGTGCCTGAGCGGGCGGCCCAACGCATGCAAAAACAACGAGACTCTTGGGGTTCAGCGGGAGGGGGCTCTGACGGAGTTCATCGTCCTGCCCTGGGAAAAGATCGTGAAGGGCGGGACGCTCGGCCTCCGGGAACTGGCCATCGTGGAGCCCCTTGCCATCGGCATCCATGCAGGCAAGCGGTGCGACCCGAAGGAAGGGGTCTGTATGCTCGTCTTCGGCTGCGGCATGATCGGCATCGGTGCCGTCGCAGAGGGAATCCGGGCCGGGGCGAAGGTTATCGCCGTGGACGTGGACGATTCCAAGCTCGAGATGATGCGCTCCATCGGCGCGGCCTTCACGGTGAACTCGAAGAAGGAGGACCTGCGGGAGCGGGTACTGGAGATCACCGGCGGACACGGACCGGCGGTGGTGCTGGAGGCCATCGGCCTGCCGGAGACCTTCGTCCAGGCGGTGGATCTCGCCGCTTACTCGGGACGGGTGGTTTTCGTGGGATACGCGAAAGCTCCCGTGACCTTCGACACCAAGTATTTCATCCTGAAAGAGATCTCCATCCGGGGTTCCAGGGGGTCGGGCCGTCCTGATTTCGAGCAGGCCGTGGCGCTGCTCGAGTCCGGCGCCTTCCCCGTGGACAGGCTCATTTCGGGCGAATTCCCCTTCGAAAAGGCCGGCGAGGCCATGGAACAGTGGAATGCCAATCCGGGAGCTGTATCCCGGATGATGATCTCCCTCGACTAACGGAGTTTCGAAACAGCCTGCGGGGAGGAGAAGAAACGGCCCCTTCCCGCAGAAAGAAGGAAAGGAAGAAGAGAATGCCGGCCATTTCTGATGTGCGCATATTCCGGGCGGTATCCCCGCTGAGCCGCCCCATTGCCGACGCCACCCACTCGCTGACGGAAATATCGTTTTACGTGGTGGAAGTGGAGACGGAGAGCGGCGTAACGGGGCAGGGGTACCTGCTGTCCTTCCATTATTCTCCCCATGCCATCTCCGGGGCCCTGAAGGACATCCGTCCCCTGGTGCTCGGTCTGGAGCCCCACGAAACAGGCGTGCTCGCCAAACGGGCCGCAGCGGAGCATGAATATTTCGGCTGCGAAGGACTCCAGAAGTGGGCCCTCGCGGCGTCGAACGTTGCCATGTGGGACTGCCGGGGGAAGATGCTCGGGGCGCCGGTGTGGAAGCTGCTGGGGAGCACCGTGTCCCGGGTTCCCGTCTACGGCAGCGGAGGGTGGCTTTCCTACACGATCGAAGAACTCCTTGGCGAGGTCACGGAGTACATGCGCCGGGGGTTCAACGCTGTGAAGATCAAGGTGGGCGGAGGCATGGAGAAAGACCTCGAACGGCTCCGGAAGGTCCGGGAGGCCGTCGGGCCGGGACTGAAGATCATGATGGATGCCAACCAGGGGATGAACCTCCAGGACGCCCTCGCATTGTCGAGAAAGGCGGAGGAGCTGGACATCTTCTGGTTCGAGGAGCCCATCGACCACCGGGATTTCGAGGGGTATGCCGTCCTCCGGAGCAGAACCTCCATCTCGCTGGCCATGGGTGAGCGGGAGTACGATACCCAGGCTCTGAAGGCGCTCATCGAGCGCCGGGGGATCGACCTCTGGCAGCCTGACCTGATCCGCATCGGCGGCGTGGAGGAATGGCGGAATTCGGCCGCCCTCGCCGGGGCCTATTCCGTCCCCGTGCTGCCCCATTACTACAAGGATTATGACGTCCCCCTGCTGTGCACCATCCCCAACGGCGTGGGTGCGGAGTCCTTCGACTGGATCGACGGCATCATCGACAACACCATGAGGATCGAGAACGGGTTCGCCTATCCCCGTACCGGCCCGGGCTGGGGTTTTTCCTTCAGGCGTGAGAGCCTGACGCCCGTGGAGTAGAGGTCGTCGAACGGACATCTGAAATTCGGAGGAGCGTGGCTGAATGAGCGGCATGAAGGCGCGGACGACCATGAAGGACATCGCCCGGGCGGCGGGAGTTTCTTCCGTGACGGTCCACAAGGCGATTTACTCGAAAAAGGGCGTGAGCAGCGAGACGAGGGACAAAATCCTGAGGCTCGCCGAGGCCATGGACTATTCGGTGAACGCCGCCGCGTCGTCCCTCAAGCGTGGTGCTCTGCATATTGCCGTGGTTCTTCAGAGCGTCTCCAACCCGGTGAATTATTTCTTCCGCAGCATGTGGGCGGGAATAGACAAGGTTGAACGGGCCCTTCTCGACTACCGGGTGAGACTAACCCGCTTCGAGTGCGGCGACGACTGGGAAAGCCAGGAGAACATCCTTGCGGGCATTGCGGAGCGGAAGGATATCGACGGCGTGGTGATCCAGTGCTGGGACGAGACCCGGCTGAACGGAACCATCAACCGCCTGTACGACCTTGGCGTCCCGGTGGTGACGGCGAATTCGGACGCCGTGGGATCCAAACGCATCGCCTGCGTATCGGGCCCCAACGAAAGGATCGGGAGGCTTGCCGCCGAACTGCTGCGAGGGTTTCTTCCCGACGGCGGAAAGATCGTCATGATGGGAGGCAGGCCCGGAGTGGAGATTCACAACGCCCATCGGCGGGGATTCCGGGCCTTCATTGAAGAGACCGGATATTCTTTTCCCATAGTGGAAGTGGCAGGCGACGGCGATCCCGGGCAGGTGAGGAAAGACTTCAGCCGGGCCCTGAACGGGATCGGGAGCGGCGGCGTCTACGCCATCACCTCCCGGGACACCCTCCTCGCCTGCAGGGAAATACAGGAACGGGGCCTCGCGGACAGGGTGCGCCTTGTGGGCAGCGACGTGTTCCGGGAGCTCGTTCCTTTTTTTGAGCAGGGTGTCCTCCGGGCGACGGTATGGAAGAACCAGCAGGCCCAGGCGGAACGGGCCGTCCTCGCGCTCTACCGGTATCTCACGGGGCGGCAGGCCGAGTGGGAGCCCATCGGCATCGGGGTGGTGCTCCGGAACAACCTGGAGGATTTCCTGTAGGGATAGGGAGTGGTGGGAATGAAGGTTGTCAGGGCAGAAACCTGGCTGTGCAGACGTGATGCCTCGTATTTCGACAGCAAAAGAACGGTGGGGGCCCCCATGCCGTGGGACGTGGTGGTGCTCCGCCTGAGTACGGACGACGGGTTTTCGAGCACCGTGGGGTGCCTTGCCGCCCGGTCGGGAAAAGTGGTGGAGGACTACCTCCACGAGACCATCCTTCCCGTGGTGCTCGGACGGGACGTCCACGACCGGGAGGCCGTCTGGCACGAATACTGGACGGTGGACCGGCACCTGACGTTTTTTCCCGTCTATCTGCCGGGCCCGGTGGACGTGGCCCTCTGGGAACTGGCGGCTCTCCGGGCGGGACTGCCCCTCTACAAGTACCTGGGAGGATACAGGAAGCGCCTGCCTGTGTATGCCAGCGGCCTGTTCCACGATACGGCGGAGGAGTATGTCCGTGAAGGGACGTATTACCGGGACCGGGGAATCCGCGCCTACAAGGCCCATCCAGGCGGTCCGTGGCAGAAGGACATGGAGATCCACCAGTCCCTCCGGGACGCCCTGGGGAAGGACGTGACCCTGTTTTCAGACCCCGTGGCGGAGTATACCCTCGACGAGGCCGTGAGGGTGGGGCGCCACCTGGAAAAACTGGACTACCGCTGGCTTGAGGAACCCTTCCGGGACTTCGAGCTGTCAAAGTACAGGCGGCTCTGCGAGACCCTGGACATCCCCGTGGCGGCCACGGAGACAACGAGGGGAGCTCACTGGGGAGTGGCCCAGGCCATCGCCCTCGGAGGAGTGGATATTGTCCGCGCGGATGTCTCCTGGAAGAACGGCGTGACGGGCACACTGAAGATTGCCCACCTCGCGGAGGCCTTCGGGATCAACTGCGAAATCCACACCACCACCATGGCCCTCATGGACGTGGCCAATCTTCATGTCTCCTGCGCCGTCCGGAACTGCGAGTTCTTCGAGTATTTCGTGCCGGAGGAGAACTTCCGCTTCCCCATGAAGGACCCACTGAAAATATCGGAGGGGGGCTTCATCGATGTGCCGGAAGGGCCGGGCCTCGGTGTGGAAGTTGACTGGGACGGCATTGACAGGATGTGCGTCTCCCGCAGGGAGACCGTATTTTCAGGCTGAGCCCGGGGACGGGCCGGAAGAACGAAATCGGGAGGTTGTGCCATGCAGTGGAGCAGCGACAGGGAACTTTTCGCCCTGATGAAAGAGAAATTGTACACCCCGGTGGTGGGGGACATCCTTGACGCCATGGGATACTATCACCAGTTCCTGCCCCAGGCGATCCGCCCTCTGAGGGATGACATGAAACTGGCCGGCCGGGCCATGACCGTCCTCATGATCGATGTTTTCGGCGTGCAGAAAAAGCCCTTCGGCCTGCTCACCGAGGCCCTGGACCAGCTCGAGGAAGGGGAGATCTACCTTGCCTCGGGAGGCAGCAGGCGATGCGCCTACTGGGGCGAGCTGCTCACGGCGGCATCCAGGACGCGTGGCGCCGTGGGCGCCGTGGTGGACGGCTGGCACAGGGACACGCCCCAGGTCCTGGAGCAGAACTGGCCGGTGTTCAGCATGGGGTGCTACGCCCAGGATTCTTCGGTGCGGACCCAGGTGGCGGACTACCGGTGCAGGCTCGAGGTGGGGAACGTGACCGTTCTTCCCGGGGACATCGTCTTCGGCGACGTGGACGGCGTTCTGGTCATTCCCTCGAAGGTCGCCGACGAAGCGGTGGAGAAGGCCCTGGAGAAGGCGGCGGGAGAAAAGACGGTCCGGAAGGCCATCGAGGCCGGAATGAGCACCACGAAGGCCTTCGAGACCTACGGGATCCTCTGAGGATCGACGGCAGGGCATTGAGAAGAGAGAAGGGATGACAATGACGGAAAAGTTCAGCCGGTTCTCCCTGGAAGGAGAACGGGCCCTCATCACCGGCGGAGGTACGGGTATCGGCTTCGGGATAGCTGAGTCCATGGTCAGGGCCGGTGCCCATGTAGTGCTTGCCGGGCGCCGGGAAGAACTGCTTCGGGCTGCTGCTGAAAAGCTGGGCGACAGGGCCGGGTACATTGCCGGTGACGTGACGGATACCCGGGGTGCCGAGGAGTTCGCCCGGACGGTGGAGGAGCGGTTCGGCCCCGTGTCCATACTGGTGAACAACGCCGGAATCCACCACAAGCAGCCCTTTCTGGAGACGGCCTTCGAGGACTTCGACAAGGTCCTGCGGACCCATGTGAGCGGAAGCTTCGTCATGTCCAAAGCCTTCGCGCCGTCCATGGCTGCCGGGAAGCACGGACATATCCTCTTCATCGCCTCCATGACCACCTTCATCGGCATGCCCCAGGTCATCGGCTACACGGCCGCGAAGAGCGCCGTGGGAGGCATGGTCCGGGCCCTGACGGCGGAACTGGCACCTCTGGGGGTGCGGGTGAACGCCATCGCCCCGGGGTGGATCAACTCGGAGATGATGCACAGGGCAGTGAACAGCGACCCGGAGCGGAAGGCGAAGATCCTCGGGAGGACCCCCATGGGCCGTTTCGGCGACCCGGAGGACATCGGCGACGCGGCGGTCTACCTCAGCAGCCCCGCGGCCTCCTTCGTCACCGGGGTGATCCTCCCCGTGGACGGCGGCGCGGTGACGGGCTTCTGACGGGACCGGTGCCGTCAAAAGGAACAGTGAAGGGGAGCCCGAAAGGGCTCCCCTGTTTTTCCCCGATTTCCGGCCGGCTGCAGAAAGGACACTGTTTCCCCGGAGCGCAGACGTTCCGGGGATGAGCGACGGCCATCCGCTCACCTGAGCCTGTAGGTTACGAAACCCTTGTATTCCTCTCCCTGGACGGCGGGATCCTCGTTGAGTCTGGAGAGGACCTTTTCAGCTTCTGCGTTTCCACGGGTTTTGAGAAAGGTTCCGATCTCGAACTGGTTCATGGGATGGCGGCGGATTATGCCGAGTACGGCATTGTAGTCGTCCTTTTCGCTGCTGAAGAAGCCGACTGAGACAAGCTGGTCTATGGAAATGCCGCCGAGGATTCTGACGGCCCGGTCCATCGTCTCCGGCGGAACGGGGCGGACGTTTTCCTCCGCGGGGGGCCGGACGGGGGTGTTGATATAGAGGCGGCTGTACCTGACTTCTTTGAGGAGATCCTTCATCCTGTGCAGGCTTTCGTCGTCGTCGTTTATTCCATCGATGACCATCGTCTCGATCCACAGCTCCCCGGTATACTCACGGGAGAAACCGGCAAGCCCGCGGAAGCATTTTTCAAAGGTCAGACCGGTCCAGGGCCTGTTGATTGTCCGGAACGTCCGTTCATCGCAAGCGTCCAGGGAAGGGAGGACGATATCCGCATGGGAAAGTTCCTCCCGGAGGCTTTTTTCATAGAGGAGCGCCCCGTTGGTTATCACTGCGACCGGTTTTTCCGTGTACTTTTTCATTTCCGTGATGAGGTCCCCGATGCGGGAGTAAAGAGTCGGTTCCCCCTCCCCCACGAGGGTTACCGCATCGAAAGAGGCGCCGCAGGTCAGGGCGGTGCGGAATTCGTCCACAATTTCCTGCAGGGGGAAAAATTCGGACCTCCTGTTGGTCATTCTGTCAGTTCTCCCGAGCTGGCAGTAAATGCACGAGTAATTGCAGGTTTTCTTCGGGATGGGGCTTATCCCGAGAGATTCCCCGAGTCGTCTCGAAGGGACCGGGCCGTAGACGCATTTGTGGTCGCTCATTTTTTCGCTTCCTTTCGTTTGTGCGGCACATTGTTCCGTTTGAAAGATGCGAAACGTCCTGCCGCCGTTATGCTATCCACTTCCTCCGTATATTCCAGAGGCTTGCCGCGAAAAGCGCGGTGCAGAAGAGGAGCAGCAGCCCGAGATCCAGCAGGAGAGGCATGGTGTTGCCGCCCCCTATGGCTCCGTGGAGCAGATCGGCCCCGTATGTCAGGGGAAGGCAGAAGGAGATGGGCCTGAGGAGCCACGGGAGCCTGCTGATCGGGAAGAAAAGACCGCACAGGAAGATCATGGGAAACCGGAAAAAGTTTGAGAACGTCTGGGCCTCGAAGACCTCGCTGACGGAGACGGCGATGAACAGTCCCAGGAAAGTGGACGCCACGGCAATGAAGAAAACGGCGGCGAGAAAAACGGTCCAGAAAATCCCGGAGACATCGGCAAAAAAGACTGCCATGATTACCGGGATGAAGGCGTTGATCACCCCGAACACGATGGCGCCTCCCGTTTTGGCAAGCATGAGGACGTTCAGGGAAATGGGGGCCAGAAGAAGGCGCTCGAAGGACCGGTTTTTCTTCTCGAAGGTGACGGTGACCGAGAGCATGGAGGTGGTTCCGAAAAGGATCGAAATGGCCACAAGGCCGGGGAGAAGGGCCGGAATGCTTTCGAGGCCGCTTCCCGACCTGATGAAGAACATCCCGGTCCATGCCAGGGGAAAGATGATTCCCCAGCTCACATTGGGCGGCTTCAGGTAATAGGTCCGCATGTCCTTTACGAAGATGTTCCAGAATGCCGTCAGGGTATTCATCTGCCGCCACCGTTCCTTTTCTCTGACTCCATGGCATGTGCCTCGATTCCTGTGATCTCGACGAACACGTCCTCAAGGGACGGCCGAATTCTCCTCGCCTCGAGAACCACCGCCCCCGCCTCTTCAAGAAAACGGACCACAGGGCCGACCGGTACGGGGGAATCCGCCTCCGCGCGGATCATGTATTTTTCGGGAAGAGTGAAGGCGAGCGCCGGGAATGAGGAAGCCAGACCTTCCCGGACGGTGTCCGGCAGACTTTCACAGGTTAGGTGGACCACGTGCCTGTTCCGGACCGGCTGCAGGAGGTTTTCCACCGTGTCGGTTTTTACGATGCGTCCCGAAACGATGAAGGCGATGCGGCCGCAGAGGCGCTCCGCCTCCTCGATATAATGGGTGGTGAGAAAGATGGTCGTACCTGAATCGTGAAGTTCCTGTATGAGAGAACGTACCTGGCGGGCGCTTGCCACGTCGATTCCTGTGGTGGGCTCGTCGAGGAAAAGGATGCCCGGGCTGTGCATGATGCCGGCTGCTATGGTGAGCTTCCGCTTCATTCCCTTGGAGTAGCCGCCGAACTTCCTGCCGCCCGCACCGGCGAGGCCGAAGGAATCCAGGAGCCCCCGGGCCCGGACCACCCTGTCCGGTTTTCGCATGCCGTAGAGAGCCCCGCAGAAACAGAGGTTGTCGAAGCCGCTCAGCTCCGGGTACAGATTGCTTTCGTCGGGAACCACTCCGATAAGATGCTGTGCTCCCCTGGGATTCTCAAGGCAGTCTATGCCGCCTATGCTGAATGTTCCCGAATCGGGCCGGGCAAGCCCGGTGAGCATGTTGATGGTGGTCGTTTTCCCCGCACCGTTGGGGCCGAGAAAACCGAAAAGTTCCCCCTGATGCACTGAAAAAGAAATCCCAGCGACCGCTTCCACTTCACCGAAGCGTTTTTTCAGCCCGCTGACGTTCACTGCGTCCGTCATTCTTCACCTCTCCCGAGAAAAGTCTGTGCTTCTCGGACCATCTCTTCCAGCTTTCCGGCATTCAGCCGGTAATGGATGAAATAGCCCCTCCGTTCCGGCGTTACCAGTTCCGCCTCCCGCAGGATCCTCAGGTGCTGCGAAACGGCTGCGGCTGTCATTTTCAGGCTGCATGCGAGGGCGTTGACGCACATGGGACGCTCCCTGAGAAGATTCAGTATCCGGAGCCGCGTATCCACGGAAAGAATCTTGAACATTCCGGCCAGGCTTTCTGGACTGGTCATGGCATCTCCTTTGATTAAGTATTTGCTAAATTACTTTATTCCTATTCCGATGAAGGGTCAAGGGGGCAGGGGGTGGAATCAGGACGAAAATTCCGGGTGTGGTTCAGAAAAACGCCCGAAAAGGGGATGTATGGAGGAATGCCTGAAATTGCCGAAATATAAAACCAATACTACAATAATACGTGCAGGAAGACAGCACGAAGAGCAGGGAGGGATGGAGATGCCTGATAAGGCCAAAAGGTCAGCATTAGTCCTTGTATGGGCGGCACTATTGGTTTTCTGCCCGGGGGGGCTGTCCGCGAACGGGCAGGAGGTCTCGGTGACGTACACCTTCCCCCTGGAGGGAGATCGGCTTGTGCGGCTGGATTTTCCGGTCATAGTGGAGTTTACGGGACCTGCAGATCCGGAAGGCTTTTCCTTCGCCCTTTTCCCCGATCCCGGCGGATGGCAGGAGAAGTGGGAAAACGGAAACCGAAGGGTGAAGCTGATACCCTCGGCGGGTTTCGCCAGGGGAACACGGTACGAAGCGAGGATAAAGGCAGTGAAGGAGGCTAAGGAGCATGTTTTTTCCTTCTTCGTGTCCGGGCCTGATTCCGTTGCCCTTATCGATGAAGCGGAGGAAAAAAAGATCCTGACCCGCGACGGGGCGTGGATCTATCGGATGGAAGCTCTTTTTGAACCTGAGAAACTTCCGGAAGCCTATCAAAGTTCGACGCCCATACGGTGCGGAACTCCTGTTTTCAACAGGTTTTCAAGGGATGCCGGATCATTGGGGAAGGATACCCTGGAACGGCTGAGCCCGTATCTTGTCCGGCCCGGTGAACCGGGGAGCGTGTTCGAAGGCGACGGAGAGGATGCAGAAGCCGGCCGGAGTTTTTCAGCCGGTCCGGCGGAGGCCTCAGACCGTCCCTCCGGATATACCTATTCGGCCAAATGCAGCAGGGCGCCGATCACAGTGTGGTCAGGGCGCAAAAATGCGGCGAAGGCCCGCAGGGCAAGGGACCTGGTGGATTCTCACGATATGTACAGCAGGTTCAAGAGCCTCATGGGAAAAGAACCTCCACGGGATGGAGGATCTGCAGAAAACAGGAAGAATCCTGACGACAGGCTGGACATTTTCATGGTCCGCGTGGATGAATCTGCCGGCAGCTTCTGCGGGGTCTGCCGGGCCACGTCCCTGGGAAAGAAGGTCTCGCCGTCAGTGATTCTGATCAACAATACGCTGGAAGGGGATCTTCTTGCTTCGACCCTGGCCCATGAGCTTTTCCACGCATTCCAGAACGCGCATTCCGTCTTTGAGGAGAAGTGGCTGTCGGAGGGAACGGCAGTCTGGGCCGAGGACTTCATAGGAAGCGTCTGGAATACGGAGCAGGACTATCTCCCCACCCTGTTCGCTCCTGACCGGAACAGGATGGAGACCCTGACTTCCAAAGATGGTGATCAGCCCTATGCGGCCTACCTTTTCCCCTTCTTTCTCACGAAGCATGCCTTCAGGTCCCGGGGGATCGGTGCCGACGCAATCGTCGGGGATATATGGAAGGCAGCAGGAGCGGACGGCGATTTCCAGTCTCTCGGGTCGGTGAACCATGCCCTGGAGGGGAAGTTTGATGAATATTTCCGGGAGTTCGCCCTTGTGACCATGGATCTGCCTCCCTTCGACGAGATTTACCCGAAGAGCGAAAATCTGGAAATCCGGCCCCTTCACCGGGAGGAGTTCTGGCTGCTCTACGAGCCGGGGGAACAGACCGTGGAAATACCCCTTCCGCCCCTGTCGGCGAAATACGTTCGAATCGAAAACGATCTTTTTGACCCTGCCTTTGTTCGCCTCGACCTCTCCGATTTTCTGAAGAACCCCGACACTCTCTCGGTCCAGGCCGTGATCGATGACGGAGAAAAACTGCCTCCTCTTGACCTGACGGGGAAAGAAAAGATGGAGTTCGAGGTGAACCGCGAAGAGAAGAGCCCTCTCGACTTCAAAAAAATTATCCTGGTCTTTGCCTCGACGGACCGGAAGTCCACCACGTTCAACACTCTGAAGATCCAGGTCAGGGGGGCGAAGTTCTCCGGGACTGTTTTTTACCGGAAAAATCATCCATGGTCCGCGGAGAGTTCCAATGCGACCGGAACAGTCACCTCCACCGGCACATTGACGGAGAACGCCGCACTGCACATAACGCTCAAGTATTCAAATACCTACCAGGGAAGGGATTACTACAAGCCGGAGGACGCATCGGGGACATACTCCTATTCATACAGGGAACATTGCGAGATCAGGGTCCACGATCAACCGGGAGTCGGGACCATTGACAGGACTGCTGGAGATTCCGGTGCGCTGAAGCGGGAAAGAATACATTGCCTGCTGATCCATGATCCCGAAAAGGGAACGTACTCCTTTGATTTCAGCATCTCCACACCCGTGAAGGAGTCAGGGACTGAAATATGGCACGGAGGTCTTATAACCGTGCCCCTCCGCTGGGCTTTGCAGGTGGATGAGCGGAAATACGAGGGGAAAACGGATGGCAGGTTTTTTAGCGGTTCCTGGTCAGTGCCGGGGAAAAACTTTGCTCCAGGGAGTTTTAACCTGGCAGGGCATTCCGGCGCCACTGCGAGCTGGACTTTCGTGAAACCCTGAGTCAGGAGGCAGGAAAAACGGGGGAGTGAAATGACCTCCCCCGCGCCTCTTCGTGCCGCCGAACTTTCCGCATGTCCGGGATCAGAGCCCGGCATACTCCCGGTACAGCCGAAGCCGCTTCTCCAGGGAGTCACGTCCGATGAGCCCGGTGGCTGTCTGGACGGAGTACATTTTTTCCGGTATCTTCACCGACCCGTGGTCAAAGCCGCAGAGGGACTTCCATTCGTATTTCCGGAGCAGGGCCTTTTCCGACATGGCCTGCAGCTTTTCCGCGTCCCACTCCAGCCCGAGGGCGTCCAGGCCCCGGAGGATCACCTCTTCATCGTAGACGCCCCTGGCGAAAAGGCAGATCATGAGGGAGTTGAGCACCATGCGCCACCGGGCTTCCTTCACCTGGGCCCGGACCTGCTCTTCGAGAGGCTGGGCGGCGTTCAGGAGCTTCTGGTCGATGGAGTAGCCCGTATCGTCCAGATGGGAGTGGCGCACCCCCATCATGCAGGTGACGGCGAAGTTCTCCCCGGTCATGTATCCGCCGGGCTCCGCGCCGCCGTACTGGACTGCCCATTCCTCCCCGCCGTACTTCCCGGAGCAGAAGGCACACCCCTTCTCCAGGTCCCTGTAGAATTCTCCCTGTCCTTTGGCCGTGCGTTCGAGCACCTCGAGGTAGGCCGCACCGTCTCCGAAGGAAAGAGAGAGCCCTCCCGTTTCTTCGAGAGAAAGATTTCCCCGGAGGAAGGATTCCGTGGCCCACGCAAGGGTGCACCCGAGGGAAATGACGTCCCATCCCTGTTTTTCCGTGGCCAGGAGAAGTTTCAGAATGTCCTCCGGGGACGAGAGGCTGAGCATGCTTCCCATGGCGTAGATCAGCTCGTAGTCGTAGGAGACCCTGTTCGTGCTGTAATGGTAGGGAGCGAATTCCTCCCGCAGTTCGGCGAGGTGGATGCAGCCGCACTGGCAGTGGGCGCAGGCCGTGTGCTGCACCAGGAATTTTTCGGCAAACCGTTCCCCGGAGATGGCGTCGGCCCCCTCGAAGTTGCCCTGGGAGAAGTTCCGGGTGGGGAGGCCCCGTATCATGGAGAGGGGCTTCACGTTGGCCGCGGTGCCCAGGTCGTGGTACTTTTTCATTTCCTTCGACCGGACGACACGGTCGTAAAGAACGTCATAGACTGCCTTGAATTCCTTCGGATTTGCCAGGGGCAGGGTTTTCGTCCCGCTGACGACGATGGCCTTGAGGTTTTTGCTCCCCAGGACGGCTCCGAGTCCCAGGCGGCCGAAATGGCGGGAACCGTCCACCGTGGCGCAGGCCATGGGGGAGAGCCGCTCCCCTGCGGGGCCGATGCGGACCACGGAAATCTTCCGTCCCGTTTTGCTCTCCGCCTCCCGCAGAATCCGGTCGGTGGCCGTGGCCGACTGCCCCCAAAAGGTCGAGGCCGATTTGACGGCGACGGTGTCGTTTTCGATGGCCAGGTAGGAGGGGCGGTCCGCCCTGCCGGTGATAACGAGGGCGTCGATGCCCGCCTCCCGGAGAGACATGGCCAGCCGTCCTCCGGCGTGGGATTCCCCGAGCTCCCCTGTGAGAGGGGATTTGAAGAGAGCCGCTGTTTTTGTCGCGACTGGAAAGAGGGCGCTGAAGGGGCCAATGGCGAAGATCACCGGGCTTTCCGGGGCCAGGGGATCTCCCTTCGGGTCGCCGTGGCGGAAAAGGAGTTCCGTGGCGGCCGCCGATCCGCCGAGCCATTCTGAGAACGCCGGTCCGTCATCGAGTATCCGGCCTGTCCCGGAGCCCAGGTCGACGTGCAGGGTTCTTCCCGTCATCTCCTGTCCTCTCCTTCCGGTTTTTCGGTCATGGCGAGGACGTCGTTGGGGCAGTATTTCACGCACTGGCCGCAGAAGATGCACGGAATGGGCTGCCTCTCCTCCTCGTCCCACTGGAGGGCGCTGATGGCACAGGCCTTTACGCAGGCGCCGCAGGAAATGCAGAGGTCTTTTTTGAGCCGCACGCCGCCGTTTGGGGCGGGGGTCAGGGCCCCCGTCGGGCAGGCCTTTGCACAGTCTGGATCCTCGCAGCGGGCGCAGACCCTGATGGAGAAGGCCCCCTCGACACCGGCGTAGCCCTTGACCCTGAGGGCAGCCTTGCCGCTGCCTCCGGCATTCCGGACCATCCGGGAGCAGGCGTACATGCAGCTGAAGCAGCCGATGCACTGGTCCCGGTTCACAACGTTCAGATATTGTACCGCCATTCCATTCACCTCTCTGTTTGCGTCTCTCTCCGCCATAATCCCCTGTAGATTTACCCCTGTCAACTGGTACAATAACATCGAGTCGCACGAGAACCGGTATAACCGGAAGAGAAGGAGTGAAGGACATGAAAAGACGGGTGTTTTATACCGCTCTTCTGATGGTGTTCCTCGGGAGCATATCTGCCTGGGGACACCCTGCATGGAAGGGAGACCTGCGAAAAATAACAGAGGCCGGCGGCGTGGTGTATTCTCTCTACGCGGACCGTACAAGGCTGGTGGAAGACTGCGTTCCCGGGGCGGAGCAGGTGGCGGAGACCTATGTCCACATGGTGATCCCGGGCCAGAACCTGATCGAGATACTGCAATGGAACATTCGGCTCAACGGAAAGGAGTACCGTGTCCAGGATTCCTTTGACTATGCCCTGGATACCAAGGGACTGGTGGACCAGTGA